>OEKO01000360.1_pt2 | contig 21937 bp, 23 predicted proteins | sample 1487491 | NCBI WGS metagenome assembly OEKO01 (sample SAMEA104379575, study PRJEB20068) | metagenome | isolation source: 1998
CACGAACGCGATGACCACCAGTACCACCAGGACGATCGGCGTCATCGGTCCTCCGTGCCCGGCCGGGCGGCCGGTCGGGCGCATCGTGCCTCGACGCGGTCGCAGACGCAACGTTGCTAGCCTCGCCCGATGCGGATCGACGTGTTCACGATCTTCCCCGGGATCCTCGAAGGGCCTGTGCGGGAGAGCCTCCTGGGGAAGGCGATCGACGAGGGACTGCTCGACGTCCGCGTGCACGATCTCCGGGACTGGTCCGGGGACCGCCACCGGACGGTCGACGACACGGCCTACGGCGGCGGGCCCGGGATGGTGATGAAGCCGGAGCCGTTCTTCGCCGCGGTCGAGTCGTTGGACCCCGATCGGGGGCGTGTGTTGCTCCTGTCTCCGGCGGGCCGGCGGCTCGACCAGGCCCTCGTGCGGGATCTCGCGGAGGAAGAGCACCTCACGCTGCTGTGCGGACGATACGAAGGAGTCGACGAGCGGGTCGTGGAGGGACTGCCGGCGGAGGAGGTGTCGATCGGCGACTATGTGCTCGCGGGTGGTGAGGTTCCCGCCCTGGTCGTGATCGAGGCCGTCAGCCGTCTCGTTCCCGGAGTGATCGGGAAGCAGGAGTCTCACGAACACGACTCGTTCGCGAAACCCGAGCTCCTGGATCATCCTCAGTACACGCGGCCGCCGGCGTTCCGCGGGATGCCCGTTCCCGAGGTGTTGCTCTCCGGGGACCACGGTGCGATCGAGCGATGGCGGCGTGAGGCCGCTCGGGAGAAGTCGCGTCGGAACCGGCCGGATCTCGAGCGCTAGCGGGTCGATTCAACAGACCGGCAGTCGAAGCCCGTTCAGCCGCTCGAGAGCGATGTCGCGCGCGAGGTTGAAGGAGGCCGATCCGAAACGCACCACCTCCGACCGGAGCTCAGCGCGAAGGCACGAGAGGTTCAGCTCCACCTGGTGCCTGATCGGCGGAGCCAGCTCCGGGAGCGCGTTCGCGATCGCCGGAGCGGCGTCCGCCGACAGCGATGCCAGCTCCTGTGTGTCCAGTTCGTACCCTCGCGCGACCCGGGCGATGTTCCGCTCGGCGATGAAGGCTTCCGGGTCGAGCAGGTTGAGTCCGGCCACCGTGACCAGCCCGAGGCAGAGTGCGGCCGTGGGGAGCCAGACCGTGCGGCCGGTGAGGATGGCGACGAGGCCGCAGGCGAGCAAGGCCGCCGTGAGCAGGATGGCCGCGTGCGGGATCAGGCGCGGCCACGTGTAGCCGTACTCGGTCTCATAGAGCACCAGGCGCTGGAAGGCGCTGGCCAGGACGACGAGGGAGAGCCCGATGAGCGCGGAGGCGAGGGTGGTGAACCACGCCTTCCGTCCGCCCGACGTCGGGCGTCCGCCGACCCACGACGCGGCGATCACGAGTCCCGTGAGCGTCGCCGCGGCCAGCATCTGCCAGAAGCCCGATCGGGCGTATTCGGAGAACGTGAGTCCGGTGACGTCCGAGACGTAGCGGCGGCCGCCGAAGAACGTGAACAGTTGCACGCCGACGAACAGCGCGAACACGGCGTCGACGGTCGCGAGCAGGGAGATCCAATCGGCCGGACGGAGTCCACCTCCGTCGATCGGCTGAGCGGATCGGCCGAGGCGGATCGGGACCGAGGACCGGATGGCGAGCGTCGAGAACGCCACGGCGCCGAACGCCACGACCACGACGTGCCTCGGGATCTCGCCGAGCGAGAGCCGCTCGAACGGGGTTCCCACGAGTTTCGCGAACACGGGATCCGCGGACGCGAAGAGGACGGCGAAGGCGATGCCGACGGGGAACGCGATCAACAGCGCGCGGGGGACGACGAGCGGGCGACGCCGGCCGGGGAGCAGCTTCGCGAGCGGGCGGAGGAGAGACACGACCGCCGCCGGGATCGCTGCCGCCCACCCGAACGCGCGGGCGACGTACGCCCGCACCCCGGTGCGGGCGACGACGCCCTCGCGGGCGAACGCGGCCGCGAGGGCGAAGAGCCCGACCCCGCAGAGGAGGTCGAGGACCGCGAGGACCGGACTCGCGCGAACGACCGTGAAGGACACCGAGGCGACCCCGGCCACGAGGAAGGCGATCGCCTGCGGTCTCGGGCGTGCCACGATGGCCACCCCGACCGCCGCCACGGTGGACGTCAGGAGGATGCCGATCCCGGGAGGACCGTCCGTCACCTGATCCACCACCAGACCGAAGGCGAGCCCCCACCCGAGCAAGGAGGTGGCCCGAACGGGTGCTGGCGCGGCGTCCATCGAGACGATCCTTCGCCGGCCGACCGACCGGCTCAACCTCTCGGCGACGATCGCCATCTCCCCGCGATACGGTCGTCACTCCGTCGCAACGGTTACCACGGTCTCGGCATACCCACACCGGTCAGGGGCGTGGAAGTCCCGCTGGTATCCTTGCTCGCCGCCATGAACACCACCGATCTCGTCGAGCACTCGTACCTGCGCAAGGGACTGCCGTTGTTCCGACCCGGCGACACCGTCAAGGTGCACGCGCGCGTGGTCGAGGGGAACCGAGAGCGGGTGCAGGTGTTCCAGGGTGTCGTGATCCGCCGATCCGGCGGAGGCCTCCGGGAGACGTTCACCGTCAGGAAGATCTCCTTCGGCGTCGGCGTCGAGCGCACGTTCCCGTTGCATTCCCCCTCGATCGCCAAGCTCGAGGTCGTGCAGCGTGGCCACGTCCGGAGGGCGAAGCTGTACTACCTCCGGGATCTCCGCGGGAAGAAGGCGCGCATCAAGGAGCGGCGGATCGATGAGGCCAAGCTCGCCGCGATGGAGGCCATGGCCGCCGAGGACGAGGCGATCCAGGACCCCGTGGAAGAAGGATCCATGGAGGCGATCGAGGGAGCGGAGACCGCCGCCGAGCTCGATCCGGACGCCGACGCCGAGAGCTCGGACGCCGAGACACCGGCGTCAGCTACCGCACCGGAGCCGGCAGAGGCGGCCGCGGAAACCGAGCAGGACGCATCCGCCGACGAGGCGGAGGAGCGAGCCGAGGCCTGAGTGGCCGAGACGCGGGATCCGGCCGAGGCGGCCGGCCCGGCTCCACCCCAGGCGCCCCCGACCGAGGTCGGCGACCCACCCGCCAAAGATCGCTCGGATCGCCGCCGCCACGAGCCGGATGGTCTCGCGGGGGCCCTCCGGGAATTCGTGCCGCTGGTCCTGTCCGCGCTCGTCCTCGCCATCCTCATCAAGAGCTTCCTGATCCAAGCGTTCTTCATCCCGTCGGGGTCGATGGAGCCGACCCTCCAACCCGGCGATCGGATCCTCGTGTGCCGGATCTGCACGGCGTTCTCCGACATCACGCACGGCGACGTGGTCGTGTTCTCCGATCCCCATCCCGCCCCCCACGAGGACCGAGGGCTCCTCGGCGGATTCGCCCATTGGCTGGGCGAGGGGATCGGCGTCGCCCGGCCGGAGGACGACGACTTCATCAAACGGGTGATCGCTCTGGGCGGCGATACCTGGGAGATCCGTCGAGGGGTCCTGTTCGTCGACGGCGCTCGGGTTCGCGAACCGTACCTCGCACCGGAGCGGGATACGCGTGACTTCGGTCCCGAGACGGTGCCGGAGGGCATGCTCTTCGTCCTGGGGGACAACCGGATGCATTCGGGGGATTCGCGGTTCCCCCCGCCGGGCGGGCTAGGGTACGTCCCGGAGGACAAGGTGATCGGGGAAGCGTTCGTGATCGCGTGGCCCCTCGGACGGATCGGGGGGATCGGCTGACTGGCGACCTCGTCCGCTACGAGCGAGCGCTGCGCGAACAAGGCTTCACGCGGGTCGCCGGCGCCGACGAAGCGGGCCGCGGCGCGCTCGCGGGCCCGCTCGTCGCGGCGGCGGTCGTGCTGCCCGAGGGGTTCGACCCCGAGGGGATCGACGACTCGAAGGTCCTGACCCGCAACCAGCGGGAGTCCGCGTACGATCGGATCGTCGCCGTCGCGACGTTCGCGGTGGCCAAGGCGGAGCCGGGCGTGATCGACAGCCGAGGACTCCATCGTTCGAACGTCGCCCTCCTGCGGCGGTGTGTCCGCGCGCTCGATCCGGTTCCCGAGTACGCGCTCACCGACGGGTTCCCGGTGCCCCGGATGCCGTGCCCCTCGCTCGCGATGAAGAAGGGAGACGCCGTGGCGGTCTCCGTCGCGGCGGCCTCGATCGTGGCGAAGGTGACCCGGGATCGGATCATGGTCCGCATGCATCGCCGGTACCCGGCGTTCGGGTTCGATCACAACGTGGGCTACGGCACGCCGGAGCACCTCGAGGTACTCGACCGCCTCGGGCCGACGCCGATCCACCGCCTCTCGTTCGCGTGCGTCGGTCAGCCGCTGCTTCCGGGCATGAACCGGTCCGTCGGTCTGCCGACCTGGGAAGCGACCCCGCGTGAGAGCATGACCCCATGAACGAGGACGACATCGAGCGCTTCGAGGAAGAGCGCGAGCTCGAGCTCTACCGCGAGTACCGCGACGTCCTCCCGATGTTCGCCTACGTGATCGAGACGGAGCGTCGCTTCTATCTCGCCAACAAGGTGGAGATCGAGCATCTCGACGGCGGCTGGGTCCGCGTCGAGCTCAGCGACGCCTGGGTCTGGGACATGTTCCGGCCCGCCCGGTTCGTGTCATCGGTCCGTGTGGTCACGCGGCACGACGTCAACGTCGAGGAGCTCCGGCAGGACGCCACGTCGATCCCGGACTCACCCGCCGTCTGATGCCCTCGCCCGAGGTCTTCGCCGCGTTCGCGATCGCGTCGCTCGCGCTGCTCGTCGTGCCGGGGCCTTCGGTGCTGTACATCGTCACGCGATCGATGGACCAGGGACGCGCGGCCGGGTTGATCTCCGTGCTCGGGATCCACACCGGATCGATCGTGCACGTCGCGGCGGCGGCGCTCGGCCTGTCCGCGATCCTCGCATCGTCCGCACTCACGTACGGCGTCGTGAAGTACGTGGGGGCGGCGTACCTCATCTGGCTCGGGATCCGAACGCTCCGCGATCGAGGCGAGGAACGGCCGAGCGTGAACGGACGGGACCATTCCCTCGCACGGATCTACGCGCAGGGCGTCGTGGTGAACGTGCTGAATCCCAAGACGGCGTTGTTCTTCCTCGCGTTCCTGCCACAGTTCGTGGACATCTCGAGAGGATCCGTGCCGATGCAGATCGTTCTCCTCGGGATCACGTTCATCCTCCTGGGGTTCATCTCGGACGGGACCTACGCCCTCGTGTCGGCTCGCGTGTCTCGGACGCTCGCGACCCGCCGTCGATCGGGCGTCGTGCGACGCTGGCTGCCGGGGCTGACGCTGATCGGTCTCGGGGTGGTCTCGGCGTTCACCGGACGCCGGCACGCGGTGACCTGATCCCTGTCGGTCTCGCCGGCTAGCGTCCCTCCCGTGGCGACGGGACCGATCGGCGCACGCGGAGAGGATGCCGCGGCTGATGTCTACGGTCGTCGCGGCTACCGCGTCGTGGCGCGGAACTGGCGCTGCCGGCTCGGCGAGCTCGACCTCGTCGTGGAGCGCGGGGGCATGCTCGTCTTCTGCGAGGTGAAGGCACGACGGCAGAGTGCCTTCGGCGGTGGGTTCGAAGCCGTCACGTGGCGCAAGCGCGCGAAGCTCCGCGCCCTCGCCGAAGCGTTCTTGCAGGCGACGGGTTCGCATCCTCGCGCGATCCGCTTCGATGTGGCCAGCGTGGCGGTGCGGACCGGGCGACCAACCGTCGAGGTGTTCGAAGAGGCGTTCTGATCGCCCGAAGGATGGAACGTCTTCGCGCCGTCCGGCGTACTCACACGCATGCGGATCAGGTGCCTTCCGGCGACGCTGAGCGTCTTCCTCCTCGTGTCGTGCCAGGGATCCACAGGGACGCCGCCCTCGGCGGCGACCCCGACGGGTTCGTCCTCGCCCTCAGCGAGTCCGTTCGAGCCGGTCGCGCCCGCGGGGCCCTGGATCGTGTTCCACTCCGATCCCGGTGGCGACAGCCGCTTGTCCCTGATGCGGCCGAACGGCGCCGATCTCACGCTCCTGAGTGACACCGTTGCCGGCTACCCGTTCGGCGCGTGGTCCCCGGACGGATCCCGGGTGGCCTTCCTCTCGGGCTCGTTCGGCGAGGGCTCGATCCTCGTGATCAACGCGGACGGAACGCGGGAGTCCCACGTGGGCGACATCCAGGCGCGTCCGCCCGAGTGGTCTCCCGACGGCACCAGGCTCCTGTTCGAGGCCGTGGAGGGCGGGATCTACTCGGTGGGAGCCGATGGTTCCGGCCTCACGGACATCGCGAAAGACGGACACGGCCCGAAATGGTCCCCGGACGGCACGCGGATCGTCTCCTTCGCCGAGGTCGACGGGAACACCGACATCTCCGTGATGAACGCGGACGGCTCGGATCCGCGGCGCTTGTCCAGCGATCCGGCCGACGACGTGTCGCCCGCCTGGTCTCCCGACGGGACGCGGATCGCGTTCGTCTCCGAACGGAACGGCAACCGCGATCTCTTCCTCGTGGATCCGGACGGATCCCACGAGCGGCGACTGACCCACGACCCCGCTCCGGACGAGGCGTTCTCCTGGGCGCCCGACGGGGAACGGATCGTCTACGTGTCCTATCGTCACGGCGCCGAGCCGGAGAACATCGGCATCGGCGACGCCGAGGTCTTCGTCGTCGATGCTCGAACGGGAAGAACCCGAAACCTGAGCCGGAACCCGGCGTGGGACGGAGACCCCGACTGGTCGCCCGACGGCGCGAGGATCGTCTTCACGCGTCGCACGGATCACGCCGAGATCTACGTGATGCGCGCGGACGGATCGAGGCAGGAGATGTTGCCAGGGATGCCGGGGGATGCCGTGAACGATTGCTGCGCTCGCTGGCGGCCCTAGGCCGACGCTCTGGGATCGTTCATGGCCGTTCGGAAACGTCGACCAGCGTGTCGAGGATGCGGTCGGCGTCCGCCTCGGTCGACAGGTAGTTGATCACCCCGGCGCGCAGCCACGTCCGACCTCGGAGCGTCGTGGTCGAGAGCCATCCGACGCCGGAGACCTCGAGGGCGCGCTGCAGTCGCCGCTGGAGCTCGTCCGCCGCGGCCGGATCGAGGTCCGACGGGGCGAGGCGTAGGCAGACGACCGCCAGATCGGGTTCGATGACCTCGAAGCCGCGTTCCTTCGCGCGATCGGTCAGATATCGGGCGAGGTCGACGTTGCGTTCGATCAGGCGCGCGAAGCCGTCGGAACCGAGGTGCTTCCACGACAGCCACAGCTTCAGCGCGCGGAACCGCCGCGTCCCCTCCAACGAGTATTGGTACCAGTGGAGCGGTCGCTCCCCGGGACCCCAGACCGCGTAGTACTCGGGCTCGCGGTGGAACGTGCGGAGGAGATCCTCGCGCCGCTTCACGAGCAGGCCTCCGATGTCGTACGGCTGGAAGAGCCATTTGTGCGGATCGACCGTGAGCGAGTCCGCGCGGTCGAGGGCGGGCAGCTTGTGCGCCTCCCGTGCGGAGAGCCGGGCGGCCGCCCCGTACGCGGCGTCCACGTGGAGCCAGAGACCTTCTCGTGCCGCGAGGTCCGCGAGCGACGGGACGTCGTCGATCGACCCGGTGTTGGTCGATCCGGCGACGGCGCTGATCGCGAAGGGCGTCAACCCGGACGCCCGGTCTTCGGCGATCGCCGCGGCGACCGGCTCGGCACCGAGACGGAACGCGTCGTCGGAGGGGACGACCCGGAGCGTTCCCTCCGGGAACCCGAGGAGATCGATCGCCCGCTCGACCGAGAAGTGGGTCTGGTCCGAGGCGTAGATCCGCGCGCCCTCGAGACGTGCTCCTCGCGGAGGCTCCTCGAGATCGAGGAGCCTCGCGAGGTGCACGTCTCGCGCGACGGTGAGCGCCATGATGTTCGCCATCACGCCGCCGCTCGTGAGGACCCCCCACGAGCCGTCGCCGTAGCCGCAGAGGTCGCAGAGCCAGCGGGTCACGTCCTCCTCGACGAACGGTGCGGCCATCCCGGAGAGCCACACGTCGATGCCCTGGTTCAACCACTGCGCGAGCGTTTCCCCCGCGATCGACATCGGGAGCGGCGGGGGCGTGAAGTAGCTGTAGGACCCGGGGTGTTGCGCCGCGTACGCGAACGGGGCCAATCGCTCGCGGAACTCCGCGAGCACCTCGTCGGAGGAGCGGCCGTTCTCGGGCGCCGGACCGGGAGCGCCACTCTCGCCGAAGAAGGCCCGGCGCAGGTCGGGGTAGAGGTCCGGAGCCGTCGCGCGGTCCGCCGCCGTCCCGTAGAGCCAATCGAGCGCTTCGGCCCACGTTCGTTCGCCGAGTCGTTCGAGGGCGGCGCGCGAGCGGTCGGGGTCGCGCGTGTCGATCAGCTCGGGCTCGGGATGCCACTCGGACCGGTGCGCCACGCGCGGATGCTACCCGTGCGCAGAAGGCCCGTGTTTGGAGGGCCCGCCGGCTCGGGAAGGGAACGAGTGGAGGTGAGGACGATGCCAGAGCTTCCCGCGAAGAAGCGCGCGAGGGTCCCGACCAAGAAGTTCGGGCTGCCGGAGCGCGCGCGTTCCTCCGACGCCAAGAAGGAGACGGGGAACTACCCGATGCCCGATCGCCGTCATGCTGCGAACGCGAAAGCGCGAGCCAAGCAGCAGCTCGGCAAGAAGAAGTTGAGTCGTGCGCAGTACGACAGGATCGTGTCGAAGGCGGACCGGATCCTCAAGAAGTCGAGCGACTGAGCGATCGCCGACGGCCCGACGGGTGTCGGTGGTCGTCGGTAACGTCCGGCGCTCATGTACGGGCGGGTCCTCGGGGTGGCGGTGCTCGGCGTCGGCGGGCATCTCGTGATCGTCGAGGCACACGTGGGTCGCGGGCTCCCGGCGCTCATCGTCACAGGCCTTCCCGGGGCGGGCGTGCAGGACGCGCGGGAACGGATCCGACCCGCCGTCGAGGGCGCGAAGCTCGAATGGCCCCTCCGGCGCGTCGTCGTGAACCTCGCGCCGGCCAACGTCCGCAAGGAAGGGCCAGGACTGGACCTCCCGCTCGTGATGAGTGTCCTCGCGGCCACCCGGCAGATCCCGACCGACCGTCTGCGCGCGTTCGCGTTCGCCGGCGAGGTCTCCCTGAAGGGTGAGTTGTTGACGACACCCGGCATCCTCACCGTGGCGATCGCCGCGGCGAGGGCCGGTCTGGACGGGATCGTGGTGCCGGCGGCGAACGCCGTGGAGGCGGCACAGGTCGAAGGTCTTCAGGTGGTGGGCGCCGCGACGTTGTCGGACGCCGTCGGATTCCTGCGTGGGACGTGGTCGCCCACCGCCGTCGCGACACCGGTGGACGACGCGCCGGCCGCCGCGACCGTCGATCTCGCGGAGGTGCGCGGCCAGACGCAGGCGCGCCGTGCGCTCGAGGTCGCGGCGGCCGGCGGTCACAACATGCTGATGGTCGGTTCGCCCGGCGCCGGCAAGACGATGCTCGCGCGACGCCTTCCGACGATCCTGCCCGAGCTCTCGCGGGAGGAATCCCTCGAGGCGACGCAACTCCACTCCGTCGCCGGGCTGCTCGGCGCATCGCGGGGACTGCTGCGGGCGCGCCCGTTCCGTGCGCCGCATCACTCGGTGTCGACGGTCGGGCTGCTCGGCGGCGGCAGCACGTACGTGCGACCGGGGGAAGTCAGCCTCGCGCACCACGGCGTGCTGTTCCTGGACGAGCTCACGGAGTTCCGACGCGACGCCGTCGAGGGACTGCGCCAGCCGCTCGAGGACGGCCGCGTCGTCATCACGCGCGCCGTGGGCTCGGTGGAGTTCCCGGCGAGGTTCACGCTCGTGGCCGCGGCCAATCCCTGTCCGTGTGGGTTCGACGGGGACGGGCTGAGGCAGTGCGCCTGCCGGCACGACCGGGTGCAGCTCTACCGGAACAAGCTGTCGGGACCGCTGCTCGATCGCATCGACATCCGATTGCGCATCCCGCGGCTCACCAAGCAGGAACTGCTCGGATCCTCGCCGGGGGAGGCGTCGGCGCTGGCGCGAACCCGCGTCGAGGAGGCGCGCGACCGGCAGCGACGTCGATGGGCCGCGTTGGGTGTGTCGTGCAACGCCCACCTGCCGGGGCCGGTCGCGCGCCGGACCTGCTCGCTGTCTCGGGAGGCCGAGACCCTGCTCACGAAGGCGGTCGAGACGCTGGCCCTCACCGGCCGGGGGTTCGACCGCGCGATCAAGGTCGGCCGGACCGTGGCCGACCTGGCGGGTTCGGATCGGGTCGAGACCGACCACCTGGCCGAGGCGCTCTCGTACCGGAGCGGCTTCGGGACGGAGGAGCTCGCGCGTGCCGGATGAGCCCGAGCCGCCGCCGCCCCGAGGATGGCCGCCGGGGTTCGGAGAGGGGGACGCGGAACGACGCGCGATCCTGACGCTGTCGGAGCTTCGCGCCCTCCGTCCGCTCAAGGTGCACGCGGAGGCGTGGGAGGCGGGGACGGCTGCGGGATGCGTCGAGTCCGTACGCCGCGGCCGGCTCGGTAGCGACGGCGATCGCGCGTGGCTCCCGGAGGTGGATCCGACCGTCACGGCTGCTCGTGTGGAGGCGGCGGGCGCGCGGCTCGTCACGCCGGCGGATCCGGAGTACGAGGACCGGCTGAACGACCTGCGGGATCCGCCGGCGTGTCTCTTCCTGCTCGGGAAGCCGCTCGGAGACTCGCCCGAGCGCGTCGCGATCGTGGGATCCCGCAAGTGCTCCGAGCTCGGGAGCGACATCGCGCAGGACCTGGGCCGAGCGCTCGTCGCGTCGGGACTGGGCGTCGTCTCCGGCGCGGCGCACGGGATCGACGCCGCCGCGCACCGAGGCGCGCTGCAGGCGGGGGGTCGGACGGTCGCCGTGCTCGGCTCCGGGATCGACGTCGCCTATCCGGCCAGCAGCCGGGTGCTGCTCCGGCGGATCGTGGAGAGCGGGACGATCGTGAGCGAGTACCCCCCGATGATGCCGGCGGGACCCCATCACTTCCCCGCCCGGAACCGGATCGTCGTCGCGCTCGCCCGCGCGCTGGTGGTCGTCGAGGGTGCGTCGAAGAGCGGTTCCCGGATCTCGGTCGATCACGCGCTCGACCTCGGGCGGGAGATCTTCGCCGTGCCGGGTCCCGTCACGAGTCCGTTGGCGGAAACGCCACTCGAGATGATCCGCGAGGGCGCGGCCCTCATCCGAGGCGCCGACGACCTCCTGGACGATCTCGGGATCGATCGAACGGCCCCGCCTCCGGCACCCCCGGACCTCGACGACGGCGAACGGAGGGTGTGGAACGCGCTATCGGGTGGATCGTTGCCGGACGCCGTGGCTCGCGAGGCGGGCATGTCCATCCCCGACGCCGTTACCACGCTCCTCCAGCTCGAGTTGCGAGGGCTAATCGCGAGCGTCGGTGGGCGATACGAACGGAAGCACCGATCCTCGGCTCCGGCGCCGTGAGAGCCAACACGGGTCATGCATCCGCCCTTCGACTGGTTCCTTCGAGTGGTTCGGATCTCGGCCGCAGGAGCGCGAAGCCCCCCTAGTAGGGGGCTTGCGTACCCCCCTTCCGGTTGGTACACAGGGAAACCAGCCACCCGGGAGCGTGCATGCCCCAAGGACTTCCCCCAACCGAGGTCGATCTGCTCCGCGCCTTCGAGGACCATCTGGCCCTCGAGCGCCGCCTGTCGGTCAACACGCTCGCCGCCTATCGAGGTGACCTCGGGCAGCTCGCGACCTTCCTGACGAGGAACCGCTCGTCGCTCGGCGACGCCCCGTATCCGCTCCTTCGCCGGTTCCTCGCACAGCAGCACACCCTCGGCTACGCGCGCGCGACGATCGCCCGGCGCGTGGGCGCGATCAAGACGTTCTACGCGTGGGCTGTCTCGGCCGGGCGAGTCGCGAGCGACCCGTCGCTTCTGCTCGGGCGTCCGAAGGTCGTCAACCGGCTCCCGACCGTGCTCCGTCCGCGCGAGGCCGATGCCCTCACGGAGGCGCCGCAGGAAGGGGGAGACGACCCCATCGAGCGAGCCGTCGCCTCCCGCGATCGAGCCGTGCTCGAACTCCTCTACGGTTCGGGTCTCCGCGTGGGGGAAGTCGCCACGCTCACCGTGGACCGGATCGACGTCCGGCGGGGACGCGTGCTCGTGCTCGGGAAAGGATCGAAGGAACGGGAAGTACCTATTTCCGAGTATGCCGCCGATGCCGTCCGCGCCTATCTGCGAGATGCGCGCTCGGCCCTGGCGCCCGACGGCTCGCGACAGCTCTTCTTCAATAAGCGCCGCAAACCCTTCAGTGAACGCGATATGCGTTCGATGGTTCACCGGTATGGCGCTACCCTGCTGCCGGGCAGGCGGGTCACCCCGCACACCCTGCGGCACTCGTTCGCCACGCATCTCTTGGAAGGGGGAGCCGACATCAGGGCCGTGCAGGAACTCCTGGGACACGCGAGCGTCGCGACGACGCAGCGGTACACGCACGTGTCGCGTCGTCGGCTCTTCGAAGCGTACGAGCGCGCGCACCCGAGGGCCTGACGATGGCGATGGCGAAGAAGGTCGCGGTCAAGACGGCCGAGCGGGCACCGCGGGGGCCGTCGAAGGCTCCGTCATCCAAGACGGTCACGATCCCTCCCGCGGTCGACGACGAGCTCGGGATGCGATGGGACGCCTTCAAGAGCGGGGCCGACGCGGACGCGCGCGAGAAGCTGATCCTGCACTACGCACCGCTCGTGAAGTACGTCGCCAGCCGCGTCGCCACGGGTTTGCCCTCGAGCGTCGATCAGCACGACCTCGTGAGCTACGGCATGTTCGGGTTGATCGACGCGCTCGAGAAGTTCGAGCCGGGTCGCGGCAACAAGTTCGAGACCTACGCCGTACCGAGGATCAAGGGCGCGATCATCGACGAGCTGCGAGCGATGGATTGGGTCCCGCGATCGATCCGGTTCAAGGCACGGGAGCTCGAGAAGGCGCAGGCCGATCTCGAGGCGATGCTGAAGCGGCAACCCTCCGAAGAGGAGCTGGCGGACCGGCTCGGCATGAGCCGCCAAGAGCTGCACTCGATGGTCTCGCAGATCTCGTTCGTCTCGGTGCTCGCGCTCGATGAGGTGGTGTCATCGGGGAGCGATCGCGGCGACCAGGTGGCGCTGATCGACACCATCGCGGACAAGGGACTCGATCCCACGTGGGGCGTCGAGAGCCAGGAGACCCGAGGGTTGCTCGCCGCCGCGATCAACTCCCTCTCCGAGCGGGAGAAGATCGTCGTCACCCTCTACTACTTCGAAGGCCTCACGCTCGCCGAGATCGGCGAGATCCTGGGCGTCACCGAGTCTCGCGTGTGTCAGATCCACACGAAGGCCGTCGGCGGCCTGCGCGGCCAGCTCACCGAGGTCGACTGAGCGACCGTTCCCCCGCGTCGGTGTGACGCGTTTCACGGCGCGCGCCGGCCGGGCCTCCTACCGTTGCGCCCGTGAAGAGACTGCTCCTGTTCCTCGCGGTCGCCTGGGCCGTGCTCGGGCCCTCGGCCGCCGGGCCGGCGCGCGCCGCCGGAGACTGGTCCTGGCCCGTCCTCGGTCCCGTGATCCGTCCGTTCGATCCACCGGACACTCCGTTCGGCTCGGGTCACCGAGGGATCGACATCGCCGCGTCGGTGGGGACACCCGTCCACGCCGCGGCGGCGGGAGTCGTCACGTTCGCCGGGCCCGTCGGCGGGCGGCTCTTCCTCACGATCGACCACGGAGGGGGACTGGAATCCCGGTACTCCTTCCTCAGCGCACTCGCCGTTCGGCGCGGCGAGGCGGTCTCCGAAGGCCAGGTGGTCGCGCGGTCCGGCACCGGCCACGCGGGAGACCTGGTTCCCAACCTGCACGTGGGAGTGCTCCTCCACGACGTCTACGTCGATCCCCTCGACTACTTCGGACCGGTCGAGGTCTGGCGGTTCATCCGGCTCGCGCCGCTGGAGGACTGAACCCTCCGCGAGGGTTGAGCCGCTAGGATGACGCGGCCTTGCGCCTCTCCCACCTCTCCCGCGTACCACGTCGATCGCTGGCGGCCGCGTGCTTCACGATCGCGATCGTCGTCGGTGCTCCGATCGCCGCCCTCGCCGACTGGGTGCAGTTCCAGGGCGCAGGCGCCCACGACGGTGTTTCGGACGGTCCGCAGGCTCCGTGGACGGTCGCCTGGACGAACGACGACATCACGCTCGAGGGAGCGGATAGGACGGGTGGCCTGTCGTCTCCGGTCGTCGCGGAGGACGGCACGATCGTGGTGGTGGCACCGACCGCGGTCCTGGGATTCTCGGGTGCAGATGGATCGCCGGTCTTCGACGCCGACCGCGACTTCGGACCGTCCTCGCAGCCCGCGATCGGAAACACGCCCGACGGTCCGATCGCGGTGTTCACGGAGGGTTTCGGGGACAGCGGTCCGGCCGGCGGGTCCGTCACGCCTTCACCGTCACCGGCGGACGAAGGCGACACGGGGTTCGACTCCCACGTGAACGCGGTCGATCTCGAGACGGGAGAGCCCGCATGGCCGGCGCCGGTGCCGCTCGAGGACATCGTCCAAACCCCGGTCGCGGTGGACGGAACCAGTGCCTACGTCGGAGACGTCGGCGGCCGCGTGACCGTCATCGATCTCGCTTCCGGTGACGTGCGCTGGACGAAGGAGCTCGGGAGCCCGATCTCGGGCGCCATCACCCTGGACGCCGGCCGGGTGCTCGCCACCACGCTGGGGGGTCAGGACCAGCCCTCGGAGATCGTGGCACTCGACGACGAGAGCGGCGACGAGCTGTGGCGGGCGAACGCCGAGGACGCGTCGAACCTCGTGAGCGCTCCGGTCGTCGCGGACGGGCGCATGCTCACGCTCGATGCCCTCGGGGGCGTGATCGCGTTCGACGCCGACGACGGCCGGTTCCTCTGGCGCACGGAGGTGGTCAACCCGATCGCCCCCGGCGGCCAGCCGTTCCATCTGCAAGGGGTCAGCGCGCCGGCGCCGGTCTCGGCGGAGGGTCGGGTCTTCGCCGTCGACGTCACGGGGCGCGTCTACGCCTTCAACGCCGAGACCGGCGCCGCGCTCTGGGATCAAGCGCTCAACGATCCGTCCCAGTTCTCGCCGCCGCTCCTCACACAGGATCAGCTCCTCGTCCCGACCGACTCCGGCACCCTGTACGCGGTCGATCGTGAGAGCGGACACGTCGTCTCGCGCGTCGACGGGGGGCGGACCTTCCTCCGTGGCCTGTCCGACTCGGGCGATCTCCTCGTCGGGGTGATGGGCTTCGAGGAGGCCGAGCTCGTGGCGTTCGGAGCGGACGAGGCTGGGACGTTGATCGACGAGCCGTCGCCGACGACGCTCGACATCGGCGAGCTGCTCACGGGATTCCTCGTCGGAGGGGTGCTCACGGGACTCGTGGCCTCTCTGCTCGCCCGGCCGCTCCAGCGTCGGCTCGGCCCGCCACCTTTCCCGGCGACGCCCGAGGAGTCGGTGTGAGCCAACGGGGCCGAGGTCGGGCGAGAGCGTCGGCGCCGCCGCCGCGCCGGGGACTGTTGTCCGGCATGTCGGCCCCGACGATGGATTCGATGCCGAGGATCCGGACGGCGTTCACTCGAGGTCTGGCGGGCACGTGGTCGAGTCCGTTGATCGTCGGTGGTGTCCTCGTGTGGCTCCTCGCCGAGTGGCTCGTGGTCGTCGCCCTCGGCTATCCAGGGCCGTTCGCATTGCTCGCCCACGTGTCGGCGCCCGTCCCGCTGAGCACGTTCACGGATCTCTCCCTCTCGACCGGCATCCTCGGGGTCCGGCAAGGCCTCCTCTTCGTGTTCGCCGCCGGCGCGGTGCACGCACTGTGGTTCTCGGTGCTCGTCGGCCTCGCGATCGAGACGATCGAGAGCGGTGGCGCCGCCACGCGGTGGGGTGCCGTCCGGGGCCTCCGCGCCTTCCCCGTGGTCCTCGCGCTCCACGTGATCGGCGTGGCCGTCGTGTTCGCGGCTCAGATCGTGGCCGCGCTCGGCGGAGGGGGGCTGGCCCTCCTCGTGCAACTGGCCGCGCTGGTGGGAGCGACCTGGGTGTTCGCCTTCGCCCCGGTGATCGCGGTGACCGAGCGCCGGCGACTCCTCGATTGCCTGGGCCGTTCGATGCGCGCCGCCCGGATGCCCGGGTCCGGCAACCTGACGTTCGCGGGGCTCTACGCCGTGCCGATCTTCGCCACCTTCCTCACTCCCGGCCTTCCCGGTGTGCTGCTCGACGTCAATCCGCCGATCTCGGCCTGGGTCTACGTCGTGCTGATGAACCTGCTCCACGCCGCGATCCTCGGCGCCTTCGCGCTGCGGTACCTCGCCGTCGCGAGCGAGGTGCCGGACGCGCCGGTCCGCTCGGCGTCCCGCGAGCGGGCGGCCGCGAGGGGACGTCGGTAGCGACCACCCCCCCGTGGGCGCGCATCCTCGCTGCTAGACTGCCCGACGCCGACGGCCTGAGCCGTCGAGCACACACGTCCGAGGACCGCGATGACGGGGTCCCGGGTCCGAGAACCACACACGGGCCGGGCCGTCCACGGGAAGATCCGGGCGGAGGGAAAACCACACATCAGGAGGGAAACGTGCCTGTCGTCACCAGGCGGGAGCTCCTCGAGGCCGGCGTGCACTTCGGCCACCAGACCAGACGGTGGAACCCGAAGATGCAGCGCTACTTGTTCGGGGAGCGATCCGGGATCTACATCATCGATCTCGAGAAGTCGCTGGAAGGCATCGAGGAGACCCACGAGTTCGTCCGCGATCTCGGGCGTCGCCGAGGAACGGTCCTGTTCATCGGCACCAAGAAGCAGGCCCAGGAGGTCGTCGAGGAGCACGCGAACCGCGTCGGCATGCCGTTCGTCAACCATCGCTGGCTGGGCGGGATGCTGACGAACTTCACCACGATCTCGCGCCGGCTGATCCGTCTCCGGGAGCTGCGGGAGATGGAATCCTCGGGCGCGATGGACAACCTGCCCAAGAAGGAAGTGATCCGTCTCCAACACGAGCGCGAGAAGCTCGAACGGAACCTGGGCGGGATCCAGGCGCTCGAGCGCCTCCCCGACGCCGTCTTCGTCGTGGACACCAAGAAGGAGCAGATCGCCGTCACCGAGGCGAGGAAGCTGGACATCCCGGTGATCGCGATCGTGGACACCAATTGCGACCCGGATGAGGTCGACTACGTCATCCCCGGCAACGATGACGCGATCCGCGCCGTCAGCCTCGTCACTCGCGTGATCGCGGACGCGCTCGCCGAGGGATACGGGATGGCCAAGGACGAGGTGATCGAGAAGTCGGTCTCGCGTCGCCCGTCGGCCGCTCCCCGCCGATCCACCACCGCCGCTCCGGGTCCCGCGGACGAAGATGTGCCGTCGCCCGAGGATGCGAGAGCGATCGCGGCCAGCACGGTGTTCGAGCCCGATCTCCCCAGCCCGGAGCCCGAGGTCGTCGTCGAGACCGATGACGCCGACGCGGGTGAGGCTCCCGGTGACGCTGCGGGGGAGCACGTCGGATGACCGACATCTCGGCAGCCGAGGTCAAGAAGCTCCGCGACCTGACGGGCGCGGGGATGATGGATTGCAAGCGGGCCCTGCAGGAGACCGATGGCGACATCGAGAAGGCGATCGAGCTGCTCCGCGAGAAGGGACTTGCGTCGGCCGCGAAGCGGGCGGGTCGTGCCGCGGATCAGGGTCTCATCGACAGCTACATCCACTTCAACAACACGGTGGGCGTGCTCGTCGAGGTGAACAGCGAGACGGACTTCGTCGCGAACACGGACGAGTTCCGGCAGCTCGTGAAGGACATCGCGCTGCACATCGCGAGCCCGGCCGCCCCCCAGTGGCTCACGCGCGAGGACGTGCCCGCCCGGGTGGTGGAACAGGAGGAGCACTTCGCCCGCGTGCAAGCCAAGGAATCCGGGAAGCCCGACAACGTGATCGACAAGATCGTCGAGGGGAAGCTCCGGTCCTTCTACGAGGACTCGGTCCTGCTGGAGCAGCCGTTCGTCAAGGACGACTCGAAGACGATCCAGCAGCTCCTCGACGAGATGGGAGCCAAGGTCGGCGAGAAGGTTGCCGTCCGCCGGTTCGTCCGATACAAGCTGGGTGAATCCACCGAGGACTGACGATCGACGACGCCGGCGACACGGCGGACGAGGGGAGCGCGCGCGAACGTGACCGACAAGAGGGCCGGGAGGGCCGGGTATCACCGCGTCCTCCTCAAGCTCTCGGGCGAGGCGTTCGCGTCGCCCGAAGGTTCCGGCATCAGCACCGATGCGACCGCGCTGGTCGGCCGGCAGCTCGCCGAGGTCGTGGATCTCGGCGTCCAGATCGCGGTCGTCGTCGGCGGGGGCAACATCTGGCGAGGGCGACAGGCGCCGGGGATCGAACGGAGCCGCGCCGACTACATGGGCATGCTCGCCACCGTGATGAACGCGCTGGCGTTACAGGATTCGCTCGAGAAGCTCCACGTGGCGACACGGGTCCAGACCGCGATCGAGATGACCCAGCTCGCCGAACCGTTCATCCCGCTCCGCGCGCGACGTCATCTCGAGAAGGGCCGCGTCGTGATCTTCGCGGCCGGTCTCGGTGTTCCGTATTTCTCGACCGACACGTGCGCCGCACAGCGCGCCCTCGAGATCGGTGCCGACGCGCTCCTCAAGGGGACCAAAGTGGACGGCGTCTACACCGCCGATCCGAAGGTGGTGCCGGGTGCGTCGCGTCTGGACACGATCGAGTACGTCGACATCCTCCGCGAGGGCTACCAGGTGATGGACGCCACGGCGATCTCCCTCTGCATGGAGAACAAGCTGCCGATCATCGTGTTCGACCTCTGGGAGGAGGGCAACATCCGCCGGGTCGTCACGGGTGAACCGGTGGGATCGCTGGTCCACGGCGGCGCGAGATGACGGTCGACACCGCGCTGAAGGACGCGGATCACAAGATGGAGCAGGCGGTGTTCCACCTGCGCGAGGATCTCTCGGCCATCCGGACGGGACGAGCGTCCGGCGCCGTGCTCAGCCGGATCATGGTCGAGTACTACGGCTCCCCGGTTCCGCTGAACCAGCTGGCGTCCGTGAACGTCCCGGAGCCCCGTCTGCTCGTGGTCCAACCGTTCGACAAGAACTCGATCGCCCAGATCGAGAAGGCGATCCAGCAGAGCGACCTCGGGATCACGCCGTCGAACGACGGGCAGGTCGTCCGGCTCGCGTTCCCGCCGCTCACGGAGGAACGCCGCAAGGAGCTCGTCAAACAGCTCCATCACCGGGCGGAGGAGGGGCGCGTGGCCGTGCGGAACGTCCGGCGGCACGCGAAGGATGATATGGAGAAGCTTGAGCGAGAGCATTCCATCTCGGAAGATGAGCTCTCGAGGGGAGAGAAGGAGCTCCAGAAGCTGACGGACCGGTACGTGGCGGAGATCGATGAGATCCAGCGCCACAAGGAATCTGAGCTCATGGAGGTCTAGTGCCCGACGACGAGCACGAGAGCGACGACCTGTTCGAGGATCTCGACAAGTTCTTCGCCCCGATCAAGGACGTCGAGTGGGACGAGCCCGAGGAAGCCGCGCCGTCGGCCGGTCCGACCGACGAGGAGCACGTGTCCGTCCGGAGCGACCCCGAGCCCGTCGTCTCGGTCCCCGCCGCCGGCCCCGATGCGTCCGGGGGAGCGGAAGCCTTCGAGGACGACGATGAGGATGAGGACGAGGCCGACTGGTACGACACGGCGTCGCTCGAGCCCGTCGACCAAGCGCTCGGAGCGTCGGCCGACGACGACGGCGACGACGACGAGCAGCCCGTCGTCGGCGCGGCCGAGATGGAGCAGCCGGACGACGACCAGGGAGACCTCTTCGCCCGACCGGCCGCGGCCGATGAGTGGCCCGCCGACGAGGGGGCGGATGAGGAGGAGCGGCCGTCGGCCGAGGAGCTGGAGGAGGCCGCGGCCCACTTCGCGGATCCGGCGGGCGACGAGGCGTCCGGCGCTCCGGCGCCCCGCGTCGTCCAGATCGACGAGGAGAACGCCGCGGACCTGATGGACGAGCTCGGCGCGGAGCCGTACCCACCGGGCGATGCGGAAGAGGACGTCTTCGCGGCGATGGCCGAGGAGGAGCCGTCCCGAACCATCGTGGTCGGCGCCGAGGGCCTCGGGGGTCCGAGCTGGCAGGAACCGGCCGCCGTCGAGGTCGGAGCCGACCTCGACCGGCGGGGAACCGAGCGTGACGTGCCCGCCGCGTTCCTGACCGGCATCGTGCTGGCGGGGGTCGCGCTGGTGGCGCTGTTGATCGGCGACGGTGTGTTCGCGCTCGCCGCCTCCCTCGTCGCGCTCGTGGCGCAGGGTGAGTTGTACGGGGTGATGGTCAAGCATCATCGCCAACCCGCCACGGCGGTCGGACTCGTGAGCGGCGCGTTGATGCTCGCCGGCGCGTACTACCACGGAGAGGCCGGCCTCCTGTCGATGCTGACGCTCGGCGTGCTCGCGACCTTCCTCTGGTACATGACGGTCCCCGCGGCCCACCGGAAGGACACCGCCGGGAACATCGGACTCACGTTGCTCGGTCTGCTCTGGATCCCAGGACTGGCCGGGTCGTTGCTGATCATCCTGACCACGTTCCAGACGTCGGTCGTGGTCGCCGTGATCGGTCTCACGTTCGCGTTCGACACGTTGGCGTTCCTGACCGGCTCCGTTTGGGGAGGATCGTTCATCCAGCGGCCGCTCGCCCCCGCCACGAGCCCGAAGAAGTCGATCGAAGGCCTCATCGTGGCCTCCCTCGGAACGATCATCCTGTCGTCCGCCTTCGTCACCGCCTTCGTCGACGCCGCGCCCGGCATCTTCGTGGACGGGCGGCTGAACGCCGTGTTGCTCGGCATCGTCGTCTCGCTCGCCGCCACCTTCGGCGATCTCGCCGAATCGCTGATCAAACGGGACGTCGGCGTGAAGGACATGGGGAGCGTGCTCCCCGGTCACGGAGGGATCCTCGACAGGATCGATTCGCTCCTGTTCGTGGCGCCGGCGGCCCTGCTCCTCCTGCGCGTCATCGCGTTCTAGAGATCTCGGCGGTCCGCCCCGTGTTGCCTTGCGGTCGGGGGTAGTCTGTTCTCCATGCGGAGCATCACCATCCTCGGTTCGACGGGGTCCGTCGGGACCCAGGCCCTGGATGTCGTTCGCCGAAATCCCGAGCGATTCAAGGTCGTCGGGCTGTCCGTCGCCGGCACCAATCAGGAACTGCTGATCGGCCAGATCCGGGAGTTCCTGCCGCCGGTCGTCGCGATCGCGGACGAGGCCGCGGCCGAGGAGGTGCGCGCGGTCCTCAGCTCGCTGCGAGGGGTCGAGCTCCTCGTCGGGCCCGATGCCGCCGAGCGACTCGCGGCCGACACCGAGGCCGACATCGTCCTGAACGCCCTGGTCGGGTCGTCCGGCCTCGCGCCGACGCTCGCTGCCTTGCAGAACGGGAAGACCGTCGCGCTCGCCAACAAGGAGTCGCTCGTCGTGGGCGGCGAGCTGGTCATGGACCTGATCAAGGGTGAGCCGGAGCGACTGCGACCCGTCGACTCCGAGCACGCGGCGCTCGCGATGGCGCTCCGCGGTGAGCGCCGGGAAGACCTCAAGCGGGTCGTCATCACGGGCTCCGGTGGCCCGTTCCGAGGCTGGACCGCGACGGAGCTCGCCAAGGCTTCGATGAAGGAGGCCCTGCAGCACCCGGTCTGGTCGATGGGACCCAAGATCACGATCGACTCGGCGACGCTGATGAACAAGGGGCTCGAGGTCATCGAGGCGCACTACCTCTTCGGTCTGGAGTACTCGCAGATCCACGTGCTGATCCACCCGGAAGGCGTGGTGCACGCGATCGCGGAGTTCAAGGACGGCTCGATGCGAGCGGAGATGGCGACGGCCGATATGCGCCTCCCGATCCAGCTCGCCCTGGCGTGGCCGGAGCGGCTGCCGACCGGTGTGGCGTCGTTGCCGCTCACGGAGACGAAGCTGACGTTCGAGCC
>OEKO01000058.1_pt1 | contig 15577 bp, 10 predicted proteins | sample 1487491 | NCBI WGS metagenome assembly OEKO01 (sample SAMEA104379575, study PRJEB20068) | metagenome | isolation source: 1998
GCCAGTGCGAGGGCCCCGACCGAGTACAGGACTCCTCCGGCGACCGTGAGGATCAGCGCGGCAGGGCTCAGCACGCGCACGAACTGCGGAGCCGCGACGACCGCCGCCCACCCGAGTCCGAGGTACATCACACCCGAGAGCACGTGCAGGTCCGCTCGATAGAGCTTCATCAGGATGCCGACCGCCGCAACGACCCAGACGGCCACGAGCATCCACACCCTCCAGGCTCCGTCGAGGCCGAGGACGCAGTACGGCGTGTACGAGCCGGCGATCAGCACGAAGATCGCCGCGTGGTCCCGCCGCTGCCATCGAGCGAACGCCTCCGGCGACCATGACCCTCGGTGATACGTCGAGCTCACCCAGAACACGGTCACCAGCGAGATCGCGTAGACCACCACGGCGACGCGAGCCGACCAGGTCGGAGCGATGAGCACGAGGAGGAGGCCGGCCGGACCGGCGACGAGGAACGAGACCCTGTGGATCCAGCCGCGAGCCCGCGGACGAGACGAGGTGTCGACGATCGCGTGGTCGACGTCCCCGTGACCTCGATGAGCCCTCACGCCGATCGAGGATAGGGGTTCGCCGACCGCGCAGACCCCAACCAGACCCCACCACGCCCGCACTTCTTCGAGGCCGTCGAGCCTCAGCCGGTGTCGAGGAAGGCGTCGGGGGCCGCACCGGTCGCGAGACGTTCCGGTCCACCTCGATATCGGGAGCCGTCGGCCCGGAACCACCGGAGCCGTCCGTCGTCGGCACGCTTCACCGTCCATCCGTGCTCATGCACGAGCCGATGGTGGAACCCGCAGATGAGCAGCAGGTTGTTGAGGTCGGTGGCGCCTCCACGGGACCACCACACGATGTGGTGCGCATTGGCGAACGCCGTGGATCCGCATCCGGGGAACCGACACCCTCGGTCCCGATGGCGGAGCTGCCGCATCATCGAAGCGGAAGGTTCTCGCTTCGTGCGACCCAGAGCGATCGCGTCGCTCGCTTCGTTCTCGGCGACGACCTGGATCCGCGCGTCACACGCGAGACGCTGAAGCGCCTCGGGCGGCATGACCGCGCCGTGCTCGGTCTCGGCGTTCCGTCGGCCCGACAACGCCTCGAGCGACGCATGGACCACCACGGTGGCGCGATCGGCGTCCGCGTCTGCGGCGATACGCTGCGAGCACAGCGCCAGGAGGGCGTCGGCTCGCCGCGCCTCGATGACGCCGCCATCGGTGGAGATGGGCATCGCGGGGATCTGATCGACGACCCGTTCGAGGGCTTTCGCGACGACGGCTCCCTGCGCCGAGGGCATGCGCGCCTCGAGGCCGAACCGACGCCCGCCGTCTTCGTACCAGTACCGAAGGGATCGGTCCCGCTCGAGCTCCGTGGTCTCGTCCAGAGCTGCGCGGACCTCGAGGTCCGCGCGACGGCGGATCGTGGCGCACGTCGCCTCGCTCGCCCATCCGACCAGCTCTTCCTCGGTCTCGGGCGTTGCGAACCGGCACACCTCGACGACCTTGTCGATGCCGAGAACGCCGCTCTCGAGCGCGTCGGCGGTGGCCGGCAGGTGGTCGAGCGCAGCGGCCGCCTTGATCCATCGGTCCGCCTTCCACCACGACATGCCGTAGCGGATGGAGAGCCAGTGCGCCAGGTCACGAGCGCCCGAGTCTCGCCACGCCCTCCGACGATCGACCTCGGCGATGACACGGAGCAGCGCCGCTTGCGCGGCGGAGATGTGGCGGTTCAGCGCGTCGGCGACGCTGATCAGCCCGTCGTCGTCCAGATCGAGGCTCGCGAGGGATCCGTACATGTGTTCGAGGATAGGAGCGGATCGACCGGCGCGCAGTGACGCACTTCACATCTGCACGAAGATCTTTTCGGGCGGCCGCCGCCATCGCTTGGCGGACCCCGGCCCCGGTGGGCGCTGAGGGACTCGAACCCCCGACCTTCGCCTTGTAAGGGCGACGCTCTACCAGCTGAGCTAAGCGCCCGCTCTCGCGGTGTGCCCGCACGCCCGGCACACGACCTGCCCCAGCGTGATGGACAGGCGCGTCCCGCCGCAAGCCTCGCACCGATCCAGGCTCTCGGCCCAGTCGGGGCGGTCGTGCTGGCAGTCCGGACAGATCAGCACCTGCGCTCCACCCGCCACCGCTCGTGCCCACGGCACCCCGCGCTTGTCGGGATCGAAGGTAGGGCGGTGGCAGAGGAAGCAGCCCGGCCGGTCCGGCGGCCTCACGACCCGGAAGGATATCCGCGTGTGTCCGTCCCCGGCTATCCTCCGCCGGATGCCGGAGCCCGCCGACCTCGTCATCACCGGAGCCGACGTGTACACGATGGACGCGGCGCGGCGATGGGCCGGCGCTGTGGCCATCGTCGGCGATCGGATCGCCGCGGTGGGCACGGAGCCGTCGGTCAAGGAGCGCTTCCCGGACGCGAAAGAGGTCCTCCACCTCCCCGGCCGGATGCTGCTCCCGTCCTTCCAGGACTCCCATCTCCACGCCCCGTTCGCCGGCCGATACCGCTTGCACGTCTCCCTGCACGATCTGCCGGGCGTCGACGCGTACCGCGACGCGGTCGCGTCGTACGCTCGGGCCAATCCGGAGCAGCGCTGGATCTTCGGCGGCGGCTGGCTGATGGCGCACTTCCCGGGCGGCACGCCGACCAAGGACCTCCTGGACGACATCGTGCCCGACCGCCCCGTGTTCCTGCTGAACCGGGACGTCCACGGTGCCTGGGTGAACTCGAAGGCCCTCGAGGTGGCGCATATCACGCGCGAGACGCCCGACCCCTGGGACGGGCGGATCGAGCGTGATGGCTCGACGGGCGAGCCGACCGGCACCCTGCACGAAGGAGCCGCCTACTCGTTCGCCGACGAGCATCTCCCGGCGCCGTCACGAGAGGAGTGGGAGCGCGCGATCCTCCTCGCGCAGGAACACCTCCATTCCCTCGGTATCACGGGGTGGCAGGACGCGTGGGTCACCCCCGCCACGGAGGACGCGTACCGCTCGCTGGCCGCGCGCGGCGAGCTCACCGCTCGCGTCGTCGGCGCGCTCTGGTGGGAGCGACACCGCGGGAACGAGCAGGTCGCGGAGCTCGCCGCGCGGCGAGCTCGCGGTTCGGAGGGGAACTTCCACCCCACGACCGTGAAGATCATGTGCGACGGTGTGCTCGAGAACCACACCGGAGCGATGCTCCGCCCCTACTGCGACGCCGCCGGTCACGAGACCGACGTGACGGGCATCAGCTACCTCGACCACGATCAACTCGTCGAGGCGGTCACCGCGCTGGACCGCGAGGGCTTCCAGGTCCACATGCACGCGATCGGCGACCGGGCCGTGCGGGATAGCCTCGACGCCTGCGAAGCGGCCCGGGACGCCAACGGCGCCCACGACGCCCGGCATCACATCGCCCACCTCCAGGTGATCCACCCCGACGACGTCCCTCGGTTCCGGGAGCTCGGGGTGATCGCGAACTGTCAGCCGTACTGGGCGCAGCACGATCCGCAGATGGACGAGCTCACCGTGCCCTTCCTCGGGCCCGAGCGGGCGCCGCTCCAATATCCCTTCGCCTCGCTCCACGCCGCCGGCGCGACCCTCGCGTTCGGCTCGGATTGGTCCGTCTCGACGGCGGACCCCCTCGAGGAGATGGAGGTCGCGATCCGCCGCGTCGACCCGTCCACCCGAGACGCCGACCCCTTCCTGCCGGAGCAACGACTCCCCCTCCACATCGCCTTGGCGGCGTTCACGAAGGGTTCGGCCTCCGTCAACCACGACGACGACGCCGGCTCGATCGAAGCGGGGAACCGCGCGGACCTCGTCGCGCTGGACCGCAACCTCTTCGAGACTCCCGGGGCCGCCCTGGCCGAGGCGCGGGTCGAGCACACCATCGCGGCCGGCCGGGTGGTCCATTCCCGCCCCTAGCGGACCTTCGGTTGCGCCGAGAGGGCCGCTTCGTCAGACTCCGGCGGTACGCACACCACGGGAGGGGCCCCTGTCAGCGAAGCGTGAAGAGGGTTCGGTCGAGCTGGTCGACGTCACGAAGCGGTTCGCCGACGTCGTGGCGGTCGACGACATGTCGATCCAGGTCGAGCCCGCGGAGTTCCTGTCGCTCCTCGGCCCCTCCGGGTGTGGGAAGACCACCACGCTCCGGATGCTGGCCGGGTTCGAGGAGCCCACGGCCGGGCAGATCTTCATCTCGGGCAACGCGGTCCAGGGCACGCCCCCGCACAAGCGGGACGTGAACACCGTGTTCCAGCACTTCGCGCTGTTCCCGCACATGACGGTCGCGGAGAACGTCGCGTACGGGCTCCGACAGAAGAAGGTGGAGCGCTCGGAGATCGGCCGGCAGGTCGGGGAAGCCCTGGAGATGGTGAAGATGTCCCCCCTCGCGAACCGGAAGCCGAGACAGCTCTCGGGCGGCCAGCAGCAGCGGGTCGCGCTCGCGAGGGCGCTGGTGAACCGGCCGAGCCTGCTCCTGCTCGACGAGCCCCTCGGCGCGCTCGACCGAAAGCTCCGTGAGGAGATGCAGATCGAGCTGAAGCTCCTGCAGTCCCAGGTCGGGATCACCTTCATCTTCGTGACCCACGATCAGGGCGAAGCGCTCTCGATGTCCGACCGGATCGCGGTGATGCTCGACGGCCACGTCGAACAGCTCGCGGACCCGGACACGATCTACGACTTCCCGGCGTCCGCCTTCGTGGCGGGCTTCATCGGGCAGCAGAACTTCTTCGATGGGACGGCCCGGCAGGGCGGGACCGTCGTAGAAGGAGATGGATGGACGATCCGCTCGTCGAACGCGTCCCCGGACGCGGTCGACGGCAGGCCCGCCCTGGCCGCGATCCGGCCCGAGGCGGTCCAACTCCAGGAGGCGCAGCCGCAGGACACCGTGAACGCGGTCCGCGGCACGCTCGCCGGTATCTCACACCTGGGGGACGCGATCCAGTTCGTGGTGCTGACGCCGGGGCAGAAGGAGATCCTCTGCCGGCTGCCGCGTCCCAGGGCGCCGAAGTTGGACGTCGGCGGCGACGTCTGGTGCACCTGGGACCCGGAGTTGGTGCATGTGTTCGACGCGGGGCAGGCGGACGTGGTCCTCTCGGACCCGGCCGCCGCGACGGGAACGGAAGGGTAAGGGGGTACACGGATGGCAGATGAGTTCGAGGGCGTGAAGGTGCTCGCACCCCGGGCGGTCGCCCGGCGGATGACCCGGCGGAACTTCCTCGCCGGATCCGCGGTGGCGATGTTCTCGGGAAGCGTCCTCCTTGCGGCGTGTGGGAACGCGGAAACCGGCGGCGACAGCGGTCCCTCCGCCTCCGCCGGCGGTGAGATCGAGGACCAGCTGAACTTCTTCCACTGGGCCGAGTACGACGACCCGGAGGTCTTCAAGGACTTCACGAAGGAGTTCGGCACGGCGACGAAGATCGACATCTACGCGTCGAACGAGGAGGCGATCGCCAAGCTGGTGGCAGCGCAGGGGACGAGCGGCTACGACATCGTGGTCCCGACCGGGGTCTTCATCCCGCAGATGGTGCAGAACGGTCTGCTCGACGAGCTGAACCTCGACCTGATCCCCAACTTCGACAATGTGGAGGAGATCTACCGGAACCAACCCTGGGACCCGAACAACAAGCATTCCGTGCCGAAGGACTGGGGATCGACCGGCTGGATCTACGACAAGACCAAGGTCACGGCCGACATCAAGACCTGGGGAGACTTCGGGGACGTCGCGATGGGCGAGGCGAGCGGGGCGACGTCGGTGCTCGACGCGCCGGGCGATATCACGGCGATCTATTTCTGGGCCAATGGGATCGACTGGGCGACGACGGAGGACAAGTACCTCGACCAAGCCGAGGACTACGTCGTCAACAAGCTGGCGCCGCACATCAAGGCGTACGACTCCTACCCCGGGATCGCGCTGACCGAGGGGAAGTACGCCCTCTCGCAGGCCTGGAACGGCGACGCGCGGCAAGGCCTGCTCTCGACCGACGAGCCCGACCGCTACGTCTGGGGCCTCGGCGCGCCGGTGACCGAGCTCTGGATGGACAACTGGTGCATCGTGAAGGGCGCCCAGCACCCCAACGCGGCGCACGCCTGGATCAACTTCATCCTCGACCCCAAGGTCTCGTTGAAGGACCTCGCGTACCACGGCTACAACACGGCCCTCACCGGCGTCGAGGAGGAGGCGAAAGCCGCCGGATTCGAGTTCCTCGACATGGTGTTCTTCGACGACGAGCAGGTGAAGACGATGGACCCCGGCGCCGTGAACGAGGCCCAGGGACGGCTGGTCGAGATCTGGAACAAGGCGAAGGCCGCGTCAGGAGCCTGACCTGGCCGAGTCGGAGACCGCGACCGAGGGCGTCGGTTCGCGCTGGCACTTCCCGCGTGGTTCATGCTGGTGTTCTTCTTCGCCGTGCCGGTGCTGTTCATCTTCTACTACTCGCTCGGCTACAAGCCCGACATCTTCCACTCGATCGCGACGGATCACCTGTCGTTCGACCGCTACACGGACTCGTTCTCCGGCACGTTCCGGAGCGTCTTCAGCGGCACGCTGCGGATCTCGCTGATCGGCACGACGCTCTGCCTGCTGATCGCCTTCCCCTTCGCATACTGGTTGGCCGTGCGCGTGCCACCCCGCTGGCGCGGGGTGCTGCTCGGCCTGACGATCGTGCCGTTCTGGACGAACTTCCTGGTGCGCACGCTCGGCTGGCTGATCCTCCTCCAGTCGAAGGGACCGCTGTCGGGGATCCTCCAGGATCTGCACCTGATCTCGAACCCGCTCGATGTCCTGGACACGAAGTCGGCGGTCCAGCTCGGCGTGATCTACAACTACCTTCCCCTGATGATCTTCCCGTTGTTCGTGGCGCTCGATCGCCTGGATCCGGCGCTCCGGGAAGCCTCGAAGGACCTCGGCGCGAACCGATGGCGAACGTTCCGCCAGGTGACGCTCCCGCTCGCGATGCCCGGCGTGGTCGCCGGCCTCCTCCTGGTCTTCATCCCTCTCACGGGCGACTACATCACCGCGAGCGTGCTCGGTGGCGCGAAGGGGAACATGGTCGGCGCCCTGGTCGCGAGCCAGTTCAATACGGCCCAGGACTGGGCGCTCGGCTCGGCGATGGCCGTGATCCTGATCTTCATGATCCTCGGGTCGGTGCTCTTCTTCGCGGCGATCGGGCTGATCGCGAGGACCGTGATCCGGCGCCTGCGGCGGGTGGACCTGGCGATGGAGCCGGCGTGAGCACGACCGCGATCCTTCGGCCCCGGCGCGACCCCGTGAACCTCGTGCTGCTCCTCTGGGGGATCGCCGTCTTCGTCTTCCTGTTCCTGCCGATCGCGATGATCGTGATCTACTCCTTCAACGACGGGCGGGCGCTCGTCGTGTGGAACCAGTTCGGGTTCGGCGCGTACTCGAGGGCCATCTCCAACCCCACGATCCGCAACGCGATCTACACCTCGCTCCGCGCGGCGCTGGGCGCCGCGCTGATCGCCACCGTCATCGGCTCGCTCGCCGGGATCGCCCTGGCGAGGCGACCCGGGAGATGGACGGTCGGGTTCCTCGCGTTGCTCTTCCTCGTGCTCGTCACTCCGGAGATCGTGGACGCGATCTCCTTGTTGATCTGGTACGTGAGGATCGGAGGTCCCTTCGGACCCGGCAACACGATCGTCAACTACGGGCTCGTGCGGCTGTGGATCGGCCACGCGATCTTCGCCTCGGCGGTCGTGACCCTGATCGTCCGTGCGCGCTTGGCGGGTCTCGACGAGGCGCTCGAGGAGGCGTCCAGTGACCTCTATGCGTCGCCGGCGCAGACGTTCCGGCAGATCACGCTCCCGTTGATGATGCCGGCGGTCCTGGCCGGGGGGCTCCTTTCGTTCAGCCTGAGCCTCGACAACACGATCATCTCGTCGTTCGTCTCGACCGCGAGCGCTTCCCCGTGGCCGGTCTACGTCTTCAGCGCGGTTCGGGCCGTCCTGCGTCCCGAGATCGCCGCGATGTCGACCTTGGTGCTGCTCCTGACGTTGTTCGCCCTGGGGCTCGTGGCGCTCGTCTTGCGAAGGGGCGGCGCGTCGGGCGAAGAAGCGGCGGCGATGCTCGCCGGCGTGGAAGCCGCGCCGCGGACCGGCGTCCCGGGAGCGGAGCTTCAGCGCATGGGCAAGTAGGGCTCCGGCCCGTCGGCGATCAGGCGATCCCGGCTTCGATCGCGTCGTCGGTGGACACACGGGTCCGCGCGCGATGACGGCCGCGGCGTCCGCCTCCCTGGCGCGACCTCCACGCCGCCACCAGCATCGCGCCCAGCCCGAGCGGCGGTGCGAGCGTCCAGAGCGCGGCGTTCAGGACCGGCACCAACCCGACCGCCGCGAAGATCGCCCAGCCGGCCAGGAACGCCCGCGCGCGACCGCGAGGCGCGCGAACCAGCGCGCGGCCGGCGCACCACGCCGCCCACGTGAGACCCACGAGCCACCACAGGCCGAACGACAGGACCACGGCGAGCCCCAGCGGCAGGCCGAGCACCGAGACGACGAGCGCGACCGCCGCCACCGGCACGGCGAGCACGATCAGGAGCCCCCACGCGACGGAGGCGAGCGGCGCGGACGCCATCGCCTCGGCGATGGCGTCCGCGGCGCGGGGCGCGAGGAACAGCAGCGCGAGGCCGGCCAGCAGGACGGAGACCGAGACGGCGATCGGGCCGAGCAGCTTCCCGAACGCGACGAGCGGACCCTCGAAGGAGAAGCGAACCCCGCTCCGTGTCTCGCCACCGACCTTCGCACCCGACCGGACGACGACCGAGTCGCCCGAGAAGACGTCGCCGCCGACGCGGGCGCTCTCGGCGAGCTCCACGATCCCGTCGGCGGCGATCACGGATCCGTTCACCTGGCCGGTCACCGTGACCGGTCCCTCGAGGACGACCACGTCCCCGGTCGCGACCCCGTTCACCGTCACCCGGCCCGAGAAGACCACGACCTCGCCGACCCGCTGACCGCGCGGCACCGTGACCGACCCGGCGAGGACGATCTGGTCCTCGGCGGCGATCCCTGGGGCGGCGATCGCGGGAGCGTCCTGCGCCCACGCGGTCCCCGCCGGCAGCAGGACGACGAACGCCGAGACGAGCAGGAGCCGGGACAGTCGCATGAGGCGGCATCCTAGCCGCGGCCTCCCGCCTGTCGGGACGAGCGGGTAGCGTGTGCTCATGGCCCTGGAGGTCTTCTCCCCCGCCGTCCGCGACTGGTTCGCGACCTCGTTCGACGCGCCCACGCGCGCGCAGCGGGAGGGGTGGACAGCGATCGCGGCCGGTGACCACGCGCTGGTCCTCGCGCCCACCGGCTCGGGGAAGACGCTCGCCGCCTTCCTCTGGGCGATCGATCGCCTCTCCTCCGACGCACCGCCGCAGGACCCCAAAGAACGGACGCGCGTCCTCTACGTGTCGCCGTTGCGCGCGCTGGCCGTCGACATCGAGAAGAACCTCCGGGCGCCGCTCGCCGGCATCCAACATGCCGCCGACCGGCTCGGGGCGCCGCTGGCGCACGCGCCGACGGTCGCGATCCGCACCGGTGACACCCCCTCGAGCGACCGCCAGCGGATGATCCGGCGCCCGCCGGACATCCTGATCACGACGCCCGAGTCCCTCTACCTGATGCTCACGTCCTCCGCGCGGGAGACCCTCCGGAGCGTCCGGACCGTCATCGTCGATGAGATCCATGCGATGGCGGCCTCCAAGCGTGGCGCCCACCTCGCGCTGTCGCTGGAGCGCCTGGAGGAGCTCTGCGACGAGGCACCGCAGCGGATCGGACTCTCCGCCACGCAGCGACCCCTCGAAGAGATCGCACGGTTCCTCGGCGGCTCGGTCGATGGCGTCGAACGGCCGGTCACGATCGTCGACGCCGGACACCGCAAACCGATGGAGCTGCAGGTCGTCGTCCCGGTCGAGGACATGGGCGGGGGCATCGCGCTGGACGCGCGGGCGCCGGGGCGCGACGGGGACGAGGCACCCGGCGGCAAGGAGCCCGGCCACTCGATCTGGCCGTCGATCCACCCGAAGCTCCTGGAGCTGATCCGAGCGCACCGGTCCACGATCGTGTTCACCAACGCGCGGCGCCTGGCCGAGCGGCTGGCCGCCAGCCTGAACGAGCTCGCCGGAGAGGACCTCGTCCGCGCGCACCACGGGTCGCTCGCGCGCGAGCAGCGCCTGGAAGTCGAGGACGCCCTGAAGGAAGGACGGCTCCGGGCGATCGTCGCCACGTCCTCGCTCGAGCTCGGCATCGACATGGGCGCGGTCGATCTGGTGATCCAGGTCGAGTCCCCCGGGTCGGTCGCGAGCGGGCTGCAGCGGATCGGAAGGGCCGGCCACCAGGTCGGAGAGCCCTCACGGGGCAGGATCTTCCCGAAGTTCCGCGGCGACCTCCTGGAGGCGGCCGTGGTGGCGGAACGGATGCTCGCGGGCGAGATCGAGCACACCCGGTACCCCCGGAACACCCTCGACGTGCTTGCCCAGCAGTTGGTGGCGATGTGCGCCGTCGAGGAGCGCGGCGTCGAGGAGCTCTTCGACGCGGTCCGGCGGGCTGCCTCGTTCTCCGAGCTCTCCAAGGACGTCTTCCTCGCGGTCCTCGACATGCTGGCCGGGCGCTACCCGAGCGACGGGTTCGCGGAGCTGCGCCCGCGGCTCGTCTGGGATCGAGGCACCGGGACCGTGCGCGCCCGCGACGGCGCCGGCAGGATCGCGATCACCTCGGGCGGGACGATCCCGGATCGCGGCCTGTTCGCGGTCTTCCTCCCCGACGGCGTTCGCGTCGGGGAGCTCGACGAGGAGATGGTCTACGAGAGCCGGCGGGGCGACGTGATCGTCCTCGGCGCCTCGTCCTGGCGCATCGAGGACATCACCCGGGACCGGGTGATCGTGACCCCGGCGCCGGGCGAGCAGGGACGGATGCCGTTCTGGCACGGCGACAAGCCGGGCCGTCCGATCGAGCTCGGCCGCGCGGTGGGCGCGTTCACGCGCACGCTCCGCGGCGCGCGTCGTGACGCGGCGCTCGAGCGCCTGCGCCGCGACGTCGGCCTGGACGAGCTCGCCTCGAGCAACCTCGTGTCCTACCTCGAGGAGCAGATGGAGGCGACCGGGGCGGTCCCCGATGACCGCACCGTCGTCGTCGAGCGCTTCCGCGACGAGATCGGCGACTGGCGGATGTGCGTGCTCTCCCCGTTCGGGTCACGCGTGCACGCCCCGTGGGCCATGGCGATCGAGGCGCGGATGCTCGAGCGGTTCGGCCCCGGCGCCCAGGTGCTCTGGAGCGACGACGGCATCGTCGTCCGTCTGCCCGAGGCGGTCGACCGCATCCCCGCGGAGGATCTCCTGTTCGATCCCGATGGGATCGAGCAGGCCGTGGTCGCGGCGCTGCCGCAGACCGCGATGTTCGCGAGCGTCTTCCGGGAGGCGGCGGCGCGGGCGCTCCTGCTCCCCCGCCGCCGCCCCGGCCAGCGCACGCCTCTTTGGCAGCAACGGCAGCGCTCCGCGGACCTCCTCGCCGAGGCGTCGAAGTTCCCGGACTTCCCGATCCTGCTGGAGGCCACACGCGAGTGCCTCCGCGACGTGTTCGACGTCCCCGCGCTGCGCGAGGTCATGGCCGATCTCCGTTCGCGGCGCACCCGCCTGGTCCCGGTGGACACGGAGCACGCGTCGCCGTTCGCGCAATCGCTGTTGTTCCGCTGGGTCGGGGTCTACATGTACGAGGGCGACGCGCCGCTCGCCGAGCGGCGCGCGGCCGCCCTGACGCTCGACCGCGATCTGCTTCGAGAGCTGCTGGGGTCCGAGGAGCTCCGTGAGCTCCTCGACCCCCGCGCGCTGGACGAGGTCGAGCTCGAGCTGCAACGCCTCGAGGACGGCCGGGGTGCCCGCTCCCCGGATCACCTGCACGACCTGTTCCGAACGCTGGGCGAGCTCACCGATGACGAGATCGCCGCACGGGTCGAGGGGTCGGACGGACGCGCCTTCACGGAGCAACTGCTCGCCGACGGCAGGGCGGTCCGCGTCCGCGTCGCCGGCGAGGAGCGCGTGGCGGCGATCGAGGACGTCGCACGGCTCCGCGACGCGCTCGGCGTCTCCCTCCCGATCGGCCTGCCCGGCGCGTTCACGGGCGAGACGGACCGCCCGCTCGAAGGTCTGGTGCGGCGGTACGCGCGCACGCACGGCCCGTTCCTCGCCACCGAGGCGGCCGCGCGGCTCGGCGCGTCGACCGAGCGCGTGCAGGAAGCGCTGGCCTCCCTCGAGGCGACCGACCACGTCGTCCGCGGCGAGTTCCGGCCCGGCGGCTCGGGACGGGAGTGGTGCGACCCGGACGTGCTCCGCCGGCTGCGGCGCCGATCGCTCGCGCTGCTCCGTCGCGAGGTCGAACCCGTGGACGCGGCGGCGCTCGCCCGGTTCCTCCCCGCGTGGCAGGGCGCGGACCGGCCGCGCGGAGACCTCGACGCCCTCGCCGACGCCGTCTCGCGACTCCAGGGAGCCTCCGTCCCCGCCTCGATCCTCGAGACGGACGTGCTCCCGGCGCGCGTGCGCGGCTACCGACCCGCCGATCTCGACGCCCTCGTCGCAGGCGGCGACGTGGCCTGGGTCGGCGCCGGGCCCCTCGGGAACGACGACGGACGGGTGACGCTCGTGTACCGCGCCGACGCGGCCGCGCTGCTGTCCGGGCCGCCGGACGAACCGCCGGAGGGCGAGATGCAGGACGCGATCCGCGCCCACCTGGCCGAGCGCGGGGCCTCGTTCTGGCCGGAGCTCGTGATCGCCGCCGGCACCGCCGACGAGCGCGCGCTCCTGGCCGCGCTCTGGGACCTGGTGTGGGCCGGCGAGGTCACGAACGACACCCTCGCGCCGCTCCGGGCCTTCGTTCGGGGCGCCTCCGCCAAGGTCCGCACCACGCGGCCGGGTCACCGGCCGAGGCCCGGCGCGCTCCGGCGCGGCGGCCCCCCGGCCGGCGCCGGCCGGTGGTCGCTCGTCGCGGGACTCCGGCAGCCGGCGCCGGCCGCGACGGAGCACGCTCATGCCCTCGCTCGCCAGCTCGTCGATCGTCACGGGGTCGTGACCCGTGAAGCCGTCCTGGCCGAGGGTGTCCCGGGCGGCTTCGTCGGCATCTACCCGGTGTTCCGGGCGATGGAGGACGCGGGGCACGTCCGCCGCGGCTACTTCGTCGCGGGACTCGGCGGCGCGCAGTTCGCCCATCCCGGCGCCGTGGAACGCCTCCGGGGGTTCCGGCATGCCTCGGAGGAGGACGGTGACGAGCCGGGCGGCCCGTTGGTCCTGGCGGCCGCGGATCCCGCGCAGCCGTACGGCGCCGCGCTCCCCTGGCCGGAGAGCGAGGGGCGGCCGGCGCGCCAGGCCGGGGCGTACGTGGTGCTCGCGGACGGCGCGCCGGCCGCGTACCTGGAGCGCGGCGCCCGGACGCTGCTCACGTTCGGCGCGGATCCCGGGACCTGGGTCGACGCCCTCGCCTCCCTGGTGAAGGACGGGCGCCTGAAGCGCATCCAGCTCGGCCGGATCGACGGCGGGGAGGCCTCCGCGCACCCGGCCGCCGCCACGCTCCGAGCGGCCGGATTCGCGGACGGCTACCGCGGGCTGACGCTCCGCGGATGACGTCGTCCTCCGACCGCGAAGGGTTCGCGGCTCGCGGCGATCGGTGGGCCGTCGCGACGCCCCACCCCATGGCCTCGGAGGCGGCCGCCGCCGCGTTCGCCCGCGGAGGCAACGCGGTCGACGCCGCCCTGCATGCCGCCGTCACGCTCGCCGTCGTCTACCCGCACATGTGCGGCGCCGGTGGCGACCTGTTCGCGCTCGTCCAGAACCCGGACGGGAAGCTCGTCGCGATCGACTCCTCCGGCCGGGCACCGGCCGGCGCGGATCCCGAGGGGCTCCGCGCCGCCCACGGCACGACGATGCCCGACGCGGGTCCGGCCACCATCACGGTCCCCGGCGCGATCCGCGGGTGGGACGCCCTCCACGACCAGGGGGCGGCGCTCCCGTGGCGGGACGCGTTCGGAGCCGGCATCGAGGCCGCCGAGGGGTTCCCGATCTCCCGTGACCTCGCGTGGAGCATCGGACGACGAGCCGACGAGCTGCGCGCCGACGCGGGGTTCTCCGAGGTCTTCTTCGCCGACGGCATCCCCTCCGAGGGTGACGTCCTCGTCCAGGCCGCCCTCGCGAGGACCCTCCGGATCCTCGCCGAGGACGGCGCCCGCGCCTTCTACGCGGGCGACGTCGGCGCGCGATTCGTCGACGGGCTGCGGAGACTCGGCGCGCCGATCACCACCGAGGACCTGGCCGGGCACGCCGCCGACCTGCTCCCGGCCCTGCGCGGGCGCTACCGGGGGCTCGACGTCTCGGTGACGCCGCCGGCCTCCCAGGGGTTCGTGCTCCTCGAGGCGCTCGCCGCCCTCGAGCGCCTCGGGGTCGACCCCGACCCGACCGGTCCGGACGCCGTCTCGCTCGCCCGGATCCTGATGGCCGCCTCATCCGATCGCGACCGGCACCTCGCCGATCCGGGGTCGATGACGATCCACGTGTCCGCGCTGTTGGACGACGGGCATATCGCCTCCCTGTGCGACGTGGTCCGCGGAGGTTTCCCCGGCCATCCGACCTCCTCGCCCGTCGTCGGCCGGCCGCACATCCCCGGCGACACGATCGCCTTGGTCGCCGCCGACGCCGACGGCTGGGGCGTTTCCTTGATCCAGAGCCTCTACAGCGGCTTCGGCGCGGGGATCCTCGAGCCCTCGACCGGGCTCGTCCCCCACGATCGCGGCGCCTGCTTCACCCTCGAGCCCGGCCATCCCAACGAGCTCGCGCCGGGTAAGCGACCGGCGCACACGTTGATGCCGGTCGCGGTGCATCGCGACGGCGATCTCGTGGCGCTCGCGGGAACGCGCGGCGGGCACGGACAACCACAGATCGATCTCATGACGCTCGTGCGGGCGTTCGATCTCGGCCTCGACCCCGTCGAAGCCGTCGCCGCTCCCCGCTGGCTCGTCGGCGGGATGTCCCCGCTCCGGGGAGAGCCGTGGATCGAAGCCGAGACGGGCGTGCCCGAGGCGGTCCGCTCGTCGTTCGAACACGGAGGCTTCCGCGTGGAGACCCTCGCGGAGATCGATCGGGCGGTCGGACACGCCCAGCTGATCCGCATCGACGGCGAGACGCTTATCGCGGGGAGCGATCCGCGGGCGGATGGCGGCGCGATGGCGTCGTGAGCGGCCGATCAGCATGGGGCCGGGAGCATCACTGCCGTTTGGCCCATTGGCATCGCCCGGGGCATCTCGCAGACTAACCTCCGATGTCGCCGCGATTGTTGCCGGCCGGGGGAGGGCTCCGGCGTGTCCTCGACGTCCTGGGCGATGGCCACACCATCGTCTGGGAGGGAGGGACCGAGCCGGGTCACTTCACGTTCGTCGCGAGCGCGGTCGAGGAGCTCCTGGGATACCAGCCCCGCGAGTGGCTCGACGATCCCGCCTCCTGGCTCGAGAAGCTCCATCCGGACGATCGCGACCGCGTCGTCGATGCCTGGACCGATGCGGCGCGGGGCGAGCGGCTCGACGTCGAGTACCGCATCGCGAGGAAGGACGGCGG
>OEKO01000064.1_pt1 | contig 12974 bp, 15 predicted proteins | sample 1487491 | NCBI WGS metagenome assembly OEKO01 (sample SAMEA104379575, study PRJEB20068) | metagenome | isolation source: 1998
GAGACGAGCAGCGCGACGATCTTGCGATCGGCGCGCTTCTCCACCGAGTCATCGCAGCGAGGGCAGGTGAACCGGTAGCTGCCCTCTCTGCCGCTGGACCGCACCGAGAGGGAGATCGCCTCGGGGCCCATATCCACCTCGCCGCAGCGGGGGCACGTCGTCCGGATGGTGGTCATCTCAAGGACTGCTATCGGCCGCGTTCCGGCACGGCTTGAGGTTCGCCGGCGTTGTCGGGGCTAGACCTGGATGACTAAGCCTTGTGGCCGTACCGAGCGAGGGTCTCTCGGGCGAGCGCTCGGACCTGATCGCGCAGCTCGGGTGGCTCGACGACCTCGGCGTCGTCACCGACACGAAGCAACAGGCGGGCCACCCAACCCAATTGCCGCGCAGGCAGGGTCAGCTCGACCCCTCCGTCCTCCCGCTCTTCCACGTTCGTGGTGGCGTAGTACTCGGCGATCCAGCGAGCGGCGGGTCGCAACCGGAGACGGACCGCCACGTCCTCTCCGGTCGGTGAGTAGAGATCGCGTCCGGCGCCCCGGAGGCCGCGTGGGGCGAACGTCTCCCCCGTCGGCGTCGCGCTCCGCACCCGATCGGCGCGGAAGAGCCGCTCCCCGTCCGCATCCACGTCCCACGCGGCGACGTACCAGTGACCCATCCCGGAGAAGACCTCTTCCGGTTCGATCTCGCGGCGGCTCCACTCACCGGTCGACGCCGCGAAGTATTCGATCCCGAGCCGTTCGTGGGTGCGCGCCGCCTCCCGGAGCACCTCGAGATGCTCGGGAGCCTGCCCTCCCCGTGCGATCTCGATCCGCCCATCTGCCTCGCTCAGCATGTCGGCACCGAGCGAGCTCCGGAGCTTCTCGAGCGCCTTGGCGAGCGCGGGGGCATCCGGCATCCCGGGGGTCGCGAGGAGCTCGGTGCCCCGCAGGAAAACGGCGAGCGCCTCGATCCTCGTGAGCTGCAGCGGCCGCGAGAAGTGATCGGCCATCGAGATCCAGATGTGGCCGTCCTCGTCCACGTCGACGTCGATGAGATCGCCCGGTCCGTACGGGGGCAGACCGGACATGAAGAGGAGATCCAGATCGCGTCGGAGCTGAGACGGCGGAACTCCGAACGCGTTCGCGACCTCCGTCAGCGCGGAGCCGGGATGTTGCACGAGGTACGGCACGATCGCGAGCATCCGCCCGAGCCGATCAGAGGTCTTCGGGACCCCGCGTTTCCGTTCAGGCAAGGAGCGCCTCCAGCCGGGAGACGACGGCGTCGCGCAACGAGGCCGGGGACCGGACGATCGCATCGGGACCGTATTCGAGGAGCATGGCCGCCAAGGCGTCCTCGTCGGCCATCGGGATCTCCATCCCGACCCAGCCGTCCTCGTCCGTCTCGATCTCTCTCGCTCCCGGGAACTGAGAGGCGGCGAACCAAGCGCGACGGGGCGAGAAGCCCACCACCGCGCGATCGTCGCCGGCCGCCACCCAGGGACCCGCTTCGACGTGGTCGGCCGCCCGGAAGTCGTCCGGCGGGGACGATCCGTCCCCGGCGACCGTGATCTCGCCGACGATGCGTGACAGACGGAACGCGCGGATGTCGTCCCGCTCCCGATCGTGACCCACGAGGTACCAGTGCCCGGCTCGGAACACCATCGCCCAGGCATCCATGTCCCGCTCGCCCGTCTTGCCCTGTGACGTGCGGTACATGAACCGGACCCGTCGGAGCTCCTGGGCCGCCTCGGCCGCCGCGTGGACGAGGTTGCTCCGGGCGTCGGAGCCCGAGGCGAGCGGTCCGCCTCCCAGGCCCGCGAGCACGCCACCGTCCGCCCCGTAGAGGAGCTTGCGGGCGCCGCTTTCGGCCGCATGGTCCTGCCCTCCGCTCTGAGCGGCGACGAGCAGCGCGACGAGCTCGCCGGGTTCGAACTCGATCTCCGGCAGGTAGTACTTGTCCTTCGGGATCACGTAGCCCTGCTCGGTGCCCCACACATCCACGTCGACGAGCTCGAGCGGCACCCCGTATTCGCGCAGGACGTCCTTGTCTCGTTCGAACATGCGCTTGGCGCTGTCCGGATTGCTCTGCCCGTAGGGCTCCAGCACACGACGGATCTGTTCGAAGGTGAGCGGCTGCGGGGTCTCGAGGAGCAGGCCGACGAGGTTCAGCAAGCGTTCGAGCGGCTCTGCGCGGTCCCCCTCCCCCATGGTTGCGGCATCATATCGGCGCCGTGATACGCGACCGGAGCGCCTCGTGATCCACATCCGACGAGGGGTCGTCCGCGCGGTCACGGCGACACGGCCGGGCGCGCAGGAGCTCCACGTCGAGGTCGACGGGACATCCGCGCCGGCGATCTCCTACCCGGATCTATGTGGCCAGGTCCGGCCCGGCGACCCCGTGCTCTTGAACGCGACGGCGCTCGAGCTCGGCCTCGGCACCGGCGGCATGCATCTCGTGATCGCGGTCGAGGGTCGCGATTCTCCCGCCCACGAGCCACCGGGCCACGTGATGAAGGCGCGGTACACGCCGCTGCAGACTGCCGTGGCGAGCGTCGAGGAGTCGCACCCAGATCTGCTCGACGCCTCGGACGGCCTGGCGCAGACACCGGTCGTGTGCGCGCCGCTCCATTCGATGCTGGCTCCGATCGCAGCCGGCGCGAAACGCGCGGCGGACGCTCGCGTCGTCTACGTGATGACCGACGGTGCGGCGCTTCCGGGCGGCCTCTCCCGGCTCGTGGAGGAGCTGCGCGCCGCAGGTCTGCTCGACGGGTGGATCACGTGTGGTCAGGCGTTCGGCGGCGAGCTCGAAGCCGTCACCGTCTGGACGGGGTTGCTCGCGGCCAAGGAGCTGCTCGACGCCGAGGTCATCGTCGTCGCCGACGGACCGGGGAACCTCGGGACCGATACGACGTGGGGTGTGAGCGCGCTCGCGAGCGGTCACGCACTGATGGCGGCGGCCACGTTGCTGGGCCGTCCGATCCCCGCGCTCCGGGTGAGCTTCGCGGACGAGCGGGCGCGGCACCGCGGCGTCTCCCATCACTCGCTCACGATCCTGGCCGACGTCTGCAAGGTCGACGTGAACGTCCCGGTTCCCGTGCTGGAGGACGACGCGCAACGGAGCGCGGTCTGGGAGGCGCTCCGATCGCGTCGCCTCGAGGAGATCCACCATCTCGTCGAGGTGGACGGAACGCCTGCGGTGCAGGAGCTCCGGGCACGTCGCCTCGACGTGCGAACGATGGGACGCGGGATCGAGGACGATCCCGCGTTCTTCCTGGCGGCGGGGGCGGCCGGCGTTCTCGCCGGCCGGCTGGCCGCCGAGAACCGCCGCTGGCGTCAGTCGAGTGACTGAGTCGTAGCCCCTCGATGCCGATCGCGGAGCCGGATCACTCGCAGCCCGATCCCCGCGACGACGAACCAGACCAAGAGCGACTCGAGGATCAGCGCCGCCGCTCGGAGGTAGCTGCCTCCGGTGAGGTCATCGAGACCGCCCCACGCCGCCCATGCGAGCGTCGCGATCCCGGTCGCTGCGGCGTACGCGACGGCCGACAGGCGCCGGATGAACGGGTCGGGCGAATGGAGGAACTGCGCTCTCATCGATCCCATCTTCCGTCACGTCGCGGGCCGGATGCAAGAACGGTCAGGCAGGGTGGCCCGAGCCCGGGGCGTTCAGCAACGCGCGCGCGATGTCGGACTGCGTCGTTCGAACGACGACCTCGTACGCGCTGCCCTGCGCGGGCTTGATCCAGGCGGCGACGTGGTTCCGTCTGAGGAATCTGACCTCGCGTTCCGCGCGCTGCCTGTCTCCCATCGCGATGCGCTCCCAGCGACCTCGCCCTCCTCGGAAGACGAGACCCATCCCGAACTCGCCCAGGATCTCCGGGATGGCGATCGCAGCGCCGTCGATCAGCGCGTCGAGCACCGACATCACATGTGGGCGATGAGCTGGTCGACGCGCTCGTCGACCGACTTGAACGGGTCCTTGCACAGGACGGTTCGCTGAGCTTGATCGTTGAGCTTCAGATGCACCCAGTCCACCGTGTAGTCGCGTCGCTTCGCCTTCGCCTGCCGGATGAAATCCCCGCGCAACTTCGCCCGCGTGGTTTGGGGCGGCTCGCGCATCGCCTTCGAGATCTCTGGCTCCGTGGCGACCCGCTCCACCTTCCCCGCCTTCTCCAACAGGTAGTAGAGGCCGCGTCCTCGGTTCACGTCGTGGTAGGTGAGATCGAGGAGCGCGACCCGCGGTGATGCCAGGGACAGATCGTGCTTCACCATGTAGCGCTCGATCAAGAGTCGCTTGGTGATCCAATCCACCTTGCGCCCCAGGCGTTCTGGGTCACCGGCGCTCAACGCGTCGAGCGCCTCTCCCCATTCGTAGAGAAGCAGCTTCGAGGTCTCGTCGGTTCCCCGGCGTTCCAGGAATCGAGAGGTCTTCTCGAAGTACTCCTGCTGCATCTCGATGGCCGAGAGCTCTCGTCCGTTCGCGAGCTTCACCTTGCGCGTGCCGGTGGTGTCGTGGCTGATCTCGCGGATGGCGCGGATCGGATTCTCGAGGGTGAGATCTCGCATCACCGTGTTGCCCTCCACCATCCGCAACACCAGGTCGGTGATGCCGACCTTCATGAACGAGGTCCACTCGCTCATGTTGGAGTCGCCCACGATGACGTGGAGGCGTCGGAACCGCTCCGCGTCCGCGTGCGGCTCGTCCCGCGTGTTGATGATGGGCCGGGAGCGTGTGGTCGCCGAGGAGACGCCCTCCCAGATGTGCTCGGCCCGCTGCGAGATGCAGTACTGGGCGCCCCGCGGGCCGTGAAGGACCTTGCCGGCACCGCACCAGATCTGCCGGGTCACGAAGAACGGGATCAGCACGTCCGCCATACGAGCGAACTCCCCGTGCCGCGCCACGAGGTAGTTCTCGTGGCAGCCGTAGGAGTTCCCCGCGGAATCGGTGTTGTTCTTGAAGAGGTAGACCTGCCCGGAGATCCCCTCCTCGTGCAGGCGCATCTCCGCCGCGGCCAGGAGCGCCTCGAGGATCCGCTCCCCTGCCTTGTCGTGCGCGACGAGCTCCTCGACGTCGTCGCACTCGGGGGTCGCGTACTCGGGGTGCGAGCCGACGTCGAGGTAGAGGCGGGCGCCGTTCTCGAGGAACACGTTGGACGAACGACCCCAGTGCACGACGCGCCGGAACAGGTAGCGGGCGACCTCGTCGGGCGAGAGGCGCCGCTGCCCTCGGAACGTGCAGGTCACGCCGTATTCGTTCTCGAGGCCGAAGATCCGCCGCTCCACGACCCAAGCCTACGTCCACCGCCCTGTGATGGGCGGACCCTCCGGCTCAGCGTTCGACCAGCAGGTGAACGGAACCAGCGGCCGCCTGGAGCCGCTCGAGGAGCTCGTCGAAGGTGAGCCCGAGCGCGGCGAGAGGCAGCTCCACTCGCCGCCCGTCGAAGGTGTGGAGGATCATGAACGGCAGGACCGCCGGCCGCCCGAGTCGAGAAAACGCGACCGACTCGATCTCGGTCCAGGCGACCCGCACCTCCGCGCCGTCTCGGAGCCGGGCGACAGGGTCGTCGTACGGAAAGTAGGTCAACCCTTCTCGGTCGGCGTGAAGGATGGGCTTTCGCCCGCGTCGGAGGAGGTAGATGCCCCCGATCAGCCACGGCACACTGAGGAAGACGTACAGCAGGTCGTCGCCCGAGCCGGGCTCGTTCTCGAGCCACCACGCCATCACCCCGGGGACGGCGAGGAGGAAGCAGAGGATCGCGAACAGGTGGGACCGTCGGGCGGAAGGGAACAGTGAGAACGACTGGTCGGGCTGGGAAGGCGGGCTCACCTCAGCCGGGGAGGTAGCCGGCGACCTCGGCGTCGGTGAGCCTCCGGAACTTCCGGCGGCGCGGCTGACTCCGCTCGAGCACGCCCGCCTCGATGTGATCGTGTTCGATGGTCCGGGAGTCCGGCGCTCCCAACACTTCCACGGCGGTCTTCACCGCGGTGGGAAGGTCCCAGCCGGCTCCGTACCGGCCTTTGAGGCTCTCCGTGAGATCCTCGGCGTGCCCACCGATGGCCACGAACCCGTGCTCGTCGGTGACGCTCCCGTCGAAGAGCACGTGGTAGATCGACGTCCCGTCGACCTCGCCGTTCACCTCGCCGACGAGGATCTCCACCTCGTACGGCTTCATCTGCTGGGTGAAGATCGTGGAGAGTGCCTGCGAATAGGCGTTGGCCAGATCCCGCGCCTTCACGTCCTCGCGGCCGTAGGAGTACCCGCGGAGGTCCGCGAGCCGGATCCCGGAGATCCGCAGGTCCTCGAACTCGCTGTACTTCCCCACACCGGCGAAGGCGATCCGGTCGTAGATCTCGCTGATCTTGTGCAGGGTGGCGCTCGGGTTCTCGGCGATGAAGAGCAGGCCGTCCGCGTATTCGAGCCCGATGACGGAACGACCGCGCGCGATCCCTTTGTGCGCGTACTCGGACCGATCCTTCATGAGCTGGTCCGGCGAGACGTAGGGCATGAACGACATCTAGGGCCTCGTCTCCACCACGGCGCGTACCGCCGTCGCCACCTCGTCGTCCGAGGACTCGGTCGCGCCTTCGGCGGTCACGGTCATGACGACCGGGAAGATGCCTCTCGCCAAGTCGGGTCCGCCGGTGGCGACGTCGTCTTCGGCCGCGTCGATCAGGGCTTCGACGGCGACACGGAGTCCCTCGTCTCGGCTCAACCCGGGCTTCCAACGCTTCTTCAAGGAGTTCTTCGCGGGCTGCGCACCCGAACCCGTCGCCTGGAAGTCCTCTTCTTCCCAACGACCGCCGGTCGCGTCGTAGTAGAAGAGCCGGCCTTCGTTGCGGGCCAGGTCGAATCCGCCGAACAGCGGAACGACGACCAGGCCCTGCACGGCCAGCGGGAAGTTGGCGCGGATCATCTGGGCGAGCCGGTTCGCCTTCCCTTCGAGCGACAACCGATCACCGGTGAGCTTCTCGTAGTGCTCGAGCTCCAGCTGGAAGAGCCGGACCGTCTCCACGGCCTGCCCGGCCGCGCCCGCGATCGCGATCGCGGAGAAGTCGTCCGCGGCGAAGACCTTGCGCATCTTGGCGTCCGCGATGGTGTACCCGGCGGTCGCGCGGCGATCGCCGGCCATCACGATCCCGTCCGCGAACCGCAGGCCCAGGACGGTCGTCCCCTGCGGGACCTCCAAGGCGTGCACCGAGGGCGAGGGCGGCAGCGCCTCGGGGCGTTGCCGCCTGAGCAGCTCGACGAAGCTGGGATCCGCGCCGAAGGAAGCCCCGGAGAGAGGGAGCTCCACCCGGTCGGTCACTCCCCGCCCTTCTGGACGTAGGACTTCACGAACTCTTCGGCGTTCTCCTCCAAGACCGAGTCGATCTCGTCGAGGATCTCGTCCATCTCCTCTTTGAGCTCGGCGGCCTTCGACGTCGAGGTGACCTGGCCGGCGTCGGCGTCGGACTGGTCTCCCCCGCCGCCCTTCTTCTGGACCTGCCTGCGTTCCTGTTCGGGCATGGCTCCTCCTCGGTGGCGATTCTAGCCGCAGGCGGTGATGGGACCCGTTATCCCTGGAGGGCGGTCACCAACGCGGCCGCGTCGTGGGACGCCTCGAGCAGCTCGTCGACGTGCGCCTTGGTACCACGGAGCGGTTCCCGCATCGGGACGCGTTGGAGCGCCTCCGCACCCGTGTCGATGATGAGCGAATCCCACGACGCGGCCGCGATCGCATCGGGGAACTTCGCGATGCACCGTCCGCGGAAGTAGGCGCGGGTGTCCTCCGGGGGGTCCATGACGGCGCGCTGAACGTCCGCCTCGTCGACCAGCCGCTCCACCTTCCCCGCATTCTCCAGCCGGTAGTAGAGACCCTTCTCCCGTCGGACGTCGTGATATTGGAGATCGATCGCCCGGAGCTTCGGATCGCCCCGATCGAGGCCTCCCCGCTCCCGGTAGGCCTCCAGCAGCCGGTACTTGGCGACCCAGTCCAATTCACGATGGAGCGAGAGCGGCTCGGTCTCCAGCGCCGACAACACGACCTCCCAGCGGTCGAGGACCTCTCGGTTGTCGTCGGTGTCGTCTTCGCGCTCGACGTATTTCTTCGCGTGCTCGAAGTACTCCCATTGCAGCTGGATCGCCGACAGTCGCCTGCCGTCGGCGAGCGGAACGTCGACGGTACAGGTGATGTCACGCGAGATCTCGTGGAGGGCGCGCACCGGGCCCTCGAGCGAGAGGTCCGGGAGGAACCGGTCCTCGATCATCTTGAGGACGATCGCCGTGGTCCCGACCTTCAGGAACTGCGCGATCTCGCACATGTTGGCGTCGCCGATGATCACGTGCAGGCGCCGGTACTTCTCCGGGTCGGCGTGCGGCTCGTCACGGGTGTTGATGATCGGCCGCTTGAGGGTCGTCTCCAAGCCGACCTCCGTCTCGAAGAAGTCCGCCCGCTGGGTGAGCTGGTAGATGGGCCGGCCCCGCTCGTCCCAGGGTGCCTCGGAGCCCAGCTTGCCGGCCCCGCAGAAGACCTGGCGAGAGACGAAGAACGGGGTGAGGTCCCGGACGATGTCGGCGAAGGGTGTCTGCCGGTCGACGAGGTAGTTCTCGTGCGTGCCGTAGGAGTTGCCCTTCCCGTCGGAGTTGTTCTTGTAGATCAGGAGCGGCGGCGCCTCGGGCATCTGCGAGGCGACCTCCGCCAACGACCGCTCCAGGATCCGCTCCCCCGCCTTGTCGTGGATCACCGATGCACGCGGCGAGAGACATTCAGGGGTCGAGTACTCGGGGTGCGCATGATCGACGTAGTACCGAGCGCCGTTGGGAAGGATCACGTTCGCGAGACCGAGATCTTCGTCGGACACCTCTCGGGACGGGATCGGCTCGAAGCCGCGTGCATCCCGGAGCGGTGACTCCTGCTCGTAGTCCCAGCGGATGCGTCGGAGCGATCCGGCGAAGGTCGAGATCAGGAGCGAGGACGAGAGGACGGGGTTGAAATCCGGTACCCCGGCGGCGGCGATGCCGTACTCCGTCTCGGTGCCCAGGACCTTGGGGATGGCCACCCGGGGACCCTACAGATATTGGCCGGGGCTCACGCGCTCGACCTGCCGCCCGTCGCCCTCGTCGCCGAGCAGGGTTCGGACGTAGACGATCCGCTCGCCCTTCTTGCCCGAGATCCGTGCCCAGTCGTCCGGGTTGGTCGTGTTCGGAAGGTCTTCGTTCTCCTTGAACTCGTCTCGGATCGCCGTGAGGAGGTCATCGGTCTTGATGCCCTTCTCTCCCGTGGAGAGGAAGCGCTTGATGGCGTCCTTCTTGGCGCGCCGGACGATGTTCTCGATCATCGCACCCGAGTTGAAGTCCTTGAAGTAAAGGATCTCCTTGTCTCCGGAGGCATAGGTGACCTCGAGGAAGCGGTTGCGCTCCGAGGGCTCGTACATCTGCTCGATCGTCCGCTCGATCATCCGGGCCACGGCCACCTGGACGTCGCCCGAGTGCCGCTCGACCTCATCTGGGTGGATCGGAACCACCGGGTGGAGGTACTTGGACATGACGTCCTTCGCCTGCTCGGCGTTGGGCCGCTCGATCTTGATCTTCACGTCCAGCCGGCCGGGCCGGAGGATGGCGGGGTCGATCAGATCTTCGCGGTTGGATGCGCCGATGACGATGACGTTCTTGAGCGTCTCGACGCCGTCGAGCTCCGACAGCAACTGCGGCACGATCGTCGACTCGACGTCGGACGAGATCCCCGTGCCACGCGTCCGGAAGATCGAGTCCATCTCGTCGAAGAACACGATGACGGGAAGCCCCTCCTCGCTGCGTTCCTTGGCGCGCTGGAAGATCTCCCGGATCTGGCGTTCGGTCTCGCCGACGTATTTGTTCAGCAGCTCGGGGCCCTTCACGTTCAGGAAGTAGCTCCGGGCGTCCTCCCGTCCCGTGCGCTCCCGGACCTTGTCGGCGAGGGACTTGGCGACCGCCTTCGCGATGAGCGTCTTGCCGCATCCGGGGGGTCCGTAGAGCAGGACGCCCTTGGGCGCCTCGAGCTCGTGCTCCTGGAACAGCTCGGCGTAGAGGAACGGCAGTTCCACGGCGTCGCGGATCGCTTCGATCTGTCCTTCGAGGCCGCCGATGTCCTCGTAGGTGATGTCGGGGATCTCTTCGAGGACGAGCTCCTCCACCTCTTCCCGAGGAAGGAGCTCGGTCGCGACGCCGGAGCGCGGGTCGTAGAGGACCGGGTCGCCCGCTCTCACGGTCGCGCCGAGGAGCGTCCCGGCGAGATAGGCGACGTGCTCCTCGTCGCCGCGGCTCAGGACCAGGGCTCGATCCGGGCCCAGGCGGTCCTTGACCTTGACCACCTGGCCGGCGCCGTCGGGGTCCAGGACCTCCACCACGTTGAGCGCGTCGTTGAGGATCACCTGGGCGCCCGATCGGAGCTTGTCGGCGTCGAGGTCCGGTGCCGGCATCACGCGCATCTTGCGGCCGGCCGTCACGACGTCGACGGACCCGTCCTCGTTGCTTCCGATGAACACCCCGAAGGTGGCGGGTGGCTGGGAGAGCTTCTCGACCTCTTCGGCCAGGGCTTCGATGCGCTGCTTCTCGTCGCGGAGGGCGTCGGCCAGCTTCTGGTTCTGACCGGTTGCACGGGCGAGCCCCTCACGCGTCTCGACGAGCTTCTCCTCGAGGAGCTGGACCTGCCGGGGAGCGTTGGTCAGCCGGCGGCGGAGGAGCCCGACCTCCTCCTCGAGGAAGGAGATCTGCGTCTGCAGCTCATGGATCTGCTTTTCGCGCTGCTCGTCCTGCTCGCGGCGATCCGCCATCCGGTTCACCTCCCACCGGAGTCATCGATGCTACTGGGAGCATCTTGACCCCTCCCGGGGGTCTTTTCTGTAGATACGGCATCCGACCGATATCGGCCGATGCCCGGAACAAGGTACTTCCTCGAGGTTAGTTCCCCGACCCGACACGGGCCAGCGTCAGGAACCCGGTGTGCCCGACCATCCGGTGGTCGGGTCGCACGCTCCGCTCGGTCACGTGCCACCCTCGCCGGAGGACCTCGAACGTCTCGAGATGGAGGAAGCCGGCCTCCGGGAGCGCCAGGACGAGCTGTTGGACCTGGATCGTGGTGGGCAGGTAGGCGCAGACGACGGCGCCCGGCTCGAGCGCCGGCCGAAGTTCGCCCAGGGGCGCCCAGGGCTCCGGAAGATCGAGGACCAGCCGATCGAACCGATCGCCGGACGCGCCCGCGTCGGTCACGTCGCCGTCCCGGAGGTCCAACTGATCGGGGATCTTGCCGAAGAAGCCCTCGATGTTCGCCTGGGCCCGCTCCCGATGCTCCGGTCGCAGGTCGTAGGACACGACGCGTCCCTGCTCCCCCACCGCCCGGCAGAGTGCGATCGTCAGGGCTCCCGAACCGGTCCCCGCTTCGAGCACGCGGGCTCCCGGGTAGACGTCGGCGTACACCACGATGGGCCCGAGGTCCTTGGGGTAGACGACCTGGGCACCTCTCGGCATCTTGAGGACGTAGTCGGCGAAACGTGGACGGAACGCGGCCACGACCATCCCTCGAGCCGTCTCCACGCGCGTCCCCTCCGGCTTGCCGATGAGGTCGTCGTGGGCGAGCGTTCCGGCGTGCGTGTGATACGTGGCCCCGACCCGGAGCGAGAACAGGTACGTGCGCTCTCGATGGTCGATCAGCAGGACCTTCTCGCCGGCTTCGAACGGCGCGCTCATCGTGCCGCCCGCTCGTAGATCTCCACGGGGAGCACCTCGTCCGCGAGCTCCTCTGCGACCTCACGGTCGGAGGGTTCGGCGTCACCCAGGCGTCCCCCGAGGATCTGCGCACGGGCACGGCAGAACGCGCAGAAGCGACCCGTCGTGGGCTGACCGCACTCCTCGCACGCTCGGAGCTCGGCGCGATCCTCCGCCCGGAACAGGGGCACGCCGCGCTCCAGGTATCCGAGGAAGAACTGGGCCTTCGTCCCCGGCGACGTCTGCTCGATCGCGTTCATCGCCTCCTTGTAGCGGAGCTGGGTGTTCCCGGCGACGAGCGGGCACTCCTCGACGACGTAGTCGATACCTCGGAGGAACGCGTACGCCGCCGTCTCCAGCTCGGACAGGCGATACAGGGGCTTGACCTTCCGCACCATCCCGTCGCGCGCGGGGAGCGCCGGCGACTGGCGGGCGATCGCGTCGGTCTGCCAGCGGAGCGTGTTGCCGAGCAACGTCGCGGCCTCGTCGTCGAGGTTGTGCCCGGTGGCGACCACGTCGAATCCCCCTTCCAGCGCGGCACGGTTGAACACGTAGCGCTTGGACAGACCGCACACGGCGCAGGTCGATCGGGATCCCCGCCTTCCGGCGGTCGGGATGTCGTAGCCGTGGTCGCGGGCGAGGTCGACCGTCAGCAGCCGGGCGCCGCGCCGCTCGGAGAACGCGCGGGCGACGTCGTGGGACCGGTCCGAGTAGCCGCCGATCCCGAGACCCAGGTAGAGGCCCGCCGCGTCGTAGCCGAGGTCGAGGAGGACATCCCAGAGGGCGAGCGAGTCCTTGCCCCCCGACACGGCGACGAGGATCCGATCCTCGGGTGCGAGCATCCGGAAGCGGCGGATCGCCTTCTCCACCTGGGTCCGGAACATCGTCAAGAAATGCTCGGTGCAGAACGCCGCGTGGTGGCGACGGATCTCGATCACGGCGGGCGCCCGGCAGCTCCGGCACCTCATCGCGAGCCCCCCGAGATCACGGGGCGGATCTCCAGTTCGTCGTCGTCTCGGAGCGGCGTCTCCCGGGTGATGAGCTCACCGGCCCGGATGACCAACACCGTGTCCACCGCGACGCCGAGCTCCTCGAGGACGGCGCCCACCGGGCGCCCGCCTTCGAGCTGGATCTCGCGATCCGGATTGCGTAGCCTCACCTTCACGCGGAGAGGCTAGCGCAGGAGGCTACGGCTGCAGGAACTCCGTCGGGAGCGGCTTCGTCCCGAGCGTGACGGACACCGTTCGCTCCTGACCGCCGGAGCCGACCACCTT
>OEKO01000541.1_pt2 | contig 12881 bp, 13 predicted proteins | sample 1487491 | NCBI WGS metagenome assembly OEKO01 (sample SAMEA104379575, study PRJEB20068) | metagenome | isolation source: 1998
ATCATGGTGAACGGCGAGGCCTGCATGCAGTGCAGGTAGGCCTCCCCGCAGGGAAGCACGGAAGGGCCGGCGCGGCGCGCCGGCCCTTCCGGCGTTCCGGCTGGGTCCGGAAGCGACACGGGATCGGCGTGCCCAACGTCACCGCCGGTCCGTGCGAGCGGACACAGACCCGTCGGCGCGCCACTCCTATCGTCGCCTCCATCAACGAAAAGGTCCCCTCGAGGGACCGGAGAGGAAGGGGGAGCCATGAGCGCACAGGGAGGAACCCTCCAGAGGCGGGGGACCATCGAGCTGCCGATCTGGCCGGTCGCGATCCTCGTGGTCGCTGCGGTCGCCGCGGCGCTCGGGATGACGCTGCTCGGGGACACGGCGCGGACCAGGTTCATCACGTCCGTGACCGACAGCGAGCGGCTCGCGAACTCGACCGCCGCCGTGCGGGAGCAGGGAGCGGTCGCCCCCACGATCGACCTCACGAACTCCGGCGTCGCGATCCGGCACCGCGGCTTCGCGATCAACGAGTCGGTGTTCGAGCCGACCACCGCCGTCCGTGAGCAAGGGGCCGCGCTGCCGGTGGTCTGGGGCGTCTCGCACGTGACGCCATCACAGGCGAGCTTCTCGGGGTTCGAGAACCCGGGCGCCTACGTCGATCAGGCGCCGGCGGTCGTGCCGGGGCTCGAGAACCCGGGCGCCTACGGGGACGGATTCACCCCGACGGCCGGGGGCCTTCGCCCCAACACCGAGCCGTGCATGCAGTGCAAGTAAGCCCGACGAAAGAGGGAACGCGAAGGGGCCGGCGCGAAGCGCCGGCCCCTTCGTCGTGCGGCGCGGTGGCTACGCCACCGCGCCGTGGCACTTCTTGTACTTCCGGCCGCTCCCGCAGGGGCACGGCGCGTTCCGCGGCACCTTGTCGCTGATGACCTGGTTCGGGTTGGAGGCCGGGGCGGCGTTCGTTCCCTCCGCGGCCTCCTCGTCACCGTGGCTCTCACGGACCCGGTTCACCTTGGGCCCCGAGGCGCGCCGCTGCGGCTGCTCCGGGTTGACCAGCTCGACGCGGTAGATGTAGCGCACGAACTCCGTCTGGATCGTGGACGTGAGCTCCTCGAACATGTCGAACGCCTCGCGCCGGTACTCCGTGATCGGATCCTTCTGCGCGTAGCTCCGGAGGTAGATGCCCTCCTGCAGGTAGTCCATCTCGTAGAGGTGCTCGCGCCAGCGGGTGTCGATGATGTTCAGGAGCACGACGCGTTCGAGCTCCCGCATCGTCGACTCGCCGATGGCCGCCTCCTTCGCCGCGTACGCGGCGAGCGCGTCCTCGACGAAGGCAGCCTGGAGCGCTTCCGATTCGCCGATCTCGTCGATCTGCTGCGTGGTCAGGGAGACGGGGTAGACCTCCGACAGGGCGGTGAACAGCCCTTCCTTGTCCCACTCCTCCTCGAAGACGTCGGGAGGGCAGTAGGTGGCGACGGTGGCCTCGACGACGTCCCGGATGAACCCCAGCGTCTCCTCCGTCAGATCCTCGCCCTCGAGGATCTTCCGGCGCTCGCCGTAGATCACCGTGCGCTGGCCGTTCATCACCTCGTCGTACTTGAGGACGTTCTTGCGGCGCTCGTAGTTGAGCTCCTCGATCTGTCCCTGGGCGTTCTGGACGGCGCGAGTGACCATCTTGGCCTCGATCGGCTCGTCCTCGGGCCACTTCAGCCGCTCCATGATCGAGGCGACGCGGTCGGAGGCGAACATCCGCATCAGGTCGTCCTCGAGCGAGAGATAGAAGAGCGACGCGCCGGGATCGCCCTGGCGCCCGGACCGGCCGCGGAGCTGGTTGTCGATCCGTCGCGACTCGTGCCGCTCGGTGCCCAGCACGTACAGGCCCCCCAGCGCCACGACCTCTTCGTGCTCGGCCTCGGTCTGGGCCCGGAACTTCGCGAGGATCGGCTCGTACTCCGCCTCGTAGGCCGCTCGCTCCTCGTCGTCCATCTCGAACAGGAGGTAGCGGTCGTTGTCGAAGTCCCGAGCGGCCATCTCCTGTCGGGCGAGGTACTCCGCGTTGCCGCCGAGGAGGATGTCGACGCCCCGGCCGGCCATGTTCGTCGCGACCGTCACGGTGCCCTTGCGACCTGCCTGCGCGACGATCATCGCTTCCTTCTCGTGGTTCTTCGCGTTCAGGACGTGATGCGGGACGCCGCGGCGGTTGAGCATCCCCGAGAGCTTCTCGGACTTCTCGATCGAGACGGTGCCGACGAGGATCGGCTGCCCGGACCCGTTCCGCTCGATGATGTCGTCGATCAGCGAGTTCCACTTCGCGTCTTCGTTCTTGAAGATCAGGTCCTGCTGATCCTCGCGGATCATCGGCTGGTTGGTCGGGATCTCCGTGACGCCGATCGAGTAGGTCTCCTCGAACTCCGTGAGCTGCGTCTTGGCCGTACCCGTCATGCCGGCGAGCTTCTCGTACATCTTGAAGTAGTTCTGGATCGTGATCGTCGCGAGCGTCTGGTTCTCCTCCTTGACCCGGACGCCCTCCTTCGCCTCGATCGCCTGGTGCAGCCCCTCCGAGTACCGGCGGCCCTCCAGGACCCGGCCCGTGAACTCGTCGACGATCTTCACCTCGCCGCTCTGGACCACGTATTCGACGTCGCGCTTGTACAGCTCCTTCGCGCGGAGCGCGTTGTGGAGGTGGTGGACGAGCATCGTGTTCTCGTGGTCGTAGAGGTTGTCGAGGTTCAGCAGCTGCTCGACCTTGGCGACGCCGGCCTCCGTCACCGCGACCTGGAACTTCGCCTCCTCGACCTCGTAGTGGTCGTCTCGGGTGAGCTGGGGCGCGATCCTCGCGAAGGTCTGGTACCACTTGGCGCTGTCCTGGACCATGCCGCTGATGATGAGCGGGGTCCGCGCCTCGTCGATCAGGATCGAGTCGACCTCGTCCACGATCGCGAAGTGGTAGCCGCGCTGGACGGTGTGCTCCAGGCGCATCGCCATGTTGTCGCGGAGGTAGTCGAACCCGAACTCGTTGTTGGTCCCGTAGGTGATGTCGGCCGCGTAGGCGGGGCGCCGCTGCTCGGGACTCATGGTCGCCTGGATCAAGCCCACGTCGAGCCCGAGGAACCGGTAGATCCCGCCCATCCACTCCGAGTCGCGCTTGGCGAGGTAGTCGTTGACCGTGACGAGATGGACGCCCTTGCCCTCGAGGGCGTTCAGGTAGCCGGGAAGGGTGGAGACGAGGGTCTTGCCCTCTCCCGTCCGCATCTCCGCGATCGTCCCGCGGTGAAGCGCGGCACCCCCCATGAGCTGGACGTCGAAGTGGCGCTGGCCGATCGTGCGGCGCGCCGCCTCTCGGGTGACGGCGAAGGCCTCCGGAAGGAGGTCGTCGAGGGACTCACCGTTCTCGAGGCGCTCCCGGAACTCGATTGTCTTGTGGGCGAGCTCCTCGTCGGAGAGCTCCTCGGTCTCCGGCTCCCACGTGTTGACGAGCTGAGCGATCTGCTCGAACTCCTTGCGACGCCGGCCTTCACCGACGTTGCTGAACTTCTCGATGATCGAGGACAACGTGGATCCTTTTCGTGTGTGGGGACTTCGATTCTACCGGCGCCCTGGGTCAAGCCCGGAGAGGCTGATGGCGGCGGCAGACGCTGGCTGCGGTTAGAGGGCTTCGGTGAGGGCCCCCAGGCGCTCGACGAGCCTGGCGTTCTCCCCATAGTCCACCGGCACCGCGATCACGGAGACGGCGTCGTCGTCGAGGGCCTTCCGCAGCGTCGGCAGCAGCTCCGACGCCTCGCCGATCGCGTAGCCCTTGGCCCCGAAGCTCTCGGCGAACCGGACGAAGTCCGGGTTCCCGAACGAGACCGCGGCCCTCCTGCCGAAATGGATGTCCTGCTTCCACCCGATGAGGCCGTACCCGCCGTCGACCCAGACCAGGATCACGAAGTGCACCTTCTCCCGGACCGCGGTCTCGATCTCGGCAGCGCTCATCAAGAAGGCGCCGTCGCCCATCGCCGCGAGCACCTTGCGTTCGGGGTGCACGAGCTTGGCCGCGAACGCGCCCGGCAGCGCGAACGCCATCGTGGCGAGGCCGTTCGAGATGAGACACGTGTTCGGCGCGAACGTCGGGAACAGCCGCGCCATCCAGATCTTCACGGCACCCGTGTCGCAGAGGACGATGTCCTCGCGATCGAGTGCCTCCCGGACGTCGTGCACGATCCGCTGGGGCCGGATGGGGAAGGCGTGATCCCCGGCGCCCGATTCGAGCTCCTCGCGAACGTAGCGCTCACCCGGCGGCTCGCGATCCCGCCGGGGGTTCCCGGGAGCCGCGTCCGCGATCGCGTCGAGCGATTCGCCGATCCCGCCCTGGATGCCGACCTCGAGGGTGTACGCCTCGTCGACCTCGGCCACCGTCCGGTGGATGTGGATGATGGCCTTGTCGCGCGCGGGGTTCCAGCGCTCGGGTGCGTACTCGACGAGGTCGTAGCCGACCGCCACCACGACGTCGGCCTTGTCGAACCCGAAGTTCGCGTAGTCGCGGACCATGAAGCCGATCGTGCCGAGCGCGTTCGGGTGGTCGTCGGGGAAGACGCCCTTGCCGAGGAACGTCGTCGCGACGGGGAGGTTCAGGCGTTCGGAGAAGCGCACCAGCGCGTCCATCGCGCCGTCGCGTGCGACGCCGGGTCCCGCCAGGACCACCGGAGCCGTCGCGGCCTCGAGGACCTCCGCGGCCCGGTGGACCTGCGCGTCCGCCGGCGCGGGATCGACCGGAACGTTGACGCGCAGCGGCTCGCCCTTCGTCTCTTGACCCGCGACGTCTTCCGGCAGGATCAGGAACGCGGCGCCGGGACGCTCCGTCCGCGCCTGCTTGAAGGCCTTGCGCACCATCTCCGGCACCGCTTCGTCGACGGTGATCATCCCGCCCCACTTCGTGATCGGCCGAAACAGCTCGACGAGGTCCACCGCTTGATGGGATTCCTTGTAGAGCCGGTGGAGTCCGGCCTGGGCGGTGATCGCCACGAGGGGGTGAGAGTCCAGGTGCGCGTTCGCGATCCCGAGCATCAGGTTGATCGCACCCGGGCCGAGCGTGGCGAGGCACACACCCGGGCGGCCCGTGAGCGCGCCGTACGTGTCGGCCATGAACGCGGCGCCCCGTTCGTCGCGCGTCGTGATGAACCGGATCGAAGAGTCCGCGATCGCGTCGATCACGTGGAGGTTCTCCTCCCCGGGCAGCCCGAAGATGTAGTCGACGCCCTCGTTCTCGAGGCAGCGGACGAGCAGGCGAGCGACGGTATCGGCGCCGTGCGCGGCTTCCATCTCCGCTCAGGCTACCCGCGTCGCCGGCCGCTACGCTCGGCCCCGATGGAATTCCGCGACGTCGTGCGGCACCGGCGGATGGTCCGCCGCTTCGACCAGCGGCCGGTGCCGCACGACGTCGTCGACCGCATCATCGACGTCGGCCGGCGGGCGCCGTCCGCGGGCTTCTCGCAGGGGCTCGAGCTGCTGGTGCTCGACACGCCGGAGACGGTCGGCTCGTTCTGGGAGACGACGCGCGACCCGGAATTCGGGTGGGAGGCGGAGACCGTCGCGCACGGGCCGACCGTGCTGATCCTGCCCCTCCCCGACCCGAAACGGTATCTCGATCGCTACGCGCAGCCGGACAAGATCGAGTTCGGTATGGACGAGGAGGCCAACTGGCCCGTGCGCTTCTGGGAGATCGACGCGGCCATGGCCACGATGCTGATGCTGCTCGCGGCCGTCGACGAGGGCCTCGGCGGATGGTTCTTCGGCATCACCCACGGGGAGCGCGAGCTCCTGGACGGGTTCGGCGTCCCGGCGCATCTCCGGCCGATCGGCATCCTCGGCCTCGGCTATCGGGCCGAGGACGAGGAGCCGTCCGGATCGTGGAGGAAGCGCCGGCGGCGCCCACTCGAGGAACAGATCCACCGGAACGGTTGGTGATCCGTCGGGTCAGTGCTGGCGGTTCCAGAGCTGCCGCGTGAGCTGCGCCTGCGCCACGTGCTCCCGCAGGTGCTCCAGGGCGTGGAGGAGCGCCCACGCGGAGGTCACGGGCTCGTCGTCTGGGACCGATCGTTCGGCGCCGGCGTCGAAGGGCTCCGCCGGATCGAGCCGCGCACGACAGTCGGACACCATCCGGTCCGCGAAGGAGAGCAGCTCTTCCGCGCTGCCGGTCTCCGCCACGAACTCGGACGGGCGGTCACGGTCGGGCAGCGGCGCGCCGCGGGCGATCGTGAGCCACCACCGTGTGCTGTGCAGTCCATGCGTCGCGAGGACGGTGATCGGGTTCGTATCCTCGGCCGGCGGCCGCCAGGCGAGCGCCTCCGCGGAGAGCCCCTCGATCACATCGCGGACCTGCCCGAACGCCTCGTCGAAGAGCTCGCGCGCCGCCTCGATCGTGGGATCGCCCATCGCGGGTTATCGGCGCCTCACGTGATCTCGATCATCTTCTCGCGCACCGCGTAGACGACCGCCTCCATGCGCGAGTGCAGGTGGAGCTTCTCGAGGATGTTGCGGATGTGGTTCTTCACCGTGTTCTCGGAGATGAACAGCTGCTTGGCGATGTCGCGGTTGTTGAGGCCCTGGGCGACGAGACGGAGGACCTCCATCTCGCGGTCCGTGAGCTTCGGTGCCGGCATCTGCGGTCGCTCGTCGGCCTCCTTCGAGATCGCGGCGAACTCCGTGAGGAGCTTCGAAGCCATCGACGGAGAGATGCGCGACTGACCGGCCCAGACGCTCCGGATCGCGTCGGCGACCTCGTCGATCGGGATCTCCTTCAACAGGTAGCCGGCCGCGCCGGCCTTGATCGCGTCGTAGAGGTCGCCCTCGTCGTCGGAGATCGTCAGCATCAGGATCTTGGCGTGCGGGAGCAGCTCCTTGATGTGCCCGGCGGCCTCGATGCCCGAGCGCTTCGGCATCCGCACGTCCATCAGGACGACGTCGGGCATGAGCTCCTGGGCCTTCTCCACCGCTTCCACGCCGTCGGAGGCCTCGCCCACGAGCATGAGATCGTCCTCGTCCTGCAGCACCATCTCGAGCCCGCGGCGGAACAGCGCGTGGTCGTCCACGATCATCACGCGGAGCTTCTCGTTGGCGCTCTTGTCGTCCACGGTCATCTCGTCGAGTTCATCTCACTCATCGGTATCGGCAGGAGGCGGGGCAGATCCCCGCGGGAATCGTACTTGCTTGCGCCAGCGGCCGAGCCGTTTCCCGTGGTGATCGCGGATCTGACGCTCCAGCTTCTCCGCCACCTCGTCCAGCCCCGACCGCACGTCGGGTGCTTCGGCGCGCGCGCGGAACGTCTTGCGCGGGATCTTCAGGGCCGCCTTGATCATCTTGAGCCCGTCGGGGCTCGGGTGGTGCTCGGCGACGAACTCGAGGTCGATCCGCGTCGTCCGCGGCTCGAGCCGCTCCAGTCGGGCGAGCTTGTGCTCCGCATGCTCGCGGATGTCGTCGGAGACCGGCACGCCGCGGCCGGTGAACGTCAGATCCACGCGTGTCCCTCGGCGTGATCTTCGGCGAGTTCCGCCGGAGAAGGGTGCTCCCGCCCGGCTGACCTGGTCTTTGACCCCACACTCGCCTGCGGGGGTGTCTGCCGCCGGCCCGTGCGATGCGAAGGGACCGCCGACTCGCACCCTCTCCCGGACTCTCTCGCGAGGGCCGGGGCAGGGCTTACTTCTAAACCGCTCCATGCTCGGCGACCAAGGGTCGCCTTACGTGGGTCGTTTCGCCCGCGGCTGGCATCGACTACCGGGGTTGATCCCCGGGCAACCACAGACCCGGACGGGAGCACGCTCGAGTATAGGCGTGGCCTCAGGGACGGCGCGAACCGCGCGGCCCGGGCGGCCGGTCGGTGAACGAACGGCAGGCGGTGAGGAGGTGGATCTCGCGCGCGCCGGCCTCGAGGAGAGCCCCGGCGCACGCCGACGCCGTGGCTCCCGTCGTGAGCACGTCGTCGACGAGGAGCAACCGAGGCGGTGCCGACTTCCCCGGGATGCGCTCGAACGCACCGGCCATCGCTTGCAGTCGCTCTTCACGGGTCCGCCGCGCCTGCGGAGCGGTCGCCTTCGTCCGGCGGACGAAGGCGGCCGCGGGGAGGTCGAGCTCGCGGGCGAGCGCCCGCGCGAGCACGCGAGCCTGGTCGAAACCGCGCTCGGCCCGCCGCCGGCGCGCGAGCGGCACCCAGGTGACGGCGTCGGCCGGCGGCGGGCCGAGCGCCGCGACCGCCGCCGCGAGCGCCTCCCCCACCCCGCGCCACCCGGAGAACTTCAGGCGATGGACCGCCGCCCGGGCGGGTCCTCGATAGGCGAACGCAGCCCGCGCCGACGCGATCTGCATCGGGGGGCAGTCGCCGCAGCGATCCACGTTCTCCGGCGTCGGCCGTCCACATCGACCGCACCACGGGGGCTGCAGCGCGACGAGCTCCCCGGCACAGGTCGCGCAGAACGGCCACGGGCCCGCTCCGCATCCGGCGCACGCACGTGGGAAGACGACGTCGACCGCGCGATCGAGCAGCGTCCCCTGCACCGGCGGCACGCTACGGCGTGCCGCCGACACGACGTCAGGGCAGCACGACCTCGATCGGGTCGGCTGCGCCCTTGATCGCGATCGTGAGGAGGTGATGCGCCTTCAACAGCGGATAGGCCGTCACCGAGCCCGATCCGGTCTCGGCGTCGAACGTCGTCTCGAGCACGGGCACGCGGGCGCCGTCGGCGGAGAGCGTGACCGCCGCTTCCGTCCCCTCGTACCGGAGCTCCGACGTATCGACGTGGCACACGAGCTGGTCGAGCCGCACCTTCTCGCCACCGACCGGGACCGACTTCCCGAGGTGCACCTGATCGCGCCTCGTCGCGCCCCGGGACCAGGGCACGACGAAGCGCGCGTCGGGCCGGACGGTTCCCGGCGAACCGTCGATCGCCACCTGGCACTCCACCCCGTACCACCCCGATGCGAGCTCGGCGACGGGGAATTCGAACGGGACGAACAGGTCGCGGTTGGGCGCCACCTCGAGCGTCGCCGGGTGCACACCCATCGAGACCGATCCGTGCCCGGAGAGCTCGACCGCGCGGGCGTCGTCGAGCCGGACCTGATGGGGATTCCCGTCGGCTCCTCGCATGACGAAGGACCCCTTGAGCGACGCGGGGAAGCGCTCGAAATGCGCCCGGATGCTGACGGCCTGGTCCAGGGCTACGTGCCCTCCTCCCAGCTGCGGAGATACGTCTCCTGCTCGGACGTGAGCGTGTCGATCTCGACGCCCATCCCCCGCAGCTTGAGCCGGGCGACCTCCTCGTCGATCTCGGTCGGAACCGGATAGACCTTCGGCTCGAGGTCGCCGTGGTTCTTCACGAGCCATTCGACGCAGAGCGCCTGGTTGGCGAAGGACATGTCCATCACCGCGGCGGGGTGACCTTCGGCGGCCGAGAGGTTGACCAGGCGGCCTTCGCCGAGCAGGTTCAACCGACGCCCGTCGGCGAGCGTGTGCTCGTCGACGAACTCGCGGATCCGCCGCACCCGCCCCTCCGACATGGCGGCCAGCGCGTTCTTGTCGATCTCGACGTCGAAGTGACCGGAGTTGGCGAGGATCGCACCGTCCTTCATCCGCTCCAGGTGCTCGCCGCGGATCACGCCCTTGTCGCCCGTCACGGTCACGAACACGTCGCCGACGCGAGCCGCCTCGAGCAGCGGCATGACGCGATACCCCTCCATCACGGCCTCGAGGGCCGCCGTCGGGTCGACCTCCGTCACGATCACGTGGGCACCCATGCCCCGCGCGCGGGACGCCACACCGCGCCCGCACATCCCGTACCCGCAGACGACGAAGGCCCGACCCGCGAGGAGTCGATTCGTCGCTCGCATGATGGCGTCGACCGTCGACTGACCGGTACCGAAGCGGTTATCGAACAGGTGCTTCGTGTCGGCATCGTTCACGCTGACGATCGGGTACTTCAGGGCGCGATCCGACGCCATCGCCCGGAGACGGATCACGCCGGTGGTCGTCTCCTCGGTGCCGCCCATGATCTCGGTGATCTGATCGACGCGCTGCTTGTGCAGGACGCTCACCATGTCGGCGCCGTCGTCCATCGTGACGTGGGGACGGATGTCGAGGACCGCGTTGATGTGCTTGAAGAACATGTCGGTGTCCTCGCCCTTGATCGCGTAGACATCGATGCCGCTCTGCTCGACCAACGCCGCCGCGACGTCGTCTTGCGTGGAGAGCGGGTTGGAGGCGCAGAGGGCGACCTCGGCACCGCCGGCGGCGAGCGTCTCCATCAGGTTGGCCGTCTCCGTCGTCACGTGCAGGCAGGCCGCGACGCGGACCCCTTGCAGCGGCTTCTCCTTCTCGAAGCGCTCCCGGATCTGCGCGATCACCGGCATCTCGCCGGCCGCCCAGTCGATCCGTCCCCGGCCCGGGTCGGCGAGCCCGTTGTCTCTGATGTCGTATCCCACGTACGTCCTCTCGGTCAGAAGGCGTCGACGAGCTCGGCCACCACGCGGCCGATCGCCTCCGCCGCCGTCTTGGATGCGAGCAGGACCTCCTCATGAGAGACGGCGCCGCCCGCGGCGTTCGTCACGAAGCTTAGTCCGAGGACGCGCATGCCCATCGCCCGGGCCGCGACGGCCTCCGGCACGGTCGACATCCCCACGACGGTGGCGCCGAGTCGGCGGAGCATCTCCGTTTCCGCGCGGGTCTCGTAGGAGGGTCCCGCCACGGCGGCGTAGACGCCCTCCGACGTCGCTGTTCCGTGGTCGCGCAGGATCCCGAGCGCGGCATCGGACAGCGAGGCGTCGTAGACCCCGGACACGTCGACGAAGGCGGGCGACCCGTCCGGGTAGCGCCATCCCGCGAGCGGATTGGTCCCCATCAGGTTGAGGTGATCCCGAACGACCACCATCGAGCCCGCCGCCAGGGATGCGTCGAGTCCTCCGACCGCGGCCGACAGCACCATCGTTCGAGCTCCCAGGGCGTGGGAGACCCGCGAGGTGATCGACGCCAGGGGCATCGGATGACCTTCATAGAAGTGGATGCGACCCTGGAAGATCGCGATCGGACGACCGCCGATCGTCCCGAGCCAGAGCTTGCCGGCGTGACCGGGCACGGTCGGCGGCGGGAACCCCGGGAGCTCGCCGTAGGCGATCTCGACCGGCTCGCCCGAGCCCGCGCGCTCCCATGCGACCGTGATCGCGTCGCCGAGCCCGGAACCGAGGACGACGCCGGCGACCGGCCGGATGTCCGTGCGCTCCCGGATCGCGTGCGCGATCCTCTCGTCGATGCCGTCTCCGGGGGACGGGACGCCCTGCTCGGTCACGAGACGAGCGCGGCCTTCAGCCGCTGGATCACCTCGACGGGAGTGGGGTCGACGCCCTTGCGGATCGCGACGTAGGCGCTCGTGAAGTCTCCGAGGGAGATCAGCGACAGCAGCCGGGCGAGGGCGCTCCGTCCCGTCGCCCACACCTCGTGGGTATCGGCGCCCGCGTCGGCGGCGATCTCGAGCGAGAGCGGGAACCGAGCCGCGATCTCGGGTTCTTCGGCGTCGTGGCGGAGCGCGATCACGCAATGGGCGCTCCCGAACGGCTCGGTCCACCCCACGACCTCGTTGTGATCCAGCTCGGACATCGACGCCCACCACGCGGGCACCTTCCCGTTCTCGTTGAACTGGGTCTTCCAGCGGGCCGCGGCGGCGCTCCCGATGCCCTCCGCGCCCCAGATCACCGGCACCCGGTCTCCGATCTCGGCGGCCAGGCGCTTCGCCGGATTCTCGCCGCTCCGCACGTCGGGGCCGCACGCCGCGGCCCGCGCCTCGACTTCGGCGGCCGCCTCGGCCACGTCCTCCCCCAGTGGGGGCAGTAGCCCGGCGGCTTCCAGCGCGCCCAGCGCCGTGAACGCGAGCCAGCCGAGCGCGGCACGCGGCTGGAAGCCGCCGGGCACGAGGACGACCGGCACGCCACCTCCCGCCGCTTCCTCCGCGACGGTCCCGCCGGAGGTCACCACGATCATCCGGCAGCCGCGCTTGATCGCCTCCCGGAAGGCCCCGAGCGTCTCGGACGTGTTCCCCGAGTAGGACGAGACGACCACGAGGGAGTGCGGACCCGCGTGCTCGGGCAGCTCCGGCGATCGGTTGACCTCGACCGGTACGCCGAGCCGGTCACGGAACACCGACCGAAGCACGTCGCCGGCGACCGCCGAACCACCCATCCCGCAGAACACCACGCTGCGCACGTCCGCGAGGTCGGGGAGACCGCTCGCGCTGGAACCCTGGGCGTAGCCGTCGCGGCAATGAACGCCCAGATCGCCGGCCGCCGCCAACATACGGCCCGGGTCTTGGTTCAGGACGGCCGAGGCGTCGTCGAGGTCGATCCTCATCGCTTCTTGCCCGGCGATGTGGATCCCTGGGCGCCCCCGGGCTTCTCGGCCTCGTCGATCAACATCACGGGGATCCCGTCGCGGACCGGATACCGGTACCCGCAGGTCCGGCACACGATCACCTGCTCGTCCTCACGGTAGTCAACGTCCCCCCGGTCGTTGGGACACACGAGGATCTCCAGCAGCTCCGCATCGAGCGTCACGACTCGCTCCCCTCTCCCTTGATCAACGCCAGGAGCTCCTCGGTCTTGGCGGCGAGGAGCTCGGGCGTCTTCGCCTCCACGTTCAGCCGCAGCAACGGCTCGGTGTTGGACGGCCGGACGTTGCACCACCAATCGTCGAACTCTACCGTCAGCCCGTCGAGACGGTCCTCGTGGCCGTCGCGGAACGCATCGGCGATCTCCTCGATCCTGCCTGTGGGGTCGTCCACCCGCGAATTGATCTCTCCTGACGAGAAGTACCGGCGGTACGGCTCCAGGAGCTCCGACAGGGTCCGCTCCGACTTCGATACTTCCCCCAGGGCGATCAC
>OEKO01000433.1_pt2 | contig 12773 bp, 17 predicted proteins | sample 1487491 | NCBI WGS metagenome assembly OEKO01 (sample SAMEA104379575, study PRJEB20068) | metagenome | isolation source: 1998
CAGCGCGAGACCGAGCAGCTGGTGGCCGAGACAGATCCCGAAGAGCGGGATCCGCCCGAGCAGGTCCCTCGCGACCGCGACCCCGTACGGGGTCGCGGTCGGATCGCCCGGTCCGTTCGACAGGAGCACGCCGTCGTAGCCGCCGGCCACGACGTCGCCGGCGGGCGTCTCCGCGGGAAGCACCGTGGCCCCGATGCCTGCCGTCGCGAGCGACCGGAGGATGTTCCGCTTGACCCCGAAGTCGACCACCGCGATGCGCAGGACCCGCCCCCGCGTCGTCTCTGCCGGACCGACGATCTCGCTCGCGTCGAAGGGATCGGGTGTCGTGACGGTCCGCGCCATGTCGGCGCCTTCCATCCCCGGGGTCTCGCGCACCCGGTCCACGAGGGATCCAGCGTCCAGGTCCACCGTGGAGATCCCGGCCCGCATCGCGCCCGCCTCACGGATCCGCAGGGTCAGCTTCCGCGTGTCGATCCCTTCGATGCCGACGACGCCCGCGGCGTCGAGACCATCACCGAGGGTGCCGTCGGCCCGCGGGCTGGACGCTCTCCGGGCCGCCTCGCGGACCGCGAACCCGGCGACGTGGATGCGGCCGCTCTCCGCGTCGGCGCCGTGCATGCCGTAGTTGCCCTGCTGGGGAGCCGTCATCGTCACGATCTGACCGCGATACGACGGGTCGGTGAGGACCTCCTGGTAGCCGGTCATCCCCGTGTTGAAGACGGCCTCGCCGAACGTCTCGCCCGTCGCGCCGAACCCCGACCCCCGGAAGACGGTCCCGTCCTCGAGGGCCAGGAGTGCGGCCGGAGCCGTCACCGCGTGGCCTTCCCCTCCGAGACGGTGAGTTCCCCGTGCAGGACGGTGTGGCGGACCCGACCCCGGAGGGCCCGCCCCATGAAGGCGCTGTTCCTCGACTTCGAGACGAACGGCGGCTCGACGGTCCACGGTTCCTTCGGATCGAACACGACGAGGTTCGCCGGGCGCCCGCCCTCGATCGGACCGCCATGCTCCCTCGCGCCGATGAGACGGGCCGGCGCCGACGACAGGGTCTCCACGGCGCGCGACAGCGTGAGCAGCCCCGGCTCGACGAGCTCCGTGAGCACCACCGCCAGCGCCGTCTCGAGGCCGATCGTGCCGTGGGGGGCGCGGTCGAACTCGGACTCCTTCTCCTCCACGGCGTGGGGCGCGTGATCGGTGGCGATCGCATCGATCGTGCCGTCGGTGAGGCCGTTCCGGAGGGCGTCCCGATCCTCCGCCGAGCGGAGCGGCGGGTTCACCTTGCGATTGGTGTCGTACGTGCGCAGATCCTCATCCGTGAAGACGAGGTGATGGGGCGTCACCTCCGCGGACACGCGCAGCCCGTCGGCCTTCGCGCTCCGCACCAGCGCGACCGATCGCGCCGAGGAGAGGTGACAGAGGTGCAGCCGGCCGCCGGTCAGCCGAGCCATCTCGATGTCGCGGAAGACGATCGCGTCCTCGGCGGCGGCCGGCTGCCCCGCGAGCCCGAGGGAGTAGGAGCTGAGCCCCTCGTGCATCTGCTGGCCGACCGACAGCGACGGGTCCTCGCAGTGCTCCGCGAGCACCACGTCGTCGAAGGCGAGGGCGTAGGTGAGCGCGTTGCGGAGCGTGCGCGCCGTCGGGACGCACCGGCCGTCGTCGCTGAACACACGGACGCCGGCGGCGACCATCTCGCCGATCTCGGCGAGGGCCTCCCCCTCGAGTCCCTTCGTGATCGCCCCGACCGGGAACACGTCGGCGAGGCCGGCGCGGGCGGCCGCGGCCCGGACCTCGGCGATCACCGACGCGTCGTCGGCGACCGGATCGGTGTTGGCCATCGGCGCGACCGCCGTGTAGCCGCCCACCGCGGCCGCCCGCGTGCCGGTCTCGATGGTCTCTTTGTGCTCGAAGCCCGGTTCGCGCAGATGCGTGTGCATGTCGACGAGTCCGGGTGCGAGGACCAGCCCGTCGCAGTCGACGATCTCCGCCGACGCCGCGTCGAGCCCCCGTCCGACGTCGGCGACGACGCCGTCGCGGACGAGGACGTCGGCGACCTCGTCGCGGTCTCCCGCGGGGTCGATCACCCGAGCGCCTCGGAAGAGCAGCTCGGGGCTAGCCATCGGACGCCCCCTCGGCCGACTCGCCACGACCGCCGAGCAGGAGGTACAGCAACGCCATCCGGACTGCGATGCCATTGGTCACCTGATCCTCGATCACGCTCTGCGGGAGATCGGCGACGTCGGAGTCGATCTCGACGCCGCGGTTCATCGGTCCGGGGTGCATGATCAAGGTCCCCTCCGGCAGGAGGGCCACCCGCGCGCGGTTCAGCCCGAACAGGCGCGAGTACTCGCGCACCGACGGGAAGTACTCGAGACGCTGCCGCTCCGTCTGGACCCGCAGCAGGTAGCAGACGTCGAGCTTCGGAAGGACCTCGTCGACGTCGTGACTCACCTCGACACCCCACGCCCGGGCGTCCGGCGGGATCAGCGTGGCGGGGCCGACCAGCGTGACGTCGGCGCCCATCTTCACCAGGCCGAACGACAACGAGCGTGCCACCCGGGAGTGCAGGACGTCTCCCACGATCGCCACCCGCAACCCTTCCAGGCGCCCGAGTCGCTCGCGCATCGTGTACAGGTCGAGGAGGGCCTGCGTGGGATGCTCGTGCGTGCCGTCGCCGGCGTTCAGCACGTGGCCGCGCACCCATCTCGTCAGCTGCGCGGGTGCTCCGGACGACGAGTGCCGGATCACGATCGCGTCCGCCCCCATCGCCTGGAGGGTGAGCGCCGTGTCCTTCAGGGATTCCCCCTTCGAGACGCTCGAGCCGCCGGAGGAGAAGTTGATCACGTCGGCCGAGAGCCGCTTCGCCGCCAGCTCGAACGAGATCCGCGTCCGCGTGGAGTTCTCGTAGAAGAGGTTCACGACCGTCCGGCCTCGCAGGGCGGGGACCTTCTTGATCACCCGCGTGCCCACCTCTCGGAACGACTCGGCCGTGTCGAGGATCCGGACCACGTCCTCCGCCGTGACGTCGTGCATCGAGAGGAGGTGCTCGTTCACGCGCTCTCCTCGTGGCCGGCGATGGCCGGGGCCTCTCGGAGGGTCCGCCCCGTCGATCCCTCCTGGACGACGGCGCCGTCCTCTCCGTCGACCTCCGTGATCATCACGCGGACGTCGTCCTCGAGCCGGGTCGGCACGTTCTTGCCCACGAAGTCCGCCCGGATCGGCAACTCCCGGTGCCCCCGGTCGACCAGGACGGCGAGGCGGATCCGTCGGGGCCTGCCGAGGTCCATCAGCGCGTCCATCGCCGCTCGGATCGTCCGACCCGTATAGAGGACGTCGTCGACGAGCACCACCGTGCGGCCACTGACGTCGAAGGGGATCCTGGTTTCGTGGACCTCCGGCGCCTCGGCCGTGAGACCGATGTCGTCCCGATAGAAGGTGATGTCGAGGACACCGACCGGGACGTCGACACCCTCGATCCGGGAGATCTCCCGGGAGAGGCGGAGCGCGAGGTGGTCCCCGCGATCGGCGATCCCGACGAGCACGAGCCCGTCCATGCGTTCCCGCTCGACGATCTCGTGGGCGATGCGGGCGAGCGCCCGGCGGACGTCGTCGGCGCCGAGGATCCTGCTCAAGAAGGAACGCCCCCTCGACCAGGCGAGGAGGCGCGTCGGTTGTGCTGCATCGATCGGCTCCCTTCCCGGCCTCACGGGACCGGAATTAAAGGGGAAGTTTCCGGCCCGAAGGATACCCCGGCGCCGACCCTCGACGCAACGAACGGGTGCCCGGTCGTGCGCGCGGCCCGGCGTAGACTGGAGGCAACCGAACGGAGAGGAGCAGTTGCGATGCCTGACTGGGGATGGATCGTCCTCGCGGTGGCCGTCGTCTTCGGCGCGAGCAAGCTGCCCGAGATCGCACGGAACCTCGGCCGTTCCTCGGGTGAGTTCAAGAAGGGCCTCAAGGAAGGCAACGAGGGGGAGCCCGAGAGTGCGGCGCCCCCGTCCTCAGGCGTGGGACCGGCTCCCGCCGCGCCCCCGCCCGGACTCGCGCCCGACGGGGACGAGCGCCGACCCGAGACGACGCTCTAGGGGACGCCCGGGTCCTCGGCGGCGGCGGGGCGCATCTCGCTCGCGATCTTCCCGAGGATCCCGTTCACGAACCGAGGCGCTCCCTCCGCGGACAGGTCCGTCGCCGCCTCGACCGCCTCGCTGATCGCCACGGACGGAGGGATGTCCGGGCGGTGTCGCAGTTCGTGCACGGCCAGGCGCAGGATCGTTCGATCGAGGGCCGCCATCCGCGCGACCGTCCAGCCCTCCGAATGCTCCTCCAAGAGCAAGTCGATCTCGGGCAGATGGTGTTCCACGCCCTCCACGAGCTCTGCGGAGAACGACGAGACCGAACGCCCGGCGTCGATCCACTCCGCGAGCACGAGCGCGGGTTCCACGTCGGTGATGTCCGCCTGGTACAGGATGTCGATCGCCGTCCGGCGCGCGCGACGCCGTGACGTCACGGCGACGTCGTCACGCCTTCACGCGCTCGATGTACTCGCCCGAGCGCGTGTCGACCTTCACCCGATCGCCCTCTTCGACGAAGAGCGGCACCTGCACGACCACCCCGGTCTCGAGGGTGGCCGGCTTGAGCGCGTTCGTCCGAGTGTCGCCCTTGGCGGCCGGATCGGTGTTGGTGACCGAGAGCACCATCGACGCGGGGAGGTCGACCGAGATCGGCACGCCTTGGTGGGTCGCGATCGTCGCCTGGCCGCCCTCCGTGACGTAGCGACCCGCCTCCCCCACCACCGTGCCCGGAACGTGCACCTGCTCGTAGGTCTGGAGATCCATGAAGACCAGGTCGGGGCCGTCGGGGTACAGGTACTGCATCTCCTTGCGCTCCACGATCGCGAGCCCGACCTTGACGCCGGCGTTGAAGGTCTTGTCCACCACGGCGCCCGTCTTCACGTTCCGGAGCTTCGTCCGGACGAACGCGCCGCCCTTCCCGGGCTTCACGTGCTGGAACTCGACGATCTGGAACAGCGTGCCGTCGAGCTCCAGGGTCATCCCGTTCTTCAGGTCGTTGGTCGAGACGCTCATCGGTCGCTAGAGCTCGATCAGCTCGCGCGTCGAGGTCCCGAGGACGTTCGGCCCGTCCTCGGTGACCTCGACGGCGTCTTCGATGCGGACACCGCCCATGCCCGCCAGATACACACCCGGCTCCACCGTGACGACGGCGCCGACCGGTAGCACGTCCTCGCCGTCTCGACGCAGGGACGGGCCCTCGTGGATCTCGAGTCCCACGCCGTGGCCGAGGCCATGGGTGAAACGGTCACCGTAGCCGGCGTCGTCGATCACGCTGCGCGCCGCCCGGTCGACGTCGCCCGCGACGCCGCCCGGGCGGAGCGCGTCGATCCCCGCCTGCTGGGCGGCGGCCACGACGTCGTGGACCTTCCGGAGCTCGGTCGCAGGCACCCCGAACGCGACCGTCCGGGTCATGTCCGTGTGGTAGCCGTCGACCATCGCCCCGAAGTCCATCTTGATCACGTCGCCTTCGGCGAGCGCGCGGTGACACGGATGGTGGTGCGGCTCGGCGGCGTGCTCGCCGAAGGCGACGATCGAGTCGAACGACAACGCGTCCGATCCGTGTCGCGCCATCGCGAGCTCGAGCTGTGCGGCCGCCTGGCGTTCCGTGATGCCGACCACCAGCAGGTCGAGGATGTCCTCGAAGGCGCGGTCGGTCGCGTCCTGAGCCGACCGGAGGATCGCGAGCTCCTCCGCGTCCTTCGCCCATCGGAGCCGCTCGACCTCCTCGCCGACGCCGATCAGGTCGATCCCCTCGAGCGTCTCCTCCCACCGATCCCGTTGCGCCACGGTGACCGCGTGCCGTTCGAACCCGAGGCGTCCGACCCCGAGCCGGTGCGCGTGATCGAGGATCGCGCCGGCGGGGTTCTCCATCGACGCCACGCGGACGAGATCCGGGACCTCATGGCGGGACTGCTCCCCGTACCGGCCGTCGGTGAAGAAGACGGACTCCCGCGGGCCGACGAGCGCCATCGCCGAGGACCCCGTGAACCCCGTGAGGTACCGAACGTTGGCGAGCTTGGTGACCAACAGTGCGTCGACGTCCAGCTCCGCGCAGCGTTCGGCGAGCTGGTTCCTTCTGATCAGGTGATCCACGGCATCGCCTCCAGAGCCAGATGATAGCCACCGGCTCCGAGGCCGATGATGGACGCGCGGCAGACCTCGCTCACCACGGACCGGTGACGGAAGTCCTCTCGCGCCTGCGTGTTGGACATGTGCACCTCGATCACCGGGAGGCCACTCGCCTCGATCGCGTCGCGGAGCGCGTAGGAGTAGTGCGTCAACGCGCCCGGGTTGATCACGACGGCGCCGACCCCGTCGGCCCCCGCCCCGAGGAGCCACCCGACCAGGTCTCCCTCGTGATCGGACTGATGCCAGCCGACCTCGTGGCCCAGCGCGGTTCCTCGCTCCTCGACGGAGCGCATGATGTCCTCGAGGGTCTCGGCCCCGTAGACGGACTGCTCCCGGCGCCCGAGGGCTCCCAGGTTCGGACCGAACAGGAACAACACCTTCATGCCGGAGCTCCCATCTCGCGCAGGACGGACGACACCTCGTCGTCCGACACATCGTCCACGACGATGGGACGGCCGACGCCTTCCAGCAGCACGAATCTCATCCCACGTCGATACTTCTTGTCGAGGCGGAGGCAGCGCAACACCTCCTGAACGGGGGGGAGCGGCTCGGCCGACCCGAGGCCGAGGGATCGGAGGAGCCGGTCCGTCCGCGTCGACAACCCGTCGGCCAGACCTCGTGCCTCCGAAAGCGCTGCGGCGAAGACCATCCCGAGGGTGATCGCCTCTCCGTGCGTTCTGCCTCGGAACGCGTCGATCCGCTCGAGCGCATGACCGAGCGTGTGCCCGTAGTTCAGGACGAGCCGAGCGCTCGTGTCGCGTTCGTCCTCCGCGACGATCCGGGCCTTGGCCTCGACGCATCGCGCGATCACGCTCTCCATGACGACCACGTCGCGCGCGACGACCGGAGCCGGATCGCTCTCCAACAGGGCGAGGAGCTCGTCGTCGAGCGTCAGCGCGTACTTCGCCACCTCCGCCAACCCCGAGCGGTACGCCCGATCGTCGAGGGTCGCGAGGACGTCGAGGTCGGCCAGGACGGCGAGCGGCTGCGCGAACGTCCCCACGAGGTTCTTGCCTTCCGGCAGGTTGACCGCCGACTTGCCGCCGATCGCCGCGTCGACCTGCGCCGTGAGGGTCGTCGGGATCTGCACGAACGGGATCCCTCGCATGTACGTCGAGGCGACGAAGCCCGCGAGGTCGCCCACCGCTCCTCCGCCGAGCGCCAGGATCGCATCGTCTCGGTGGGCTTCGCGTCCGGCCAGCTGACGGAGGAGGGTCTCGTAGCCTCGAAGGGACTTCGCCTCCTCGCCTTCGGGGACGAGCAGGAGGACGGATGCGAGACCGCGCGCCTCGATCGCCGTGGCGAGCGGCGCGAGATGGAGATCCGAGACGGTCCGATCGGAGATCACGAACGCCGTGCTCGCGCCGGGCAGTTCGGGCAGGTGCTCTTGCGCGCTCCGGAGGATCCCGGGCCCGATCGTCACCTCGTACGCACGCCCCGGCACCGGGACGGTCACACGGACCAACGGAGTTCCTCGACGATCGCGTCCGCGACGACCCCGGGCTCGCCCCCGGCATCGACCACGTGCGCCGCGAATTCCCGGTACAACGCTCCTCGGGAGGTCAGCAACCGTTCGAGATCTCCCTCCTGTCGGATCAGGGGACGATCCGACGCGGGCCGCACACGGCGGCGCAGCTCCTCGAGGGGGACGTCGAGATAGACGGCGACGCCCGTGTTTCGGAGCGTGATCCGGTTCGCGGGCTCCAGGACCACCCCGCCGCCGCAAGCGACCACGGCCGGATCCTGCATCGAGGCCTTCACGAGGGCCGCGGCCTCCAGGGCGCGGAACGCCGCTTCGCCCTCGTCGCGGAAGATGTCCGTGACGGCCGCCCCGGCCTCGGCCTCGATCTCCGAATCGAGGTCGACGAACGGCACGCCGAGACGCCCCGCGAGCTCTCGTCCCACCGTGGACTTGCCCGCGCCCGGCATGCCGACCAGGTAGACGATCACGGGAGCGTCTCCACGAACGCCAGCAGGTTGCGACGGGTCTCGGGGAGCGAATCCCCGCCGAACTTCTCCAGGGTGGCGTTCGCGAGCTCGAACGCCACGACGGCTTCGCCGACCACGCCCCCGGCGGGGACGGCGCAGACGTCGGTGCGCTGCTTGATCGCGACCGCGTCCTCGCCGGAGGCGAGATCGACGGTCGCGAGCGGCTTCGGGACGCTGGAGAACGGCTTCATCGCCGCTCGGATGCGGATCGGCTGGCCCGTGCTCATGCCACCCTCTATCCCACCGGCGCGGGCGGTCGCCCGGGTGATCCGCCCGTCACGCCGGACGATCTCGTCGTGCGCCGCCGAGCCGTATCGGGCGGCGGAGGCGAACCCGTCCCCGACGCCCACCCCCTTCACCGACTGGATGCTCATCAGGGCGAGCGCCAATCGCGCGTCGAGCTTGCGGTCGTAGTGGACGTGGGACCCGAGCCCCGGGGGGCAGCCGTAGGCGATCACCTCGAACTCGCCCCCCACCGTGTCCCTCGCCTTCCGCACGCGGTCGATCTCGGCCACCATCTTCGCCCCCGCGTCTTCGTCGAAGCAGCGCACGGGCGACGCGTCCACCGCGTCGAGATCCTCCGGCGCCGGGAGGCGGCCCGACGCGCGTGCGGTCACCTTCCCGATGCGGACGACGTGCGACACGATCCTGATGTCGAGCTCGGCGAGGAAGGCCTTGCAGACGGCGCCGATCGCCACCCGGGCGGCGGTCTCGCGAGCGCTCGCGCGCTCCAAGACGTTGCGGACGTCGTCGAAGCCGTACTTCATCGCCCCCGCCAGATCCGCGTGACCCGGACGCGGCCGCGTGAGCCGATCGGCCGGATCGCCCTCGCCCTCGACGGCCATGAGGTCTCGGTACTTCGCTTCCCACTCGTTGTTGGGGATCGTGATCGCGATCGGCGAGCCGAGGGTCCGTCCGTGGCGGACGCCGCTCAGGACGTCGAGCGCGTCGGTCTCCAGTTTCTGACGTCCCCCGCGGCCGTGCCCGTGGCGACGCCGGGCGAGCTCACCCGCGATCTCCTTGGGAGCCACGGGCACGGCCGCCGGCATGCCCTCGAGAACGGCCACGAGCGCCTTCCCGTGCGATTCCCCAGCGGTGAGCATCCTGAGCACGGCAGCATCGTATCGGACCCCTCACGCCGCTCGGAAAGTGCGGGGGCGGCGCGAGCGCCGCCCCCGCGGCCGGCGACCGCTCCCCCCGTGGGCGGATCGCCGGGGCTACTTCTGCGCGGTGATGCAGAGGGTGAACGCCTCGTCTCCGAACAGGAACGTGGCGCAGTTGCCTCCCACCGAGCGCAGTTCGAACCTGCCGCCCGCGAACTGCTCGCCCACGACCACGTCGAAGACGGTTCCGTCGACCTCGACCTGCGCGTGGGTCGCGCCGTCGCGCTCGAAGATGTCGAGGAGGACGACGGTGGACCCTCCGATGTTCCGGCTCGACCCGTTCCCCGGCGCCGTCGGAGACGGCGTCTGGGTCTGGGAGCCATTCCCGCCGCCGGACGGCGACGGGCTCTGGCTCCCGCCGCCTCCCGGCGACTGAGACGGGGGCGGCGGCGTGAGCGCGGGCGGGACGGAGAAGGGGTCCCGCCCGGTGAAGCTCTGGATCGGCGGTCCCCCGCCTCCCGGCGACGGGCTGGGCGATCCGGTTCCCGGCGTCGTCGGCGGGATCGGCGGGAACGGTTCTTCGCCCCCTCCGAGGAAGGAGAAGAGGACGAAGCCGGCCAGGAGCACCCCCACGGCGATGCCGCCGATCGTCACCGTGCGTCGATCTCGATCAGAGAGCGCCATCGTCTAAGCCTCCGGGACCGTTCCCTGGGTCGGGCCGGGCTCGGACCCCGGTCCCGAGCTGACATCGCTCGTGTACAAGGTGATCGTCGCGGCGAACGTGAGGGTCGTTCCCTCGACCGGGTTGAGGTCGATGGATTGGACCGTCGCCGCCCGCGGCAGGGTCTCCATCTCGTGCAGGTACTTCACGACCGCGAAGTAGGAGCCTTGTCCGCTCGCGGAGACGGAGATGCTCGAGAACTCGCCGGATGGTGCTGGGAGCGGGGTCGCGGGGGTGAGGCTCAGAACCTGCACGCCGGAGACCGACGCCGCGTTCCTCAGGAAGAGGATGACGCCCGGGAGGTCTGCGGTCGGCGGCACCTTCCCTTCGATCTCGCGGATCGTCGCCTCGTTCTCCGGCGCCTCGTCGCGGGCTTGTCTGAGCGCGTTCAGCTGCGCGCTCAGGCTCTGCTGCTGCGCCTTCGCGTCCTTGAGGTCGCCCTGCGCTTCCGTGACCTCCGCCATCTTGGGCAGCACGAGGAACAGGATCAGCAAGAGCGCGAAGATCGCGGCGCCCGCGCCGGCGACGATGACGGCTCGCCTACCCCGCATCGGCCACTCCACCCGCCCGCCGGCCCCGCGGCGTCAAGGCGGCGGTCGTGAGGTCCACGCCGGAGCTGTAGGTGATCGGCCCGGACTCCGGGTCCGCGATGGACGTCACCCAGGGGTTGACCCAGCCGCGAACCCGCTCGAGGCGGGTCAGCCACGACGCGATCGTGTCGTAGTCGAGCGCCAGCCCCGCGACGTCGATCCGCCCCGTGAGCAGCGTGGACCCTCCCGTCGACGGGGTCGGCTCCTGCGACGTGGCGGTCATCGAGGTGAGGGCCGCGCTGCTCGGGATGACCCGGGAGATGTCCATGAGGAGGCCGGAGAACGAGATCTCGTTGGCGAAGACGTCGTTCAGCAGCTTCTGCTTGGCCTGCGCCTGGGCCCGGAGCTGCTCGAACTCGCGGAGCTTCTGGATCTCGGTCTGGAGGCCCTGGTTGGTCTGCTGCTGCTGGTCGATGTCGCTCCGGATGCCGCTCACCTTCCCGAGCTGGAGGACGTAGAACACGAGGATCAGACCGATGACCCCGATGCCGGCGAGCGCCACCACGCCGGCCAGGCGCCGCTGGCGCTGGGCGGCGAGGATGTCGGGGGGAAGCAGGTTGACCTGACTCACGACCCACCTCCCCACGGGATCGCGAGACCGACCGCGGTCGCGAGGAGTGGCTCCGCTTCCGCCTGCGCTCCCTCGGAGAGGGACAACTTCGAGCCGACGCGGCTGAACACCCGGCCGGGCTCGACGGTCACCGGGATCCGTTGCCGCAGGATGTCGATGAAACCTTCGAGCTTGGACCCGCCGCCCGAGATGAGCAGACGTTCGATACGAGCGCCCTGCGTCTGCGCCGTGTAGAACTCGAGCGAGGAGCGGATCTCGTCGACGAACTGCGTCGCGCGCTGCATCGCGATCTCGCTCGCTTGCGCGAGCTGCCTCGCGATCCCGTTCCCGCCCTCGGGCGCGGGCACGTGGTCGTCGCCGACGTCCCCTCGCTTCAGCCGCTCGGCGACGTCGTCCTCCACCGACATGCCCCGCGCGATGGCGAGGGTGATGTCCCGGCCGCCGGACGGCAGGATCCGCACGAACCGTGTCTCTCCGGCGGAGTGGACGACGATGTTGGTCACGTGGGCGCCGACGTCGACGACGGCCTCGCCCCCCGTCGTCTCGAGCTCCATCCCTGCCCCGGTCGCGCCGACGGCTCGCACCAACGCGAACGGGACCAGGTCGAGCCCCATCGGCTCGAGCTTCGCGCTCGTCGCCGCGGCGACGAGGGTGTCCACCATGACCCGCTGCGCGGCCACCAGCAGCAAGCGCAGCATCGGGCGACCCTCGATCTCCAGCTCCTCGATCAGGTGGTAGTCGAGGACCGCCTCGTCGACGGGCATGGGGATGAACTCCTGGACCTGGAACCCCAGTGACTGACGGAGCTCCTTCTCGGGCATCGCGGGAAGCGCGATCTCGCGGACGACGACGCGTTGATTGCCCACGCCCATCCAGACCTTCCGCGACTTGAACCCCCCGTGCTGCGGCGACCAGAGCTCTCGGAGGACCTCGGCGACGGCCTCGACGTCTTTGACCTCGCCGTTCTCGACGGCCCCCACCGGCAGGGGCACCTGCGCGGCCCGAACGACGGACGGTGGCGATCCCTCGGTCAGCTCGGCAGCCCGAACGGCGGTCGAACCGATATCGAGCCCGATCCGTGTCTTCGGCACCTAGCCGCCCTCCACGTGCACGGACCGTCCCTCGAGGAACCGCTCGAGGTCCGCCTCGAAGATCCGGTAGCCCTTCCCCACGCGAAGGGCGGGGAGCTCACCCGAGCGGATCAGCCGGTACACGGTCATGTTGGAGACGCGCATCGCCTCGGCCACCTCGGCCACGGTGAAGAGCCTTCCCGTCACGAACGCTCGCGATCCGGCCACCGGTCTCCTCGGGTCCCACGTCCTCGTCGTCTCATGTGCCACATGAAGCACACTGGTCACAGTGAGCAACCAGAAGCACACCTGCCTCTTTGAGTGTGCTCACGAAACACCAGGCAACCCGCGAAGTCAAACATCTCGGGGATCCGATGATCCGAGCGCCGAGAAGCTCTGGAACAGAGGGATCGGGTCAGAGGAAGCGGCCGATGTACCACGAGGCGATCGACTCGCCCCACAGCCCCGCGACCACCGCACCCGCGGCGAGATAGGGCCCGAACGGGATGGCGCTCTTCCGCCCCCTCCCCATCCC
>OEKO01000464.1_pt9 | contig 12117 bp, 10 predicted proteins | sample 1487491 | NCBI WGS metagenome assembly OEKO01 (sample SAMEA104379575, study PRJEB20068) | metagenome | isolation source: 1998
AGCCATGACCAGTAGTGCGCCGTCACCACGACGGCGGGACGACGACCTCCGCCGAGCGAGAGCGCCGCGACGCGTCCCAACGCGGCGGCCTTCGAGGAGTGCAGATGGACGACATCCCTCCCCCGAAGGAGTCGCCGCAAGGCCACGAGGTCGAACACGTCCCGAACCGCGGGCTTCCTGGCCATGTTCAGGGTGCGATGTTCCGCGCCGGCGCTCCCGACCCAGCCGGCCAAAGGGCCGTGGTCCCCTCCCGGGCTGACCACCGTGACGCGGTGGCCCGCCGCCAGAGCGGCCGCCGTCAGCTGCCGGACGTAGACGGCCACGCCGTAGTCGACCGGTTGTGACACGACCAGCACGTCGAGGGGCCGGCTCACGTCAAGCCCTCCAGCGGCGGCGGATCGGAGATGTCGATGACCCGTTCCACCGTCCGGAAGCGGGTTGCGGCCGCCGCCGCCGCGGCGACGGCGAACGTCAGGAACAGCCACGTCGTCTTCCGCTGCTCCCACGTCAGCGTCGACGCCCCGATCGCGAGAACGATCAGCGTGGTCAGCCAGAAGTTCCGATCCCATCTCGGGAGGCGCCGGACCTGTCGGTAGACGATCCAGAGGATCGCGACGAACAACACCAACCCGACGAGACCCTCCTCCACGAGCACCGAGATGTACGTGTTGTGCGCGACCTTGTCCAGGCCGCTGACCGAGCGATACATGTCGGTCCCCACCCCGAGCACGGGGGCCTGCTGGAAGGCGTGCAGGCCGTCGGCCCACAGCTCCGTCCGTTCGTTCAGGTCACCGTGGACCACCTCCGTCCCCGTCGTCCCCAATCGCTGGAACGAGGTCAGCGGCTGGACGATCGGGAGCAGGACGAAGAGCGCAGCCGCGAGCAGCATGACCACGGCGACCCTCGCGACGAGCCGAAGACGGGTGAGCGTGGCGAGTCCGTAGAGGAGACCCACGGCCGCCCCGACCGACGCGGTCCTCGTTCCGGAGAGCGCGATGCCGAGGAACGCGACGGGGAGATATCCGTAGTTCACGAGGCGGAAGAAGCGAGATGTCTCCGGCGACGCGGCGAGGTAGCACGCGACGGGGATGCCGAGCGCGAGGATGAACCCGTACCCGTCGGGATTCGTGTCTCCCAGGCTGTAGCGATCCATATGTGTGTAGAAGGGATTGGAGTGGAGGTAGTTCAGCACCGCGCCGCCGACCGCCGCATACGAGCCGAGGACGTACGCCTGCAGGCCGGCGAACAACGCGGCCTTCGTCCGGAACAGATCCCAGAGGATGTAGACGAAGAGGAACGACTGCAGCCACAGGAACACCGCCTGCAGGCTCTCCACCTGGTCGGCGCTCCAGAAGGTGGTGGCGGAGGTCCACAGCACGAACAACCCGACGGCGAGGAGGTAGACGACGGGCTTCCGCATCCGGCCGCTCAACGCGATCATGACCAGCCAGCACGCGCCGACCACGATCCCCATCACGGTCGCGGCCGTCCCGAACCCCGGCAGGTGGAAGGCCCCTTCCCACGGGATCGTGAAGATCATGACCAGCGAGAGCCAGTACACGAACCGCCGCATCACTCGGCCCCCACCAGGACATCGAGATAGCGCCCGACGACGAACTCCTGCTCGTACGGTCGCCAGCTGTCCGGCGCGGGGACGGGCACCCCGCCGGCCAGCGCCGACTCGAGCCCCCGGGCGAGCGCGTCCACGTCGCCCACCGGCACGAGCAGTCCGTGCTCGCCGCCGTCGAGGATCTCTCGGGGGCCGCTGAGGCAATCCGTCGCGACGATCGGCACACCGCAGTAGAGGGCCTCGATCAGGACCGACGGCAGGCCTTCCCACCTCGAGGAGAGCACGTAAGCGCCGGCGCGCACCATCCACGGGTACGGGTTGGCGAGCCAGCCGGGAAGGGACACTGCGTCGCCGACCCCGAGCTCCGACACGAGCGCCTCGAGGCTCCCGCGCTCGGGCCCCTCGCCGAGGATCACCAGGCGAGCGGGGCGACGGTCGCGAACCTGCGCGAAGGCGCGCAGGAGCGTCCCGAAATCCTTCTGGCGCGACAGCCGTCCGACGGCGACCACGACCGGCGGCTCGCCCGCACCGAACCAGGGATGGTCCAGGTCTTCTTTCGCGAGCTCCATCAGCTCCGGCGTCACGATCGGGTTGTGCACCACCTCGATCCGCTCGCGAGGCACGCCGGTCGTGTCCGCCAGGTCGTCGGCCGTTCCTCGGGCGACGGACACGATGCGGTCCGCCCACGGGTAGAAGCGGCCGATCAGCCTGGGGAGCATCCGATGCCGCCGACGAGGCGAATGGGCGGCCTCGAGCGACAGCGCGTTCTGCTCGTTCACGACGAGTCGTGTCTTCACGCGAGACAACGCGCGGGCCCAGATCCCGACGACGTTCACGTAGTTCATCGAGGTCAGCATCGCCACCGGACGCTCCCGGCGCAGGTAGCGGATCAGGCCGGGCATGCTCGTCAGGACGCGATCGGCGTCGAGGTCGACGATGCGAACCGTGTCGGGAACCTCAGCGAGGTAGTGGCCCTCGGCGCGGCTCAAGACGAGATCGACGTCGTAGCCCCGACCCGCGATCCCGCCGGCGAGCTTGGCCATCGCCCGCTCGGCGCCGCCACCGTCCATGTTGGACGTGAAGATCGCGACCCGCTTGTTGCCGTTCGATCGTGGATTCATGCGAGGCGCACCACCTTGCGGAGGCGACGCCAAAGCAGCTGCCGGGTCTCGTGCCGGAACCCGCCGAAGTACGCGAGGACCGCGACCACGAGGACGGACGTGCCGACGGACACGACGAGCGCCCGCCACGAGCCGGCGTGGGCGGCCCGGCCGAGCACGCTCGCGCCGGCGAAGAGCACGCCGGTCGCGAGCGCCGGCCGGACGATCCCCCGCAACTGCTGCTCGGGCGGGATGCCGAGCAGCCGCCCGATCATCAGTGGGTAGCTCACGCTCTGGATCGAGCGCCCCACGATGAATCCGAGGACCAGACCGATGATCCCCATGTCCAACGGGCCGAGGAACAACCACGCGAGGCCGACGGAGCACACGGCCGCGAGCGCGCCGAGGAGCACCTTCTTCCGGAGGTTGAGCGTCAGGTCGATGATGTTCGCGTCCGTCCGGATCAACGCGAACTGCAGCACCATCAGCATCACCATCAGGATCGCGGCGTTACCGGGGAAGTACTTCTCCCCCACCCACAGCCTGAGGAACGACTCCTCCCACAGCAGGACGGTCGTCCCCGCGACGATCGTGAAGAGCCAGATCAAGCTCATCGTCTCACGCCGGATCTGCACGGCCCGGACGAGATCGCCCGATCCGATCAGCCCGCCGAGCCCCGGCATGATCGCGACGATCACGGTCGACACCGCGACCGTGATCGCCTGCGGGACGTACCTTGCCAACGTGTACGTGGTGACGAGCGCCGTCGACCCCACCACGCCCAGGACGACGACATCGCTCGCGAGCATCACGGTCATGACGAGGTTCCACAGGAGGAACCACCAGCTCAAGCGGACGAAGCGACGGACCTCGGCGAAGTTGGACCTCGCGATCCCGAACCACGGGACCCGGGAGCGGACGATGAACACGTACGTCACGCCCCAGAGCACCGTGGCGATCGTCGTGGCCGCGGCCAGGCCACCGATGCCGAAGCCCAGGAAGACGGCGGCCACGAGGAGCGCCTTGCTGACGAAGACCAGCACGACCGAGAGGCCGAGCCGCTTGTAGCCGAGGTTCTCCCCCTGCAGCACCGACTGCGGCAGGTAGAGGAGGCTGAACAGGACGGCGTCGAGGACCAGGATCGCCGCGGCCACCCGGACGGTGCCGTAGATCGCCGGCTCCACGTGGAGCCAGATCGGGGCCAGCCAGGCGAGCGTGCCACCGATCGCGACGAGCAGCGGGAGGAAGAGCAGCCACACCGCCAGCGCGTTCCCGACCTGTTGCCGCTTGAACTCGAAGTCGGTCGATCGCTGCTCGTGCGCGATCGTCCACTTCAGCGCCTCGCCCGGTCGCCCGCTCGCGGGCGAGGCGTGGCCGATCAGCTTCTGCAGGACCTGCCAGATGCCGTAGCCGGCATCGCCGAGCTTCGTGAGCAGGATCGGGTTGATGATCAACCCGGCCACGATGCCCGCGGCCTGGTCCGCGGCGGACGCGGCCGCGTTGAGCGACGCCTTCTTGGTGAGCGTGTCGTCGGAGACGACCCGGGCGACGACGCGCCCGATGCGCCCCTTCGGCTCGGCCGCCGAGGGCATGTCCTCGGTCTTCACTCGCGTTCCGATCTCATCGTCGCGCCTACAGCCTCGACCAGATCCCGGATCGGATCTCCGAGAGCACCCGGTCCTTCGGCGACGCGGCGTCGATCACGGTGGCCGGTGTCGCTCGCCAGTCCATGCGCCAGATCTCCTCCGAACGAGGGCGAACGGAGGACTCCGGCTCGACGCCGCGCTTCCGCTCGACCGCGACGTCGGGGTCGAGCCGGAGCACGAAGAGGATGTCGGGGCGAGAGATCCGGTCGTAATACCGGCGCTCGAGCTTCGCGAGCGATCGCGCCCACCGACCCCAGCGCGCGGGGTCCTTCATGCGGGCGGTCACCGCACCGTCCATCAGCGAGATCTCCGGCAGCGGGTAGCGGTCGCACAAGACGACGGCGCCGTTCGACGCGAGCCGCCTCGCCCGGCGATAGGTCCGGTAGCGATCCCGGGCGGTGAGGACCTCCCACGCGAGTCGCGCGCGGTTTCGGAGCGTCATCCTGCCTTCGTCCGCGGCGCTCAGGGACGAACGGAGCATCTTGGCCGACGACGTGGACGTTCGCTTCGTCGCGGCGACCGTCTTCAGGAGGCCTTTGACGACGGCCGTGAGCGGCGACCATCTCGGCTTCCCCATGTGCATCGTGTGGACGTCGATGTGTTCGGAGGAGAGCCACCGCGACAGGGACTCGACGGCCGTCGACTTCCCGGCTCCGTCGCCTCCCACCACGGCGATCAGCACCCCGCCGGAGGCCAGCTGGTTCCTGATCGGTCCCCGTCGGAGGATCTTCCTCCGGACCACGGTCCGCACGCGACGCCACATCCGCACCCAGGTGTCGAGGGCCGGAGGACGCCGGCTCCAGCCCGAGAGCGTGCGCTGCAAGCGGCTCGCCGTGCGGATCTGGAACCAGCGCGACGACCCTAGCTCGATCGCTCGGAGGCAGCGCTCCCACAGATCGAGCGGGATGAACGGGAGATGCGCCGCCGCGATCGCCCACACCTCGGAGAGATCGACGCGTTCGAGGAGATCGCCCAGCTCACGCCGCTCGCTCCGCGACAGCGCTCCCTGGAACGTCACGAACGCGTCCCAGGTGCAGTGCTTGACCGTCATCCGGATCAGGAACACGGCGAGCTCGAACGCCGGGGACGGGACCATGAAAGGACCGTCCGGACTCGAGGAGGCGAGGTAGGCGTCTTCGATCGGCAGGTGGATGTTCTTGGTCATGTCGTCGCCGACGACCAGCTGATAGTGGGCGTGGATGTGGACGAGCGCGCCCGTCTGCGGGTCGACCCCGTAGGAGTGATAGACGCCCGGGAGCTGTTTCCATCGGGGCTGACGCGTGTCCTTGAAGCCCAGGCGCCGGAGGATCCCCTCGAACCGCTCGGCGTCGGATCTGCCGACGAGCAGGTCGAGGTCGTTCTCGCCGCTCGCGGACTTCGCGATCGCCTCGTTGCTCTTCCAGTGGCAGTAGCGCACCCCCTCGACGTCGAGGGAACGGCAGAGGGTGGCGATCAGCCCGAGGACACCGTCGCCCGACGCCTCGCCTCGATCGGCCTCCGGGCCGGCCGGTACGAGGATCGGCGACATGCCGAAGCCGCCCGCGGGATCCTGGGTCTCACGCAGGTACATATCTCTGCCGGCGCTCAAGGAGCGGTCCGATCGGACATACCTGCTCCACCTCGGTCGGGATACCGAAGAACGCTATGCGAGAACACCTCTCCGGGCACCGGCATGATGACGTAGCACCGCTACGACGTTCGCACGATGGTGCCCTCGCGCACGGCCTCTACCTTGAGAACCGGGCCGGGAGCGGGCGTAGATGCCGCGCGCCGGCGTCTACGCCGACCGGATCGAGCAAGACGGGAAACGGATGAGCAGAACCTTCCAGGAGCTTCCCCCCGCCTCCGCGGACGGATCGGTCGACCTCCGTGAGTTCCTGCAGAAGGTCACCCGGCGCAAGTGGCACGTGCTGGCCGTCGTGGTGATCGTCGCGTTGCTCGCCGCCGCCTACTCGTATTCGCGCCCGAGGGTCTACTCCTCGACGGCGGAGGTCCTCGCACGACCCATCCTCATCCAGGCGCTCGACACCGACCCGCTGGACAACCTCAGCATGCCGACCGAGGCGCAACTGGTCCGATCCACGCAGGTCGCCCGGCTGGCCCGATCGTTCATGGAGAGTCCCGAGGACGCCCACGCGCTCCTCAAGCGGGTCTCGGTCGCCACGCCCGAGAACACCCAGATCCTCCAGATCTCGTTCACGGACTCGACCGCGCAGGGGGCGCGGCGGGGAGCGCAATCGTTCGCCCGCGGATATCTCCAGTTCAAGGCCGATCAGGCGAACGAGACGATCAAGCGACAGTCGACGCCTTTGCAGAACCAGATCGCCGCGCTGGACGCCGAGACCGCGGACGTCGAGTCGCAGCTCAGCGGCCTGGCGACCGATTCGGCGGAGTACGACTCCTTGCTCACTCATCGCGATGAGCTGATCAAGAACCGACTCGACGCGCAGACCACGCTGGCGGAGATCGCGACGCTCAGCACGGATCCCGGACAGATCGTCCAGGACGCGAACCGGCCGTCGGCGCCGATCAGCCCGAACCACCAGGTCGACCTCGCCCTCGGCATCCTTCTCGGGCTCGCCCTGGGGATCGCGCTCGCATCCGTCCGCGAACAGTTGCAGGACCGGATCGAGGACTCGCCCGGTCTCCGCCGATCCCTGAAGGCACCGGCGCTCGGTCTCATCCCCGAGTCCCCGCTGCTGCGTGGCGACGTTCCCCGCCTCGTGACGATCGACGAACCGCGAAGCCCCGCCGCCGAGGCGTATCGCACCCTGCGGACGAATCTGCTGGCGGCCTGCAAGAGCGCCAAGATGAGGACGATCCTCGTGACCGGCGCCCGTCAGGGCGAGGGCAAGACGACGACGGCGGTGAACCTGGCCGTCGCGCTCGCGCAGGTGGGCAGGTCCGTGGTGCTGATCTCGGCGGACCTCCGGTACCCGCGGGTGCACTCGCTCCTCGGGATCGGGAACGAGCAAGGTCTCGGTCAGGTCCTCCTGGGCGTGTTGCCGCTCAACGCCGCGCTGGTCGACACGCCGATCCCCAACCTGCGGGCGCTCCCGAGCGGACCCGCGTCGGGGGTCGACGAGCCGGCCGAGCTCCTGCAGTCGGATCGGATGTTCGAGGTCATCCGGGGCTGCCGGCAAGCCGACTTCGTGATCGTGGACGGCCCGCCGATCGAGCCGGTGGCCGACAGCCTCGTGCTGGCGGACCTGGTCGACGGCGTGCTTCTCGTCGCCGATGCGCAGGAGGGCACGCGAGCGGGTCTCTCGCGGGCCCGTCACCAGCTCGAGCAGGTCGGCGGGACCATCCTCGGAGGCGTCCTCAACCGCGTGCACGAATCGAGGACCCCGAGCGCGTACGGCGCCTACGAGAACCGGAACGGGCTGTTGCACCGATCCAAGTTCGACGATGCCGATCGAGAGCTCGCCTCGCTCCGCGAGGAGACCACTCGATCGGAAGAGTCCTCGACCCGGGTCTGAGTGGTCGGGTCGTTCTCCCCGGTCCTTCCTACGTCGAGGGCGGTACGGAACGTACCGACCATGTCGGTCGGCCCGGGTCGTTGCAGGCCATAGCATCCGGAGCGAGGCCAAAGAAGGCGGCCGAAGAAGGCGGACGAGAGGCGGACGGTTGAAGGTCGCGGTGATGGGAACCGGGCACGTCGGATTGGTGACGTGCGTGACGTTCGCGAGCATCGGTCACGAAGTCGTGGGGACCGATGTGGACGTCGAGAAGATCGAGCTCCTCGGCCGGGGGATCCCGCCGTTCTACGAGCCGGGACTCGAAGAGGCCTTGAAGCAGGAGTCGGCCTCCGGCCGGCTGTCCTTCACCACGGTCGCCGCGGACGCACTGCGAGATGCGGAGATCGTGTTCATCTGCGTGGGGACGCCCGCGCGGGCCAACGGTGACGCGAACCTCCTGGCGATGGAGCAGTCCGCGAGCCAGATCGCTCGTCACGCGCCCGACGGCGTGGTCGTGGTCGAGAAGTCGACCGTCCCCGCCGGCACGGCGGACCGGGTCCTCGTGACCCTGCAGCGCGAGGGGGGAGGACGCGAGTTCCACGTGGCATCGAACCCGGAGTTCCTCCGTGAAGGTGCCGCGATGCGCGACGCGCTCGAACCCGATCGCATCGTGATCGGGATCGAGTCGCCTCGGTCGCTCGAGGTCCTCAGCCGCCTCTACGCGCCGCTGCTGGACGCGGGCATCCATCTGATCGTGACGGACATCCGAACGGCGGAGCTCGCGAAGCACGCGAGCAACGCCTTCCTCGCGATGAAGATCTCGTTCGCGAACGCGCTCGCCCGTCTCTGTGAGCTCGCCGGTGCGGATGTCGCCGACGTCGCCGACGTGATGGGGCGGGACCCGCGCATCGGCCGTCCGTTCCTGGACGCCGGGCTCGGCTACGGAGGCTATTGCTTCCCGAAGGACGTCGCGGCGCTGAAGCGCCTCTCCGAACGTCTTGGCTACCCGCTGCCGCTTCTCGACGCCGTCGAGCGCGTGAACGAGGAGGCCGTGGAGGCGGCGGCGGCCAAGATCGAAGAGGCACTCTGGAACCTCGAGGGGAAGCGGATCGCGCTCCTCGGGCTGGCGTTCAAGGCCGGCACCGACGACGTGCGCTTCTCCCCGGCCCTCGCCCTGGCGCGGCGGTTGCTCGCGTCGGGCGCGGTCGTGGTGGGCCACGACCCGCGCGCCGCGAGCAACGCGAAGGAAGATCTCCCCGAGCTCGTCCTCGCGAGCGACGCGTACGAGGCCGCGTCGGGCGCCCACGCGGTCGTGATCGCGACCGAGTGGCCGGCCTTCCGCGACCTCGACCTCGGGACCCTCAGGGAGATCATGACCTACCCCCTCGTGGTCGACGGACGGAACCTGTTCGATCCCGCCGAGATGGCCGACGCGGGCTTCTGGTACTACCCGACGGGACGGCCGCCGGTCGTGCCGACGCCGCCCGTCCAGGGCTCCCTGCCGATCGAGGTCGGCGACCAGCCGACGCCGGTCGGGCAACCGTCCGTCGGTCCATGAGCCCTCCGCGGGCCGTCGTGACGGGGGGTGCCGGCTTCGTCGGCTCGCACCTGTGCGACCGCCTCCTCGACGAGGGCTGGGAGGTCGTGAGCGTCGACTCCTTCCTGACGGGACGGACCGAGAACCTCTCGACCGCGCTCCCCCGCTCGCGCTTCTCGATGCACGAGGCGGACATCACCCAGGGGCTGCCGGTCGCGGGTCCGGTCGACTGGGTCTTCCATCTCGCGTCCCCCGCATCGCCTCGCGACTACCTGGAGCATCCGATCGAGACCCTCGAGGTCGGCGCCCTCGGGACCCTGCACTGCCTCCGCTTCGCGGAGGAGAAGGGCGCGGGCCTGTTCCTGGCATCCACCTCGGAGGTCTACGGCGACCCGCAGGTCCATCCACAGCCAGAGAGCTACTGGGGCAACGTGAATCCGATCGGCCCCCGGTCCGTCTACGACGAGGCCAAGCGTTTCGCGGAGGCCGCCACGATGGCCTATCACCGGGCGCGCGGCGTGCCGGTGCGGATCATCCGGATCTTCAACACCTACGGACCGAGGATGCGGCGACACGACGGCCGCGCGGTGCCGACGTTCATCGACCAGGCGTTGCGCGGTGAGCCGATCACCGTCCACGGAGACGGCTCCCAGACCCGCTCGCTCTGCTACGTGGAGGATCTCGTCGAAGGGATCTGGCGGGTGCTCCACGCGGACCTGACCGGGCCGATCAACCTCGGCAGCACCGAGGAGGTGTCGATGGGCCAGCTGGCCGAGCTGGTCCGCTCCCTCACGGGCACGGAGTCCCCCGTCGTGTACACGGAGCGCCCCGTCGACGACCCCGAGAACCGGCGGCCCGATGCGTCGCTCGCCCGGGAGCGGCTGGCTTGGGAACCGCGGATCTCGCTCCGCGACGGTCTCGCGAAGACGCTGGAGTGGATGCGAACCGCCTCGGAGACGGTCTCCGGTTCCGGATCCGGGTAGACCCCGGGCCGGCGCGCCACCGCTTAGCGGTTCGCGTCCTCCGGCGAGCCCACGCCCGCTCGCACACCGTCCGATCGGACGAGGTTGGCCAGCATCCCGCTGTGGGTGACGAACGCCGCGGCCTCGAGCCGTGAGTGCACCTCGAGCTTGCCGAGGATGTTCTGGATGTGCGTGCGGGCGGTCTGCGGGCTGATCACGAGCGCCCGGGCGATCGATTCGTTGTCGGATCCCTCGGCGAGGTGGGCGAGGACCTCTCGCTCGCGGATCGTGAGACGGGCGATCCGCTCGAAGGCCCGGTCCTGGTCCCGCTTGCGACGGAGCAGGCCGGTGAGGAGCGGGCCGAGCATCGTCGGCGGCACCAAGGTGTCACCGCGATGGACGGCCCGCGTCGCGTGGATCAGGTCCGCGAGCGGCGACTCTCGGGTGATGTAGCCGCTCGCGCCGGCATCCAGGACCTCCATCAGGCTGCGATAGTCCTCCCTCGCGCTCAGGACGAGCACCTGGCACTGCGGCACGCTGGCCTTGATCGCCGCGGTCGTCTGGGAGCCGTCCGACATCGGCAGATCGACGTCCAGGATCGCGACGTGCGGGAGCGTCCGTTCGGCTTCCGAGACGGCCTCCAGCCCGTTGCGCGCCTCGGCCACCACGTTGATCTCGGCCTCGCTCTCGAGCACGGTGCGTACGGCCTCACGGAACAGGGCGTGCCGATCCGCCAGGAGCACGCGGATCGACGCTGGACTCTCGCTCACGCCACCCTCTCTTCGGACGAACCCGGGGAGCGCGAGAACGGTATCGAGACCACCGGCCTACAGCACGCACCGGAAAGCGTAGCGTCACTACGTCGTTCGCGTGATGATCGACGGCCGGCCGACACCCCGCGACGACGCCTTACGTCCGGTCGGCGGGGACGTCCGTTCCCATCGTCGTCGGGAGGGGAACCACGCGATGGCGAACCGCCAGGGTGGCGGCCTCGAGTCGGGAATGCACCTGGAGCTTGGTCAGGATGCTCTGGACGTGCGTGCGGACCGTGTTCCGGCTGATCCCGAGACGCGCCGCGATCGTCCTGCCGTCCGCACCCTCCACCAGCAGCCCGAGCACCTCGCGCTCCCGCGGCGTCAGCTGGGAGATCAACAGCCAGACGCTGTCGCTGGAGCCCGGATGCCGCGCCGCGTGCGCGAATCGGTGCGGGAACACCTCCTGTCCGGCCACGATCGCCTCGATCGAGCTCACGAACCGGCTCACGGGGGTGTCCTTCGTCAGGTACCCGCGGAACCCGGCGCGCATCGCCTCCTCGACGGCCTTGGGGTCGTCGAGAGCCGTCAGCACCATCAGCTTCGCGTCGGGCCACGACTCGAGGATCTCCCGGCCGACGGCCAGGCCGCTCCGATCCGGGAGCCCGAGATCGAGCAGGATCACGTCAGGCCGGTCGTCCTCGAGGTACGCCAGCGCGGCGCGGCCGCTGGTGACCACGGCGACGGCGTCCATGCCCGCGCCGTCCAGCGCCGACCGGATGGCCTCCGCGAACAGGATGTGATCGTCGACGATCAGGATGCGAACCGTTGGAGTTCCTTCCTGTCCACGGGCAGCGAGAGGTGGAACGTGGCGCCCACCTCGTCGGAATCCACCCAGACGTGTCCCCCGTGCGCCTCGGCGACCCGGCGCGTGATGAACAGGCCGAGGCCGCTCCCGCCGGCAGCACGCGATCCCGCGCCGCCCCGCACGAACGGGTCGAAGATGATCTCTCGCTCCGCGGGCGGGACGCCGGGGCCCTGATCCTGCACGCTGACCCGGACCGCCGCCTCCTCCTCCTCGACACGGACGGT
>OEKO01000282.1_pt1 | contig 11660 bp, 11 predicted proteins | sample 1487491 | NCBI WGS metagenome assembly OEKO01 (sample SAMEA104379575, study PRJEB20068) | metagenome | isolation source: 1998
ACATCCGAGATCCCAGCCCTGACAGCCTCGCGGAACGCCTCTCCGGACGCTTGCGGACACGCCGTCCCATCGTCGCGGGGGGACTCGTCGTGCTCATCGGCTACGTCGTGATGGCCGCGCTCGCGATGGGACTCGGTCTCCTCATCACCGAGGTGTTCGTCGGCGGCTCGGTGGAACGTTGGGACAACAGCCTGAACCGGTGGTTCGTGGAGCAGCGAACGCCGACCTTGAACCCGCTCACGAACATCGGGTCCGAGCTCGGTGCGACCTTCACGATCATCGGGATCGCGGCTCTCGCGTGCGTCATCCTGGCGATCGCGCGCCATCGCCGAGAGATCGGATTCATCGTCGCGAGCCTCGTCGTCGAGGCCTCGGTCTCCTTCACGACCTCGACGCTGATCACCCGCACGCGCCCGGACGTCCCGAGACTGGACGCGGCCCAGCCCACCGGCAGCTTCCCGTCCGGGCATACCGCGGCGGCGATCGTGCTCTACGTGGGCCTGGCCCTCGTGATCACCTGGCTCGTCTCCAACGCGCTCCTACGGGCGCTCGCCTGGATCCTCGCGATCGCCCTCCCGCTCTACGTCGGTTTCTCTCGTCTCTATCAGGGTATGCACCACCCCACAGACCTGATCGGGAGTGTCGTGATCGCCGTGGGATCTTTGCTCTTCGGACTGCTGGCCTATCGGACCGCCACCGCGGTCGGTCGCCGGCGCGCCGGCTCCGACGACCGGCGCACATCCTCCCGGAGCAGCGCGAAGGTGGCACCGTGACGTCCGTCGGGGTCATCGCGCACTCGGCCAAGACCCTTGGGGGAGGTCTCGCGGAGCTTCGCAAGACGCTCTCGACCTACGGGATCGACGATCCGCTCTGGCGCGAGGTGCCGAAGAGCCGCTTCATCCCGAAGCAGGTGAAGAAGTTGCTGGATGACGGAGCCGAGCTCCTCTTCGTGTGGGGAGGCGACGGCACGGTACAGCGCGTCATCGATTCGGTGGCGGGCACGCACGCCACGTTGGCCGTGCTTCCCGCCGGTACGGCCAACCTCTTCGCGACGAACCTCGGCATCCCCAAGGATCTGGAGGAGGCCGTCAAGGTCGGTCTGCACGGATCCCGTCGCCAGCTCGACGCCGGCCTGATCAACGACGAGCACTTCGGCGTGATGGCGGGGACGGGCCTCGACGCGTTGATGATCCGCGACGCCGACGCCGGGCTGAAGGACAAGGTCGGCCGCGTGGCCTACGTGGTCACCGGCGCCAAGAACCTCGGCAAGTCCTCCGTGTCGATGCAGGTCGAGGTCGACGGCAAGAAGTGGTTCAAGGGCGAGGCGAGCTGCCTGCTCATCGGCAACCTGGGCGACGTCTTCAGCGGGATCTCGGCCTTCCCGGACGCGGAGCCCGACGACGGGCTGCTGAACATCGGCGTCGTCACGGCGTCGGGAGCGATGGACTGGATCCGCACGTTGGGGCGTTCGGCGGTCGGCGACGCCGAGAAGTCTCCCTTCGTCGAGACGACGACGGGACGGGAGATCGACGTGCGGTTGAGCAAGGCGATCCCCTACGAGCTCGACGGCAGCGACCGGAAGAAGTCCAAGCGGCTGAAGTGCAAAGTGAAACCGGGAGCGATCACCGTCTGTGTCCCGGCGGAGGACGCTCGATGAGCACGGCCAACCATGTCCCGGAGACGTGGGGCCTGACCGGGGATGACGCCGTCGAGACCCTGGAGCGCACCGGCCGCGGAGCACTGATCCGGGACGCCTTCCAGCGGCTCCGCTTCGCCGACGGCTTCAGTCACGCGCGATCGATGGCGTATCTGACGAGCCTGGTCTTCCTGCAAGCGGTCATCGCCCTCGTGGGTCTCGCCAGCGCACTGCGCTCCGGAGAGGTGAGCAACGTCATCGTGAGGACGCTCCGGCAGGTCGTCCCCGGACCGGCGGGGAAGATCCTGACGGAGGCCGTCCATCAGGCGCACCGGGCGGGATCGTCGCACCGCTCCGTCGCGCTGATCGTGGGGTTGGCCGGCGCACTGGTGACGGGCACGACCTTGATGGGACAGGTCGAGCGAGCGCTGAACCGGCTCTACGGCGTCGAGCAGGACCGGCCGACCGTGCAGAAGTACGGGCGCGCCTTCCTCCTCGCGATCACGGCGGGCCTGTTGTTCCTCGCCTCCTTCGCCGCCCTCGCGCTCGGCCGGGCGATCGGCTCGTCGCTCAGCAGCCACAGCACGTCCGTCGTCTGGAGCGTGGTCCGATGGCCGTTGGCGCTCGCCGTGCTGGGCGCAGCGATCGCGTTGCTGTTCAACTGGTCGCCGCGGCGGCATCAACCCGGATGGTCATGGCTGGCCTTCGGCGCGATCGTCGCGGTCGCCCTGCTGGCGATCGTGACGATCGCGCTCGACGGCATGTTCCGGCTCAGCTCGACCTTCGGGACGACCTACGGGCCGCTCGCGGGGATCGTCGCGCTGATGATCTGGGCCCTCCTCGCGTCGATCGCGCTGCTCTTCGGCGCGGCGATCGGCGCGCAGCTCGAGGCGGTGCGAGGGGGCCGTCCCGATCCGCAGAGCACGCGGAAGGTGGCGGAGTCGGAGCCCGATCTGCAGGCCGCCCACTGATCCGACACGGCGCTCAGAATCGACGGGACCGTCGGAGCGAGAACGGGCGACCGTCGGGGTCGACGATCGTTCGATAGAGCGGCCACGCCCACACACGCTGCCAGGCGGCGACCGGCCGGGGCGAGTGATGCCGGACGCGACCCGAAGGCCGGTCGCCGCGCTCTCCGTTCTCGTGCCACGCGTCGAGCCCGTCCGCGGCATCGCGCCAGCGGCGGAAGCCTTCGTCCACATCCACGAGACCGTCGTCGGTGCGCACCCCCAGATGCTCGCGCCAAAGACGCAGCCGGAGGTCGCGGGCGAAGCGTCTCGCGCCGTCGCCGAGACCGGCGGGATCACGAGGCTCCCGCGTGTCCTCTTCCTCATCCAGAACGGCGATCGAGAGCTCCGAATCGTGCGTCCACGACCGGCGGTTCATGTTGTCCGAGCCGAGCATCACGAACACGTCGTCGACCACCACGGTCTTCGCGTGGACGTAGATCGCGTCGCCGGCTTCGTTCTCGAGGTCGAAGACCGCGACCCGATCCCCGCCGGCGCGTTCGAGCCGATCCATCATGGCCAGCTGTCCGAGTCGGTTCGTCGGTCCCGAAAGCACGCCGTTGCGATCGGGGTGCCGCGGCACGACCACGATGAGCCGGAGACCGGAGGATCTCGCCAGCGCCGCCTCGAACAGTGACGCGATCTCCTCGGACCAGAAGTACTGATCCTCGATGTAGATGAACGAGCGAGCCCTGGCCAAGGCCTTCCGGTACATGCGGGCGATGCTTCTCTCCCCGTCGGGCGCGAACGGATACGGAGGTCGCTTCGCCGGATACGTCCGAAGCACCTGCACTGCATGAGTTCCCGTCGCTTTCGGCGAGGGCTCGAACGGGGGGAGTGGGTCGGGCCGCGTCACCTCGCGTGCCCCCGGGGAGGCGATCCGGCCGATCCTGATCCCGGTCTTCTCCAGGGGCGTTGCGTCGTTCCACCGTTCGCGGAACGTCTCGACGAGGTCGGCCACCGCCGGTCCGTGCACCTCGGCCTGGATGTCGTGCCATGGAGGTCTCGGTCCGAACGCGGGGTCGAGCGTCTCGGCCTGCGGGTCGCCTTCGTGCCCCTCGTCGTCGCGCCGTCCGTGGCAGAGGTCGATGCCACCGACGAACGCGAGGTCGTCGTCGGGCCGATCGCGGTGAAGGAGCACGACCAGCTTCTGGTGATGCGAACCGCCGCGCCGGATCCGCGCGTCCAGGAGGAGCTGACCGCCGGCGCCGTTCACGATGTCGGCGAGGTCGCTGGCCTCCCCTTCGTTGAAACCGAACATCCCCGGATGGGAACGCCAGAGGAGCCCTCGGACGTCGATGCCCCGGCGCGCGAGCCCCGACAGTGTCTCGCCGAGCGTCGGACCGCTCGGCCCGAGGAGCTCGTCGGAGTCTCCGCGCCAATCGGTGAGCAACACCTGGTCGCCGTCTTCGAGCGTGGCGAAACGACTGACCAGCCGAGAGAAGTACGTGGCCCCGTGGATCAGCGGCTCCACGCGGTTGCCGACGGTCCACGCATCAGGCCGGCGCGGCCGATCGAGGCCGCTCGCGGGATTCCCGCGCTCCTCCGACGACAGGAACCATTCGGAGGCCCTCTCCATCCGTCCTAGCCTACGGGCATGCCAACCAGGTCACCTGGGTACAGTCGGGGAGAACGTGCTCCCTCTCCTGGTGTTGCTCGTGCTCAGCGTCGGCGCCGGCACCTTCGCCGCGGTCGGCGCTCTCCGATGGCCGCAGGCCGACCCGGCGCGCTCCGGGTCCGAGGCCCTCGAGGAGCAACTGACCCGATCGGGCCGTATCCGGTCGTTCGTTCGGTCCCGGCTCAACCCGGGAACCGCCACCGGCCTCGCGCTCACGGCTGCGCTGTTCGCCGTCGTGGTCGCCGGCACGGTGATGGGTGTCGTCGTCTACATGGTTCGGACCAACTCTGGCGTGATCCGCATCGATCAGAGCGTCGCCCGGTGGGCGATCGAACACGTGAACGACTTCGCGTTCCAGACGCTCCGGATCCTCACGAACCTCGGCTCCACCCCGGCGATCATCGCGTTCTCCCTCGCCTGCGCCTTCTACGGCTGGCGTCAACGCCACACGTTGTCCATCCCGCTCTTCCTCACCCTCGTCGTCGGTGGCCAGGCCCTGATGTCGACGCTGATCAAGATCGCGGTCGACAGGGTCCGCCCCGACATGGGGCCGCTCGGCATGCTGGGAACCCCGTCGTTCCCGAGCGGGCATTCGACCGCCGCGGCCGCCACTTTCGCCGCCCTGGCCCTGGTGATCGGACGGAAACGCTCGCCGACGGTGCGCGCTGTCCTCGCAGGCATCGCCGTCGCCCTTGCCGTGGCGGTCGCGTGCTCGAGGGTGCTCCTGACCGTGCACTGGTTCTCCGACGTCGTTTCGGGACTCGCCCTCGGATGGACCTGGTTCGCGGTGTGCGCCGTCGCCTTCGGCGGCAGGCTCCTCTGGTACGGCGCGCCGGTGGAAACGGCGGCGGCTCCTGAGGCCGCCGATCACGCGGCGCGGTCCTCGCGGTAGCCGGCGTCAGGTGTGTCCGAGGGCCGTCGCGACGCCCGCGGCGAGCGTCGTTCGAGCCTCGGGCGTCGCCGGCTCGTCGGTCGCGTCGATCGCCATGAGGACCGCACCGACGACGGGCGGATCCACGAGCGGCTGGAGCCGCACGTCCGGTGCCACCGGCCGGACGACCGCCTCGAGACCGTCGACGAGATAGCGGGTATCCGCTCGGAACATGCCTCCCGCGAGCACGAGATCGAAGGGATCGACCTCCATGCCGAGGCGTCGCACGACGTGCGCCGTGGTCTCTCCGAGCGACCGGCCTGCCTCGCCGAGGATCGCCTGGGCGACCGAGTCACCCCGCTCCGCCGCGAGGACGACCTGGGGGCTGAACGTCGTGGTGTCGATGCGAACCCGGCTCGCCGCCTCGAGGAACTCGACCACGGATCCGACTCCGGATCGCTCGCACAGGAGACCCGTGAGCTCCGTCTCCGGTCCCCGACCGGTGTAGGCGTTCGCGACCGCGGTCACGGCCGCCTCCGACACCTCCGACGCGCTGCCCGAGTCGCCGAGGAGGGGGCCCATCCCCAACGTGCGGAACTCCTCCCCCGCGGTGTTCCGGCCCGCGACGACCGATCCGGTCCCTGCCACCACCACCACGCCACCGGGCTGATCCGTTCCGGCGCGGAGTGAGGCGAAGGCGTCGTTCACGATCCGAGAGGGGCCCGCGATCCCGATCGCGGACGGGATGCCTGCCAGGAGGTGCTCGTCCATCGGGAAGTCCACCCCGGCGAGGGCGAAGAGGGAGGCGCCCACGCCGCCGGGCTCCAGCCCGGCGGCGCGGAGCGCCTCCCTGACGCAGGAGCGGATCGCCCCCGCGGCCGCCTCGATCCCGACGTCGTCCCAGTTCGCGGGATCCTGGTTCGCTCCGATCCCCAGGACCCGGCCGGCGGTGTCGGCCAGGACGGCGTGGCAATGCGAGCCGCCGCCCTCCACACCGAGCACCGGTCCCATGCGGCAACGATACGCCGCCGGGCCATCGGCTCAGCTCAGTGGTGTTCGACCCGGACGAGCTCCAGCAGCTCCGTGCCCCCCGCGACGTCCTTCTCTCGGATGATGCCAAGCCCGGGACCGTAGAGCTTCAGCGACACCACGGCGGGCTCCAGACGCGTCCACTCGTAGGAGCGAACGACCTGGTCCACCTTCCCGTAAGGGACGTCGACGACCTGGTGGTTGGCCACGATCCATCCCTGGTCCTCGGCGTGACCCTTGAAGAACTCCTGACGATACGCGTCGGTGGGACCGGGGTTCGCCGTCATGATGATCCCGGCCACTGCGCCGTGGACACCCGCCTCCCAAGAGCCCTCCCGGTCCACGACCTGCCCGTGCTTGTTGTACACGGCCGTCGCCTCACCGAAGTACCAGACGTTGCCCGCGTTGTCGGGGGCATACCAGTCGGTGGTCTTCTCCCGGAGGACCCCACCTTCGTACAACACGTCGTTCACGACCGTGGTCGTCACCCCTTGGATGACCTTCTTCCACGGCGTGATCGTCGTTCGGTTGAGAAGGCGCTTCCCGTCCTCGGAGCCTTGCAGGATCGACACCGTGCCCGGCTCGAGCGGGAAGTACGGGTTCGGGACGGGAGTCGTGAAGTCGGCCGGGTCGACGGCGGTGGCCCGCATCACACTCGCATGCGGTGCCGCGCCCGCGGGAGCGCCCGGCCCGGATGCCGCGATCAGTCCGATCGCGATCATGGCCACCGCGGCCACCATGGCGTTCGTTCGCTTCTTCATGTCGGACCTCCTCGTTCGGTCGTGGTCAGGAGCCGGCGTCGTTCGTGTCTGCCGTCTCGTGGTCGCCCTCGATCACTCGGACCGAGTAGTCCCGGTTCAGCCGGACGTCGACGACGACACCGTTGGGCTTCTCGACCTCCACTTCCCAGTAGCCCCCGTTCTCCGAGTCGCGTTCCACGGCGTTGGCCGTGCCGCCGTGTGTCGCCTCCAGCGCCGCGTGGATCGCGCGATCCGCCTGGGGCCCGGTGACACCGCCTTCGGCGTCGTTGCTCGCGAACGCGAACGCGCCGCCGGCGGCCGCCGTGACCACGACCGATCCGATCCCTGCGATGACCCATCTGCGCATCGAGCGCCTCCTCTCGTTCGTCACCGCGTCGACGCTAGCCCGCGGCACATGAGAGCAGCATGAAAGGACGCCCCGCGTGGAGGTGGTCAGCGAGTGGCTCTACGCGAGGAGCCGAGAAGAGAACGGGAACGGGCAGAGCACCCGGCAGCCGTCTTTCGTGACGACGACCTGATCTCCCAGCTTCACACCGTGTCGCGAGCCCACCTCCCCCGCGTAGAGCTCGACGACCAGCGCCATGTGCTCCTCGATCAGCGTGTCGGGGTTGGACTGACGGTCCTGTGGATGGCAGACGCTCGGGTTCTCCTCCTCCAACCCGATGCCGTGCACCATGCACTCGTACCGCTGGGCGAGGAAGCGCTCGGGGATCGGCGGGGCGAGGCCGGCGAGCTCCCCGCAGGTGAGCCCGGGCCGGAGGAGCGACTCCATCGCCTGCAACCACTCGTACGACACCCGGTAGGCCTCCCGCTGCTCGGGGAGCGGAGCGGCCTCTCCGACCGGGAACGTCCGGGAGACGCAGAAGAACATGCCCTCGATCCCGACGGTATCCGTGTCGACGTAGACGAGATCGCCATCCTCCAGGCGCCGATCGGTGACCTCGGCGCGCCACGGGTTCGTGTTCGGGCCTCCGCAGACGGTCGTCGTCGCCAGGTACTCCCCACCGCCGCGGATCATCACGTCGGTCAGGACGGCGAGCAGCTCCCGCTCACTGACGCCGGGCGCGATCGCAGCTTCGAAGGCGGCGAGCATGTCCATCACCATCGCGGCGTTCACGTCGAGCAGGACGAGCTCCTGCGGTGTCTTGAGGCGACGCGCCTCCTGCGTGACCAGGGCCGAGTCCCCGATCGACACGCCGCGCGCGCCGAGCGCCAGATACGCCGGCGTCCCGAGCCGGTCGACGGCGATGGCATCGCCCGACGCGCCGAGCTCCCGGATGGCAGCAACGGTCTCGTCGGCCCACGCCTCGGCCTGGGTCCGCGGATCGTCGAAGAACTCCCATGCGCGCATCGGGCGGACGTCGGGCGCGCGGAGGACCGATCGATGCATCGAATTCGCATGCTCGAACAGGATCGGCGTGCCCTCCTGCGGCACGACGGCGCAACGGACGAAGGTGCTCATCGAATACACGGGCATCGCGGTCGCCCCGGTCGCGTAGCGAACGTTCGGCTCGTTGGCCAGGACGCACACGTCGACGCCATGCCGGCGCATCGCGCCCTGCAGCCTGGCCAGGCGCTCGAGGCGGAGATCCTCGACGTCGTAGCGGACGTCGGCCACGCCGGATGGATATCACGCCGAAGCCGGGGAGGGTGCGCCGGGCCCCCGGGAGACCCTCAGGATCACCTCGAGCAGATCACCCCGACGACGCCGTCCTCGGCCAGGGCCCCGTTGTTGTGCATCGTGACGCGCCATCCCCCGCCCGCGGGATGCCTGCCCTCGCCGAGGGCGAAGAGGTTGGTGCCGCTCGCGATCGGCGCGTCCGAGATCACCTGCACGTCCGCTGTCGAGGACGCGAAGTCCACCCCGCCCCCGATCGCCTGCATCCCGGACGGACAGAGGCGCGTGACGGTGAGGTCCGCGAGGGCGCCCAATGAGAACTCGGGGGACACATAGACGTTCGTGTTCTGCAGATACCGCTGGTCGGCCAGTGGACGGAGGTGCTGGCTCCAGAGGTGATGGGGCGTGCCGACATGGGCGGCCGCGGGCTCGAGCCACGACCCGACGACGATGACCACTCCGAGCGCCGCCGCGACGGCGGCGGTCCGTGCGCGAGTCTGCTTCATCCTTCGATCCCTCCATCCGTGGTGAGCGAAGCCGGCGTCCCCTCCGACCCTTCGAACGCGTCACCGGGCGACCGAGGGTGTCGCCCGACGGGTGCGTCGTCCGACTTTCGCGCATGGGAGCGGGGGGACGAAGCACCGCTCGTCGGAACGCGTAGAAACCGCCCACTCCGAGGTCGGTAGAAACTACGCACGCCCGTCGACGTGAGCGATCGCCACCCCGCCGATCGCCGATGCGAGCGTGCTCGCGAGACCCGGATCCGTTCGGCACGCATCATCCGACCCCCGCCCGATGCCCGTTCGTCGGCCGGGCGAGCGACGGTTGAAACGTCGACCCCTCCTAGTCAGGGCGGGCCAAGGGGATTGATGCGAAGAGGCCATCTTCCCAGGTCATGGGGTTGCCGATACCTGGTTCTGGGTACACACGGGAACCCTCCCGGGTCACGCTTGCCGGACGGCCAGATGGGCCTCGGACGAAGGAAGGAGCACCGCCCATGAGCGGAGCCAGAAGCTCGACGGAACGCGCAGATGAGACAGCACCGATCCGCGTGGTGGTCGCCGACGACGAGGAAACCGTCGTCGACGTCCTCCGAACGCTGATCGGATCCGATCCGTCCCTGCATTTCGTCGGCGCCGCTCACAACGCGGAGGACGCGATCGAGATGGCGGTGCGCGAGCGTCCCGACGTGGTTCTACTCGACGTTCGCATGCCGGGCGGGGGTGGGATGCGAGCCGCACGGGAGATCAGCAAGCGCTGCGCACCCACGAAGGTCGTGGCCCTCTCTGCCCACGAGGACTCGGACACGGTGATCTCGATGATCAGCGCGGGCGCGAGCGCCTATGTCCCCAAGGGTGATTCGACCGACAAGATCCTGCGGACGATCCATCGGACGATCGACGCGAATTACGCCACCGTCGATCAGCCGCCCCAACTCACCCTGATCTCGCCCCTCCTTCCCCGGCGGACGCAGCAGAGCACCGCGGTCGCCAAGGCGATCCTGGACGGCGCGATCACGGTCGAGTTCGAACCGATCGAGGATCTCGCCACGGGGCGTGTGGTCGGCTTCGACGCCCGCCCGCGCGTCGCGACGCTTCCCCACCGTTCCTACGACCACTGGCTCGCCGATGCGGAGGCGGCCGACCTGCTCCTCGACATCGAGATGGCGGCGTTCCGCGCGAGCCTCCTCGCGCTGGCGGCCATCCCCGACGATCTCTTCCTCGAGTTCGAGGTCACACCCTCCACGTTGACCGAGGCACGGTTCCGCCGGGCGATCCGACGGCAGATCGGCTCCCGGATGGTGTTGGGCCTGTCCCCCCTGGCCCCGGTCGACGCGTCGGTGCTCGGAGCGGCCGGCCCGAGCGGGATCCTGGCGACGCTTCGCGGCCGGGGCGTCCGGATCGCGGCCAGGGAGGTCGGGCCGGGGTTCGCCGGCCTCCGGCACCTCTCCCTGCTGTCCCCCGAGCTGGCGCGGCTCGACGAGACGCTGGTTCGCTCGCTCGGACAGAGCTTCTCGACGCACTCGATCGTCGCGGCCCTGGTCGCCTGTGCCGCTGACGTGGGGGCTCGCCTGATCGCACCCGGTGTCGTGTCCGAGGAGCAGCTGGAAGAGCTTCGGAACCTCGGGGTCGAACTGGTCCAGGGCCCGATCGTCGGGGAACCGATCCCCCTCTCCGAGCTCACCCACGAGCGTGGGATGTGGGGCCCGGCGGGGGTCAAGCGGTGGAGCCCCGATGCCGATGAGGAGAACAGAGAAGTTGCTTCTCCGAGCACCTCGACCCCGGGAGGTGGAACCTCATGACGAGGTGGATCCGTCGCTTGATCGTGCTGCCGCTCTCCTCGGTCGCGATCACCGCGGCGGGCGTCTCCGTCGCCCACGCCACCTGTCCCCCGCTCGATCTGGTGTGCCTCGGCCAGGAAACCGCGGACACGGGCCACGGGCGCGTGGACGACACGGTCGGTCCGGTCGACACACCCGGAGACGAGACGATCGCTCCCGTCACCGACGCGACCGGTCCCGCCATGAGTGAGATCCAAGATCGTCTCGACGAGATCCTCGGCGAGGTGGGTGTCGACCCGCCCGATCCCATCGGTCCGGGCGGAGGTGGCGGCGGCCATCCGCCGGGCCCCGGCGTCGGCGACACGCCGAACCACCCTCCCCGGAACGACGGGGCGAGCCATCGACGGAACCCCGGCCTCGGCCCACACGCCTCGACCGGCGCGAGCGTCGCGTCAGCGCCCCAGGGCCCCGGGACCGCGGTCCTCCACGACCCCGACCCGACGGCCGGGGAACGGTTCGGTGCCGCGCTGGAAGGGGTGGCCCGCAGTCTGGCGATCGTCCTCGCGCTCTTCGGCCTCGCCGTCGGATTCGTCGCGATCCAGGATCGACTCGATCGGAACGACCCGAGGCTGGCGCTCGCGCCGGTCGAGTCCGACATCTTGGAGTTCGCGTGAACCTCCCTGGCGTGCATCGAGATCTCTCGGCCGACCCGGCCGAGCTGCTCTCGATCACCGAGCGCGCGCGGTACCTGTCCGGACTCCGGGTCGGACTGGCCGGAGTGGTGACCTTCATCACCCTCACGTCGCACGAGGGGGCGGCCGTCGCGGTCGCGACCGCGA
>OEKO01000403.1_pt1 | contig 11491 bp, 11 predicted proteins | sample 1487491 | NCBI WGS metagenome assembly OEKO01 (sample SAMEA104379575, study PRJEB20068) | metagenome | isolation source: 1998
GGCGGTGCGACCTTGTTCTTGACGACCTTCACCCGCGTCCGGGAGCCCACGACCTCGGTCCCGTCCTTCAGGTTCTCGATCTTGCGAACGTCGAGTCGGATGGTCGAGTAGAACTTCAGCGCCCGTCCGCCCGGGGTCGTTTCGGGACTGCCGAACATCACGCCGATCTTCTCTCGCAGCTGGTTGATGAAGATCGCGGTGGTGTCGAACCGGGACAGCGAGCCCGAGAGCTTCCGCATCGCCTGGGACATCAGGCGCGCCTGCAACCCGACGTGGGTGTCGCCCATCTCGCCCTCGATCTCGGCCCGCGGCACGAGCGCCGCCACCGAGTCGATCACCACGAGGTCGAGCGCCGCGGAGCGAACCAACATGTCGGCGATCTCGAGCGCCTGCTCACCCGAGTCCGGCTGCGACACGAGCAGCTCGTCGATGTTCACACCCAGCTCCCGCGCGTACGTGGGATCGAGCGCGTGCTCGGCGTCGATGAAGGCGGCGATGCCACCCCTCGACTGCGCCTCGGCGATCATGTGCAGGCACACGGTCGTCTTGCCCGACCCTTCCGGACCGAACACCTCGACGACGCGGCCCTTGGGGATCCCTCCGACCCCGAGCGCGATGTCCAACGCCAGCGAGCCCGTGGGGATGACGGTGATGCCCGCCCCCATCGGGTGTTCGCCGAGCTTCATCACGGCGCCACGCCCGAACTGCTTCTCGATCTGCTGAAGCGTCACGTCCAGCATCTTGTCCCGGTCCACGTTCCCCTCCTTCGTGCCCTCTCTCCGACCTTGGCCCTGCCCGGAGGGGGTCCGGGAGAGTGCCTGTGCGAGCGACGAGTGGAGATTAGCGAGCGACTCCGACATAAGTTACACCTCTGTCATTCCTGGTGTACAGACGATGCCGAGGCTACTCGAACAGGTGTTCGAACACAAGCAACCCAGCCGCCGAGATCAGCCCGGGCGGCCGGCGCCCAGGCGGAAGCGTTCGAGCGGCTCGTAGCGGGGCGCCGGCCGCCCGAGATGGCTCCGGAACAGGGTCACGCTGTCGACGAGCCATGGCGGGGACTCGAGCTCGGTACCCGTGTATGCGACCGGGAGCTTCAGCGGCGGATCGCTCCGCGCGACCGTGAGGTGCGGATGGAACGGCCGCTTCTCCGGTTCGAACTCGTCCTCGAGGGCGGCGTCGATCGCGCCGGCGAGCTCCGCGAGTCGCCGATCGCCATCAGCGAACCCGGCCCAGATCGCACGGCCTCGTTTGGCTGTCGGGAAGCTGCCCACGCCGAAGATCCGAGTGTCGAAGGGTTCGAACTCGCTGACGGCCTCCTCGACCTGCTCCGGCACCCAGTCGGTCAACCGTGGCCACGTCCGTCCGAGGAACTTCAGCGTCACGTGCAGGTTCTCGGGAGGGACCCAGCGAGCCTTCGGGAACGCCTCGCGCCACGGGGCGAACGCTGCTTCGACCGTGTCCTTCACGTCCTCCGGGATCTCGAGGGCGACGAACAGACGGAGCGGCTTGGCCTCCGGACGCGCAGCTCGATCTCGAGCCATGGACCCAGTACAGCGCGCGGCCGGTGGTCATGCCATCCCCGATATCGGCTCATCGGTGCGGAAACGCGGTCCGCGGCCCATGTCATCGCCGGCATGGGCGAACGCATTCGCAACCCTTGCGGCCACGGCCATACCGGATCTGAGATCGAGGCATGGCGCCCGGAGCGATCAGATCAGGCGATCGGATGCCGGGAGCGGCCGACCCTCCAGATACCTCCGCACGAGGTCCAGCGCGGCCTGCTCCGCCCACCGGCGCACGCGATCGCGTTCCCCCGGCACCTGGAACCCACGTGCGTGCGCAACGTCGTTCCCTTCCAGCGCGATCCAGATCACACCGGGAGGCGCGCCCCCGTGCGACTCCGGGCCGGCCGCTCCCGTCAGCGCCAGCCCGAGGTCGGACCCGAACACGCGGCGCGCGCCCGCGGCCATCTCCCGCGCGCACTCCTCGCTCACGGGCCCCGGCCCCTCGAGCGTCTCGCTGGAGACTCCCAACACACCCGTCTTCGCGCCCAACGTGTAGACGACCGCGGATCCGATGAACACCTCCGAGGCGCCCGGGACGCTCGTGAGACGGGCCCCGACGCCTCCACCCGTGATCGACTCGGCGCACGCGAGCGTCCTGCGCGCTTCCGCCAGCAGGCGGACCACCGCCTGCTCCAGCGACTCGTCCTGCGACGTGAACACCTCGTCGCCCAGCCGTCGCCGGACCTCGTCGGCGACCGGCTCGATGAGCTCATCCGCGTCGCTCGCCGTCGCCGCTTTCGCGGTGATCCGGACCTTCACCTCGCCCGACGATGCCAGGAACGCGATCGTGGGGTTGATCGACCCCGAGAACAGATCGTCGACCCGCTCGGCGAGCGCCGACTCACCGATCCCCGCGCACCGAAGGACGCGGGATCGAACCACGCCGCCGCCCGACGCCGATGCCAGCTCCGGCAGGATCGTCCCCTCCATCATCTCGACCATCTCTTCCGGAACGCCCGGCACCGCGTAGATCCGCGCCCCGCCTGGCAGCTCCGCTGCCAGGCCGGGCGCGGTCCCTCGATCCGGCCGGATGTACCTCACCCCTTCCGGCACGTCGGCCTGCCGGAGGTTGCTCTCGGGCATCTCGCGACGGCCGAACGAGCGGAATTTCTCCCGGAGCATCTCCTCGAGCTCCGGATGGCGCACCATCGGCGCGCCGAGGAGCTCGCCGAGCGCATCGCGTGTGATGTCGTCCTGGGTCGGCCCGAGCCCGCCGGTGACGATCACGACGTCGGCGCGCGTCGATGCCAACCGCATCGCCTCGACGATCCGCTGCCGGTTGTCTCCGACGGCCTGGTGGTGAAGGACGTCCACGCCGATCGCCGCGAGTGACTCCGACATCCACCGCGCGTTCGTGTTCGCGATCTGACCCAGGAGGAGCTCGGTCCCGACCGCGACGATCTCCGCCCTCACCCCGTCTCCATGCGGTGACGCTGGGTGAAGAGATACTCGAGCCCGCTGGCGACGGTGAGCACCACGGCGACCACGACGACGGTCATCACGAACGGATCGAACCCCGACCGCAGCGGCGCGATCGTCAGCCCGACCGCGGTGATCTGGCTGAACGTCTTGGCCTTGCCGGCACGTGACGCCGGCATCGAGACACCTCGCTGGTCCAACCGCCACCGGAGCAGGGACACCGCCACCTCGCGCAACACGATCACGGCCGTGGCCCACCACGGGAACTCGTCCCGGAACGTCAGCGCCAGGGCGGGCACGATCACGAACAGCTTGTCCGAGAGCGGATCGAGCCACGCCCCCACCGACGTCTTCATCTCGTGACGTCTCGCGAGGTACCCATCCACCAGGTCCGACAGGGCGCCGACGGCGAACACGACGACCGCGAGCCATCTGGTCGACGCGCGATCGGTGCCGAGGAGCAGCACCACGACCGGGATCAGGACGATCCGGCCGATCGACAGGACGTTCGGCCAACCCAGCCCGAGCGGTCTCACCCGTTCGACGATGACTGCCCCCCGTCGCCCAACCGGAAGCGGTACGTGTGCGGCGAGCCCGGAACACCCTCGGTCGCGGGCGTCCCGTTGAGGCTGACCTCGACGAGACCCGCATCGGACACCGTGAACGTGAGTCGCTCCAACGCCACGAGCGTGATGGTCTCCCCCGGTCTCAGTGAGTAAGTGTTCTCGGCGCCGTCGGCATCGGATCGGACCGCGACATCGCTCCGGGCAACCACGACGACGCGGATGGTGGGATCGTTCGGCACCGGCGACGAGATGTCGGCCGGGATCAACGCTTTCGGTGGGGAGGACTCGCCGCGCGACAGGAGACCGAACGCCAGCAGGATCAACAGGATCGAGGTCGCCGCGACCAAGAGGAACCGCTGGTTGTCCCGGATCCGGCTGGCGGCGATCATCCGCTCGACCGGCCCCAGCTTGGCCGGCGGAGGCGGCGGCTCGACCTCCTCGGCCGTCCGGGCGTAGGCCCCGGCCACCTTGTCCGCATCCAGCCCCAGATAGCTCGCGTACGTGCGGAGGGACGCCCGCACGTACACGTCGCCCGGGAGGACGTCGAACTCCTCCCGCTCGAGCGCATCCAGTTGATCGACCCGGAGCCGGGTATCGCGCGCGGCCTCGTCGAGCGAGACGCCTCTCACCTCGCGTGCCCGCCGCAGGGCCGAGCCGACCCCGGCGCGGGGATCAGTCACTGAGCCGGCCATGGAGCGCAAGGATAGTCGTCGCGGACCTACACTCCCGCGATGCCAGATCCTCTCCGAAGGGGGCAACGCGTCCATCTCCGACTGCTCGATCCCTCGGACGAGGCGGAGTTCCTCCGGAACGTCCGCGGGTCTCGCGCCCTGCATCGACCCTGGGCTTCACCGCCGGACACCTCCGAAGCGTTCCGCAAGCTCGCGGCCCACAAGCCGGACGAGACTCGCTTCGTGATCTGTGGGAACGAGGATGGCGCGATCGTGGGGTACTTCGGCCTCGGCCAGATCTACTTCGGGCACTTTCGCAACGCATACCTCGGCTACTACGCGTTCGAGCCATACGCAGGCCGGGGGTACATGCGGGAGGGTCTCGAGATGGTCCTCCGTCACGCCTTCGGCTCGGTCGGGCTCCATCGAGTCGAGGCGAACATCCAGCCTGAGAACGCCCGCTCCATCGCACTTGTGCGCGCAGCGGGATTCCGGAAGGAAGGACTTTCGCCTCGGTATCTGAAGATCGGGGGCCGCTGGCGCGATCACGAACGTTGGGCGATCACCGCGGAAGAGCGTCGGGACCATCGCCGACGGACCTAGGCCCAAGGTCGCGCCGCCGAATCGGCCGTCCGTCGGGCGAAGCCACCCGCTCGGGGGACTACAGTTGGCACTCGCAGGGAGGGAATCGATGGAACGAAGCGTGCCCCAACACCCCATAGACGATTCACCTCTGGCGACCGTTCGCGAGATCCTCCCCTCCGCGCACCTGCTCACCGACGGCCCCGTCCGCTACCTCCTCGTCTCCGGCGAACGCGACGACCGTCAGTGGGGATCGATCGGCGCCTTCTGGCGCGTCATCGACGGCGGCAAGGGGGGCTTCCTCGTGAGCCCCGACGCGATCTGGGCCGGCAGCGAGATGGTCCGGAGCTTCCGGAGCGCGCAAGCGCGAGGCTGGTCGGTCGAACGGATCTACGCGTACTGGCAGGCCCACGTCGGCATCACGGGACGCATCATGATCGACCCGCAGCAGCACGCGGACACGCTGTTCCAGGTCGCGCGGCGCGTCGGCGCGATCTGACCCCTCCTACTCGCTGCGGCGTTCCTCCCACTCGTCCCAGGTGAGCAGCACGTCGCGCGCCTTCGATCCGAGGGAGGGCCCGACGAGACCCTTCTCCTCCATGAGATCCATGATCCTCCCGGCGCGGGCGAACCCGACCTTGAGCTTGCGCTGGAGCATCGAGGTCGATCCCAGCTGTGATCGGATCACGAGCTCGGCCGCCTGCTCCAACAGATCGTCGTCGTCGCCGAGGCCGTGCTCGCCGGCGCCCTCGCCCGGCGGGAGCGCCAACCCTTCGACCGTGTTCTCGTAGACGACCTCGCGCTGGGCCCGGATGAAGTCGCAGACCGCGCGCACCTCGCCCTCGGTGACCCAGGCGCCCTGGATCCGCACCGGCTTCGAGATGTTGGAGGGGGCGAAGAGCATGTCGCCGTGCCCCACGAGCTTCTCCGCGCCGTTCATGTCGAGGATGACCCGCGAATCCGCCTGGGACGAGGTCATCAGGGCGATCCTCGAAGGGATGTTGGCCTTGATGAGGCCGGTGACGACGTCGACCGACGGACGCTGCGTGGCGACCACGAGGTGGATCCCGACGGCCCGCGCCATCTGCGCGACGCGGCAGATCGCGTCCTCCACGTCCCGCGGCGCCACCATCATCAGGTCGGCGAGCTCGTCGATGACGACGACGATGAACGGCATGTGCTCGAACTTCTCCTCCATGCCGAGCGGGATCCGCAACGTGCCGTCGCGTAGCCCTTCCTCGTAGGAGTCGATGTCGCGGACACCCACCGTGGCGAGGAGCTCGTAGCGCATCTCCATCTCGCGCACGATCCATTGGAGCGCCTCGGCCGCGCGCTTCGGATGCACGATCACCGGTGAGAGCAGGTGCGGCACCCCGCCGAAGTGGCTGAGCTCCACGCGTTTCGGGTCGACGAGCATGAGACGAACTTCTTCGGGTGTGGTCCTCGCGAGCAGCGACGTGATGAAGGAGTTCACGAGGGAGGACTTCCCGGCGCCGGTGGCACCGGCGATCAGCAGGTGCGGCATCTCCGCGAGGTTCACCATCCGCGCCCGGCCGTGCACGTCCTTGCCGAGCGCGACCTCGAGCGGGTGGGTCGCCTGCTTCGCCGCGGGCGAACGCAGGACGTCACCCACCATGACGAAGTCGCGGTGCGTGTTGGGGACCTCGATGCCGATCGCGGACTTGCCCGGGATCGGCGCCTGGATCCGGACGTCCGGCGTGGCGAGCGCGTAGGAGATGTCGCTCGACAGGCCGACGACCTTGCTCACCTTCGTCCCGGACGCGACCGCCACCTCGTACATCGTGACGGTGGGCCCCCGGTGCGCTCCCGCCACGCGGGCATCGACGCCGAACGTCTGGAGCGTCCGTTCGAGCGCGGCCAACGTGTCTCGCTCGGCTCGCGCGTCGGCATTGGAGGCGGGAGCGGTCCGCAGCAGGTCGAGCGGGGGAAGCTGGTAGGGGCCGTCGGGGGTCGTCACCGTCCGGCCGCGAGCGACCGAGGGAGTCGTCACACCCGGTTCGCTGGGGAACCCGATGTCCTCCTCCACGGCCGGGATGGTCTCCGTCTGAGCGTCGTCGTCCGCGTCGGGCAGGAGCACGACGTCTTCTTCGACCAGCCCGAACGCTTCGAGGAACGACCAACGCTTGCGCGGCTTCTCCCGATCCGTCTCTCGCGCCCGCGCGGAGACGGGATCGCGTTCGTCGCGCTCCTCTCGGAAGATGTCGATCCGTTCCTTGACCGCGGCGAACGGCGTGCCGGTGAAGATCAGGAGTCCGAGGCTCGCGAGTCCGGCGCACACGATCGCGGCGCCGATCGGCGAGATGACGCGAGCGAGCGGCCACGCCGCGAGCGCCCCGGCGACGCCGCCCGCGTCGTGGAGCGCCTTCTCCCCCGCCGCGAAGCTCGGGTTCCCGGCGAACAACGACACGAGGCCGAGGATGCCGGCGACGACCATCCCGAATCCGATGAACATCCGGACGCGATCCTCACGCGCCGTGTCGCGGAGGAGCACGATCCCCCACCACGCGCCGAGCACGGGGAACGCGTACGCCCCCATCCCGAAGGCACCTCGGAGCAGCCAGGCGATCGCCCGTCCGACGGGACCGCCGGCCTCGATCCACACGGACAGGACGGCGAGGAGGGCCAGCACGATGAGGCCGATGCCCAGGGCGTCACGCGCCCAGGGCGAGAGCACCGTCCGGACCGACGTCTTCGGCGGCTTCCGCTTCTTCTTGTTCTTGGACGCGGCCCTTTTCGAGGGACGCGAACGTGACCCGCTGCTCCCGGACCTCCGGGAGGGGGAAGTCTTCGTGGCCATGTGGCGACAAGCATGACGTGTGAGGCGGACGCTTCAAGGACCCGAGCGGGGCTCAGACCTCCATGATCACCGGCAGGATCACCGGCTTGCGCTGCGTCACCTCGTTGAAATAGCGCTTGAGCACGCGACGGACGTTCTGCTGGAGCGCGGACGGGTCGGTGACGTTCGCCTCCGCGGACTCCTTCACCGACTGCATCACGCGCACCCGGGCCTCCTCGAGGATGTCGCCCGAGGTCTCCTCGTGGACGAACCCCCGGTTCACCACGTCCGGACCGCCCACCAGCTCACCGGTTTGCGAGTCCACGATGATGACGACCACCACCACGCCGTCCGCCGAGAGCTTGCGGCGGTCCCGCAGCACCTCACCACCGACGTCCCCGATCCCCAGCCCGTCGACGAAGGTCATCCCGGCCTGGATCCGGTCGAGCTGGCGCAACTCCTCGCCGACCTCGACGACGTCGCCGTCCTCGCACACGAGCGTTCGCTCGGGCGGGATCCCGACCTCGTGCGCGAGCCGGGCGTGATGCTGGAGATGGCGCCGCTCGCCGTGGACCGGGATGAACCAATGCGGCCGGACCAGCGAGAGCATCAGCCGGAGCTCCTCCTGGGCGGCGTGACCGGAGGCGTGCACCGGGTCGGACGGCATGTGGAACACGTCGGCCCCCGTCCGGTAGAGAGCGTCGACCACGCGATGGATCGCGGGTTCGTTCCCGGGGATCAGGGAGGAGGAGAGGACGACGGTCTCGCCCGGGCCGATGTCGACCCATTTGTGCTGGCGCTGCGCCATGAGCGACAGCGCCGAGTAGGGCTCCCCCTGCGAGCCGGTGCAGATCACCACGACACGACCGGGGTCCAGCCGGTCGATCTCCTCGATGTCGACGACGTCGGAGTCGGCGACCTGGAGGAGTCCGAGCTTGCGGGCCGCGTCGACGGACTTGTGCATCGACCGCCCCAGGAACGACACGACCCGGCCGTCCGCCTGCGCGGCGTTCACGATCTGCTGCACCCGATGGATGTGGCTCGAGAAGCACGCCGCGACCACGAGGCCGGGAGCTCCCGCGACGATGTCGCGCAGCACGGGTCCCACGGTGCGCTCGCTGACCGAGTACCCGGGCTCCTCGGCGTTGGTGGAGTCGGACAGGAGGAGATGCACCCCCTTGCCTCGCCCGGCTTCCTCGGCGAGCCCGTGGAGATCGGTCGCCCGCCCGTCCAGCGGCGTCTGGTCGATCTTGAAATCGCCGGTGTGGAGGATCGATCCGAACGGCGTGTCGACGACGACCGCCATCCCGTCCGGGATCGAGTGCGTCACGCGGAGGAAGCGCATCGTGAACGGTCCCGTCGTCGCCTGCTCCCCCGGCGTCACGGTCCTCAGGTCGGCCAGGTGTGCGACCTCGTGTTCGTCAAGCTTGCTCTGCAGCAGCGCCAGCGTGAACGCGGTCCCATAGACCTCGAGTCGCCGGTCGATGTCGCGGAGGAGGTACGGGAGCGCGCCGATGTGATCCTCGTGCCCGTGCGTCAGGACGACCGCTTGGATCCGATCGGCCTGCTGGCGAACGAAGTCGAAGTCCGGCAGGACGAGGTCGATCCCCGGCATGTCCCCCGACGGGAAGGACAGACCGACGTCGATGATGAGGATCCGCCCGTCGAGGTCGAGGCAGGCCATGTTCCGACCGACCTCACCCACGCCTCCCAGGAAGACGAGTCGTGCGGGGGACTCAGAGGAGACCGGCGTCCTCCAGTGCTTTGCGGATCCGATCGCGCTCGTCCGCGGTCGCCGGGACGAGCGGCAGGCGAGGGGGGCCGGCGGGCCGGCCCAGCATGTCGAGGGCGGCCTTCACCGGGATCGGGTTGGACGTGACGAACAAGGCGTTGAACAGCGGGGACAGGTCCTCATGCAGCTTGCGAGCCGCCGGGACGTCGCCGGTCTCGATCAGGTCGATCATCTGCTTGATCTGGGAGCCCACGAGGTGGGAGGCGACGCTCACGACGCCGACCGCGCCCAGGCAGACGTAGCCGAACGTCGCCCAGTCGTCGCCCGAGTAGATCTCGAATCCCTCGGGCGCCTCCGAGATCAGGTTGGAGATCGCCTTGAAGTCGCCGGTGGAATCCTTCACGGCGACGATGTTCGGCTTCTCCGCGATGCGGAGCATCGTCTCGTGCTCGATCCGGGTGCCCGTGCGGCTCGGGATGTTGTAGACGATGATCGGGAGCTCGGTGGCGTCGGCGATGTGCTCGAAGTGCGCCACGAGACCCCGCTGCGGCGGCTTGTTGTAGTACGGCGTGACGACGACGATCCCGTCGGCGCCGGCGTCCTCCGCGGCCTGGGTCAGCTCGAGGGTCTCGGCGGTCGAGTAGGTCCCGGTGCCGCAGATCAGCTTGCCCTTGCCCTTGATCGCCTCGCCGACCGCTCGGAAAAGGTCGGCCTTCTCGTTGTGAGACAGGGTCGGCGACTCACCGGTCGAGCCGACGACGAAGACGGAGTCGGAGCCGTTGTCCGTGAGCCAGGATGCGAGCTCCTGAGCGCCCTCGAGATCGACCCCGTGATCGGGCCGGAACGGCGTGACCATCGCGGTGACGACGGATCCGAATCTTCCGACCACGCGACTCCTCCTTCCGTGGCGATCCCCTCGATCCGTTGGGTCGACAGGGGGCTCGCAACGACGCCCTATGCTAGCTCTCCGTGCCACGCATCTACACGAAGACCGGCGACGACGGGACCACGGGACTGTTGTACGGAGGGCGGGTCCCCAAGGACGACGCGGCGACCGAGGCCTACGGGACGACGGACGAGGCCGTGGCCGTGCTCGGCCAGGCCCGTGCGTCGGCCGACGGGATCGTCGCCGAGGAGATCCTTGCGCTGCAACGGGAGCTCTTCGTGGTCGGCGCCGACCTGGCGACGAACCCCGCGGAGCGAGCGAAGCTCCAACCCGGCGTCTCGCTCGTGACCGCCGAGATGACCGAACGGTTGGAGCGGCGCATCGACGACCTCGTCGCCGAGCGCGCGTTGCCGCAGGCGTTCATCGTGCCGGGGGCCAACGCGGCGAGCGCCGCGTTGGACCTCGCGCGGAGCGTGATCCGCCGAGCCGAGCGCAACGTCGTGGCGATGGAGCGTGAGGGGCGCGACGTGAACCCCGAGGTTCGGCGCTACCTCAACCGCTTGAGCGATCTGGTGTTCGTCCTCGCCCGCCGTCAGGCGGGCGAGGACGAACCGACGAGTCGGTAGCTCAGCCGAGCACCGCGTCGAGCTCGAATGTGCCGCTGTTCACGGTGACGACGTATTGGGTGGCCGCGCAGTTGTCGTTTGTGTAGAGGGTCAGGCGTGCCCCTGTGCCTGGTGCCAACACCTGTTCCGCGAGGCCATCGTTCGGCGTCACCGTGATGTCCCAGGAACCAGTGCCCGGCCCGATCAGCTCGAAGAGGCAATCGTTGACGTTGGGAGTCCACGTATAGGTCAGGGTCTCTGTCATTGTCATCTGCGTAAGCGACTCACCGAACGCGGTCGCATCGGCCACGCTCGTCGGGGTCCCAGAGAACACGCCTTCGGGGCCAAGACTGTCATCGTCACGGGGGATGTAGACGCGACGCACTGCACCGATCGTCTGATTCCCCTGCCTGTCCTTCGCAACGACGCGGTAGTCCAACCTCGTGCCCTCCGCGCTTGTGACGGGGGCATCCTTGTGACCTGCACCTGTTCCCGAGATCACGAATGTCCACATCCCGGAACCGATGGCGTGGCTCTGGACCGTCCACGACTTGATCCCGGCATCCGCGTCAGAGACCGAGAATGGAAGGGTGAAGTTTGGGCTGGTCGAGTCCTCCCACACCCGCAGCGGATCGGTCGCCAAGTCCATGCTCACGACCGGCGGG
>OEKO01000176.1_pt1 | contig 10481 bp, 9 predicted proteins | sample 1487491 | NCBI WGS metagenome assembly OEKO01 (sample SAMEA104379575, study PRJEB20068) | metagenome | isolation source: 1998
CCCGCGGCTGGCGGATCGCGCTCGCCGCGTCGCTCACCCTGGCGGTCCTCTCGGCGGCGTTCGGGTTCCAGCAGCTCGGCAAGGCTCGCGACGCGACCAGGGACGCCAACAGCTTCCGCACCGTCCTCGCGACGCTCGGAGGCACCGGCTTCAAGGTGGGCTCGCTCCAGGCGTCGAGCGAGCAGCCGGTCGAAGGGAGCGTCGTCGCCTACGAATCGAGCAAGGATCAGTCCTTCGTCGTCGTCTTCGTGCGCACCCCCGAGCTGGCCGGCGACGGCGCGCTGCTCGTGTCCAGGTCGGACGGGACGACGTGGGATCCGGGACCGATCGAGTTCGACGGCGACGGGGATGCCGCGGTGTGGTGGGTCACCGATCGCAGCATCGCCACGATGACGGGTCTCACGGTCTCGGCGCCGGACGGCTCTCCGCTCGCCTCCGCCGCGCTCCACACCGCCTAGCGGCGGCGAACGACGAGGCGTTTCACGAGTCGCTTCCGTGAACCGAATCGGTACTTGTAGGCGTAATCCCCTTTGAGGAAGTCGAAGACCACGCATCCTTCCTCGATCGCCTGCCTGACGTCCTCCGCCACCAGGACCATCCCGGGCGCGAGCTGTTGCCACGTACGGTCGAACGCCGAGTTGTAGAGCGAGTAGGTCCCTCCGAAGCTGAATCCGATCGTGCCGGCCGCGAGCTCGTCCCGGACGCGGATGAAGGTGAGACGGAAGACACCCCGCTGGCAGAACGTCTGCCCGAGTCTCCGGAAGAAGATCTCCATGCCCGGGACCATGAACACACCCTTGGGTCCCTCGCTCATCCGGTGCAGCTCTACGAACCGGTCGAGGAGCGGAAGGAGCGTTTCCTCGGTCGCGGTCTCCACGGTGAACGGTCCCGTCTCCGTCTCGAGCTTCTTCGCCTTCCGCCGGATCTCGTGGCGGAGCTTCGACGGGATCTGGGCGAGGTAGTCGTCCCAGGTCGCGGGGAGCTCGAGGATGGGGGCGACCCCGTTCTGATCCTCCGACTCTTCGACCTCGAGTCCGAGGCCGGCCGCCGCGTCACGGAGCTCCGAGAGCCAGGGCGAGTCCTCGGGCAACCCGCGGAGGTCCGCCTCTCGCCAATCCCCCCGCGACAGCAATCCCGCCCAGAGCCGTTCGGCGAACGCCGTCCGGGCCTCGGGCTTTCCGACGGGCCCCATGAAGTCGGTGATCTCGGTGCCGCCGAGGAACCGGAGGGTGTCGCCGATGAGCTCGAAGGCGGCGGCGGCCACCTGCGTGCCGTCGTCCTCTCCGAACGCCAGCAAGAGATGCTCGGGCTCCTCACCGAACTCCTCCCAGTAGAGCTTCAGGAAGTCCGGCGTGTGGAAGATCGTGCCGGCGGGATCCGCGCGCACGAGTTCGCTCCAGTCGCGGCGCTGGAACTCTCGGGGGTCCTCGGAGAAGACGACCTCGATCCCCGTCACCAGGAGCCGCCGCCCCCGCCACCCCCGCCACCGCCGGAGAACCCGCCTCCTCCGAACCCGCTGGAGCCGGACGACGCCGGCGTCGAGGCCAACGTCCCCCCGGTGGTCACCGCGAAGCCGTCGATCGAGTCCGCGAAGGCCAGCGCGGTGAAGGGGTGCGGGCCGACGTACCAGCTCGAGGTATCGGGCGCGATCCCGAGGTCTTCGAATGCCTTGGCCCATTTCTTCGTGAGCCCGAAGACGATCGCGTACGGCAGGTAGCGGGTGAAGACGTTCTCCTCCTCCGCCCACCGGGACATGTGGGTCTCCGCGGTTTCGATCACCCGGCGGAAGCCCCGGATCCGACGGAGCATCGCCGTGCCCTTGGCCGTTCGTGCGGGCATCCACCTCGCCATCAGGGCGAGCGTCACGCCGCCGAGGATCACCGGGATGCCGACGAGCCCCCAATGGGTCCATCTGGCGAGGACGAATGTGAGGACGCCGCCGACCACGGTGAGCAGCGCCCCGCGACCCGCCCATCTCGTGCGGACGTGGTCGGGGCGCGTGCGGAACCACTTCTCGCGCATCGCATCCTCGTAGAGCGATCGTTCGACGCCGTGGAGCCGTTCCGCGAACGTCGTCTTGAGCTCCGACACCTTTACCTCGTTCCCGTCTCGGAACAGCCCGTCGAGGAGCTTCTTCTCGTACGGAAGCAGCTCGGTCTCCGCCTTCTCCAGACGGATGAGGCTCCAGTCGTCCTTCGAGAACAGACCGTGGCCGGGGATCTCCTGGATCAAGAGGAACCCTCGGCCGGCCAGGTCGACGATCGTCGCCGTGACGTCGATCACGTTCGCGCGTTCGTCCAGGAGGGTCCCGATCTGACCCGGGCGAACGCCCTCGGGAGGTGCGAACTCGACCGGCGCCTCGGCGTCGCCTTCCCCGATCGGGACGGCCTCGTCCTCCCCCGACGCCGATCCCATCACCTGGTCGATCTGCGAACCGAGGAAGCGACGGTCGCGACCTTCTCGCGACCAGAGGCGGAAGAGGGACCCGCCGAGGAGCGCCAGCATGGTGAGCGACGCCGCGACGGTTCCCGGGTTCGCGCTGAAGGCGCGTCCCGCCGACCAGCGCTCGTCCAGGATCGGCTGCGGCAAGGGCACGGCGCCCTTCGGGATCGCGACGACGACGGTCAACCCCTCGAACGGTGAGAGCGCGCGGCCCGGTCGGAACGAGGCTTCGGAGCCGTCGCTCGTGGCGCGCGCACACGGCTCGGTGGACCCCTGATACCCCTGGAAGCACCGCACCCGCTGGATCGAGGCCGGAGCCGTCACCGTCACCCGGGCGTGTTCGATCGCCGCCTGCCATTCGTCGCCGATCGCGTTCCAGTAGAGCTCGTCGTGGTCCGGGAACCCGTTCAACGCCCCCTCGACCCGGTACGAGAGCGTGTACGTGTGGCGCCCCGAGATCTCGACGTCCGGGTCGCCGACCCTGATCTTCGTGAAGCCCCCTTCCTCCGAGACGTCGACATCGTCCGGCGCGTCGCTCTGCGCCGTGACGTCGTCGATCGGATAGATGCGATCGTTGGCCTCGTCGTAGGGGAAGCGCGTGGGGATCGTTCGGAAGATCCCGTGGTGGCTCGTCGTTCCGAAGTCGTAGTCGATCGTCTCCCGGATCTGGAGGTCCCCATCGGCGAGGATCTGGATGTGCACGGTGTAGTCGCGGATGACCTCTGGTCCGGACTGCGCGGTCGCGGGCACTGCGAGCAGGGCCACCCACGCGGCGGCCACGAACGACGAGCGGAGGACTCGACCCATCACTGCACGAAGTAGAACGAGATGGCCATGATCCCGTAGGCCCCCACCAGCTGCGCTCCTTCGAGCCAGTTGGAGCGGCCGTCGATCGAGATCATGAACACGAGGACCGTGGACAGCGCCACCGCCGCCACCTCGAACGTCGTGAAGACGAACGTCATCGGATGGCCAACGAGGAGCGAGATGAAGACGAGGGCGGGCGCGACGAACAGGGCGATCTGGGTCGAGGAGCCGATCGCGATCTCGAGCGTGACGTCCACCTTGTTCCGCAGGGCGAAGAGCACCGCCGAAGAATGCTCGGCCGCGTTCCCGATGATCGGGATCACGATGAGTCCGACGAAGGCTTCGGACAGTCCGAGCGACTTGATCGCGGGATCGAGCGACCCCACGAGGAACTCCGACATCAGAGCGACGAAGCCCGTCGCCACGAGGAGTACGGCGATCGCCTTCGCGCGGGACCAGGTGGGCTCCTCGCTCGCCGCCGGCGTTCGGAACAGATGCTCGTGGGTGACGAGGGTGAAGACCAGCGCGGCGATGTAGAGCGCGATCAGGACGGCGGCGACGGTCCCCGACACGACCTCCCGTTCGATCAGCGTCCGATGCTCGCCGAGCGCGAACAGGGCCGGCATCAAGAGCCCGGTCACCGCCAAGACCAGCGACGTGGCGTGCACCGAGGCGGCGCGCGCGTTGTACTCCTGCTCCTCGTGCTTCAGGCCTCCGACGAGGAACGACACGCCCAGCACCAGGAGGAGGTTCCCGAGGATCGAGCCCGTGAGCGATGCCTTCACGATCTCGATGCGGTTCTCCATGATCAGGAAGATCGAGATGATCAGCTCGGTCACGTTCCCGAACGTGGCGTTGATCAGCCCGCCCAGCCGGGGCCCGACGTGGAGGGCGAGCTGCTCCGTCGACCGGCCGATCAGCCCCGCCAGGGGGATGATCGCGCCGGCCGACGTGAGGAAGATCGCCAGGTCCGGTCCGCCCACGACCTCGAACACGATCGCGAAGGGAACGAGGACCAGGAACCAGTCGAGGGACGGCTGGAGGGAGAGGGCTCGCGTCGGCGTGGGCGTCGGCACGGGCGCCAGGGTAGACGGTCGGCGACCGCCGGGCGTCTGGGAGCTAGTGCGGGGCGGCGCCGTCGGCGACGCCGCCGCCGCCCGACACCGCCTCCTGTAGCACGTCCCAGGCCAGGACGGCGCACTTGATGCGGATCGGGTACTTCACGACGCCCTTCAGCGCGACGAGGTCGCCGAAGGCGTCCTCGTCGGGATCGACCTCGCCGGCGAGCATCCCGCGGACGTCGGCGGCGAGCGCCATCGCGTCCTCGACCTTCTTGCCGCCGACGGACTCGGTCATCATCGAGGCGCTCGACTGGCTGATCGAACAGCCGGCACCCAGGAACGTGACCTCCCGGAGGGTCCCGTCCTCCAGGGTGGCGGAGACCGTGATCTCGTCGCCGCACAAGGGGTTGTTCCTCGTGCACGTCACGACGGCGCCCGGCAGCTCCCGCTTGTTCCGCGGGTTCTTGTAGTGATCGAGGATCGTTTCCTTGTAGATGTCGTCGAGCGCCACATGTCCTCCTGCAGGGCTGCTAGCCGCGCCAAGCCTAGGCGAAAACCGCCTCCGCCCTCGCGAGGGCATCGATCAGCGCGTCCACGTCTTCCAACGTGTTGTAGACGTAGAACGAGGCGCGGGTGGTGGCGGGGACGCCGAGGTGGCGCATCAGGATCTGCGCGCAGTGGTGGCTCGCGCGCACGCACACACCCTCCTGGTCCAGCACCTGCGCCAGATCGTGGGGATGGATGTCCCGGTACCAGAACGAGATCGCGCCGCCGCGGACCTCCACGTCCTTGGGGCCGTGGACGACCGCCCCGGCCTCCTCCAACCGACCGATCGCATACGTGGTGAGCTGCTTCTCGTGCTCTCGCACGGCATCCATGCCGAGCGACTCGAGGTAGTCGATCGCGGCGGCGAGCCCGATCTCTTGGGCGATGTTCATCGTTCCCGCCTCGAACTTGTGCGGCGGTTCCTTGTAGGTGGAGTGATCGGGGAATACCTCCATGATCATCTCGCCGCCACCGAGGAACGGATCCATCGCGTCCAGGAGCTCGCGCCTCCCGTAGAGGCCGCCCGAGGCGGTAGGGCCGAGCATCTTGTGACCCGAGATCGTCAAGAAATCGATCCCGAGATCGATCACGTCGACGGGGTTGTGCGGCACGAGCTGCGCTCCGTCCACGACGACGATGGCACCGACGGCGTGTGCGGCCGAGGCGAGCTCCTTCAGGGGCGGCAACGTTCCGAGGACGTTCGATTGACCGGTGACCGCGAACACCTTCGTGCGCTCGGTGAGGAGGCTCTCGAGGCTCGCCGGATCGAGCAACCCTTCCTCGGTCAGCGGGAGGTAGCGAAGGACGGCGCCGGTGGCGTTCGCGACGAGCTGCCAGGGCACGATATTGGAGTGATGCTCCATATCGGTGAGCAGGACCTCGTCGCCTTCCTTCAGGAACCGACGACCCCAGCCGTTGGCCACGAGGTTGATCGACTCCGTGGTTCCACGGTTGAAGACGACGGTGGTCGGGTCCGGGGCGCCGATGAACGCGGCGAGCTTCAGGCGGGCCGTCTCGAACATCGCGGTGGCTTCCTCGGCCAGCTCGTACACGGCCCGGTAGAGGTTCGCGTTGTGCTCGCGGTAGTACTCGGACACGGTGTCGATCACCTGGCGCGGCTTCTGGCTCGTGTTGGCGCTGTCGAGGTAGACGAGTCGCTTGCCGTGCGGCGTCCGACCCAGGATGGGGAAATCCGCCCGCACCCTCTCGACGTCGATGGTTCCTGCGCGCCGCTCGGTCACCGCCATCTCGATCCCCCCTCTCGATCGGTCGTCTACTCAGGCGCTCCGTCCGGCTCGGTCACGTCCGGAGCATCCTCCAGGCCGAGCTCCTCGCCGATCCCTTCGTAGCCCTTCTCCTCGAGCTCGCTCGCGAGCTCGGGTCCGCCCGACCTCACGATACGACCCTGCATCATCACGTGGACCCTGTCGGCGGTGAGGTAGTTGAGGATCCGCTGGTAGTGCGTGATCAACAGCACGCCCAGATCGGGACCGACCAGCTCGGCCACGCCGCCGGCGACCAGCTTCAGCGAGTCGATGTCGAGACCCGAATCGGTCTCGTCGAGGATCGCGATCTCGGGTTGCAGCACCGCCAGCTGGAGGACCTCGTTCCGCTTCTTCTCGCCGCCGGAGAAGCCCTGGTTCACGTAGCGCTGGACCATCGCGTCCTCGATCCCCAGCCGATCCATCTGCTCCTTCATGTGCTTGCGGAACGCGAGGGCGCTGATCTGCTCGGCCTTGACCGCCTGGTACGCCGTCCGCAGGAAGTTCACGACGCTCACACCGGGGACCTCGGTCGGATACTGGAGCGCGAGGAAGAGTCCGCGCTTGGCCCGTTCGTCCGTGGTGAGACCCGTGATCTTCTCGCCCTTGAAGATCACGTCGCCGCCGGTCACCACGTAGCCGGGCCGGCCCATGATGATGTTCGAGAGGGTCGACTTCCCGGACCCGTTGGGGCCCATCAGGGCGTGGGTCTCCCCCTGCGTCACCGTGAGGTCGATCCCCTTCAGGATCTCCTTGCCTTCGACCTCCGCTCGCAGATCGCGGATCTCGAGCGTCGCGCGACCGTTCTCTTCGCTCATGTCCTCGCTCCGTCCTTCACGCTCATGTCCTTCACACCTCGATGTAGATGTCGTCGTTCTCGGTGATGATGGGGAACACGTCGATCGGCTCGGTGGCCGGCAGCGTCCGCGGCTTCCCGCTGTTCAGGTCGAAGGTCGAGCCGTGCTTCGGACACTCGACCGTCTCGAAGTCCGTGTCGACCTCGCCTTCGTCCAGGAAGTACTTCGCGTGGCTGCAGATCGCGTCGATCGCTCGGAGGCCCTCGTCGCCGAGGTTCACCACCGCGACCAGTCTCCCGTCCACGGGGAAGCGCTTCGCCTCACCCGGCTCGGGGACGTCGGCCGCTGCGCAGACCCTGACCCGCGCCATCACGCAGATTCCTTCAGCGTGCTCTTGTCGAGCTCGTCCTGGATAGCCCTCTCGGCGCCCTCGCGGACCTCGTCGATCTTCACGCGATCCAGCACCTCCTGGAAGAACCCGGCCACGATCAGGCGCTCGGCCTCCGCACGAGGGATCCCCCGGCTGGTCAGATAGAAGATCGCGTCCTCATCCACCGGACCGACGCTTGCGGCGTGACCGCAGCGAACGTCGTTCGCCTCGATCTCGAGGTTCGGGATCGCGTCGGCCTTGGCATGCTCGGACAGAACGATGTTGCGCGAGGTCTGCATCGCGTTCGTCTTCTGGGCGTCCGGCCGTACGTGGACCCAGCCGCTGTAGACGGCGCGCGAGTGATCTCGGAGCGCGCCCTTGTAGAGGAGATCGCTCGTGCAGTTCGGTGCCACATGGTCCTGGATCGAGCGATGGTCGAAGTGCTGGTCCTCGTCCGCGAAGAAGACGCCGAGCATCTCGCTGAACCCACCGGGCTCCGCGAGGATGGTCTCGGCTTCGGCGCGCGCGAGCGACGCCCCGAACCCGATGTTCAGGGTCCTCAGCGTCGCATCACGACCGACGGTGGCTCGCTGGATACCCAGATGCGTCACGCCGCTCCCCCACTCCTGGATCGAGACGTAGCGAACGTGTGCGCCGTCCCCGACGTAGATCTCTGTGATCGCATCGCTGAATGCCCTCCGGAGATCGGGCGAGACGTACCGGTCGATGAACGTCACCTCGGACCCGGCATCCACGATCAGGAGCGTGTGCGGGAAGATCGCGGCCCCGTCGGCGTCGAGGTACGTGAGGGCTTGGAGAGGCAGCTCGATGGCGGTGTCCTTGGGGACGTACAGGAACGTCCCTCCCGTTCGGAACGCCGCGTGCAGCGCGGTGAACTTCGTCCGGTCGAACGGCACGAGCGTGTGAAGGTAAGGCTCCACCAGGTCGGGGTGGTCCGCCACCGCCGCGTCGATGCTCTCGAAGTGGACGCCGCGACGCATCGAGGGGTCCAGGTGGGCGATCGTCGTCGTCGAATCGTGCTGCACGAGGAGGCCGGCGCGGGCGCTCACATCGCCTGCGGTGCTGAGGATGTGCTCGGGCACGTCATCCAGCCGGGTCGCGGTCGCGCCCTCGACGTGCGGCGTGAAGTCGAGCTCGAAGTTCGAGAGGTCCGTGTAGCGCCACTCCTCGGTCTCTTGCGAGGGAACAGGCAGGGATCCGAACCGCTCGAAGGCCTGGGAGCGCAGTGACGACGTGAAGCCGGCGGCCTTCGGCAGGGACTCGAGGGCGCGCTCGTCGAAGGTGGTGGTGCTCACCGCGGTCATGAAGGAATCCTACCGAAAGGGTCGGATTCGAGACCGTGCCGCAGCGCCCATCCCTCCGACCAGGGCGATCGCCGTCTTCTGCGACTCAGGACCGGGCTCGTTCGTCCGATATCCGATGGCATGAAGATCGTCGAACGGCGAGAGCACGATGGCGCCTGGTGGGGCCTCGACGCGGCCGGCGGCTGGTACCGCTGGAACGCATCCTCGAGTGGGTGGGAAGGGCCGTTGGCGCCCCCATGGCCACCGGAGCCTCCCCCACTGACCCTCGAGGAGCAGGCGATCGTCGCCAAGGCGTTGGCCACCACGGCATCCCCGGAAGGGCCGCCGATGAATCGGGTCGATTCGTGGTGGAACCGAAGGTTCCCGCCGTTCTCGAAGAAGCGGCTCGCGTTCGGCCTCGCCGCCCTGCCCCTCGTGGGTGCGCTCCAGGAGCTCGTCATCTGGGGAGTCGGGTGGAAGCCCTCCCTCCCCCGGTATCTCTTCGTGTGCATCGCCGGTGGGATCATGCTCGCGACCGCGTTCCTGCCGGGGATGCGAGAGATGGCGGAGAGGCTGCAGCGGGCGAGGGGCAACCGGTCGCCATGGCCATGGCGACCACGTTCAGCCTCCGAACCACACGAGCCACTGCTTCCGCCGATCGAGACGAACTTCGGACGTGACTTCCTCGTCGCGTTGCCCTTCGCCATCGTGATCCAGGTGGTGATCAGCCTCACGCTGTCCCGGTCTGGCGACACGTTCGGGCCGTCGGCGATCCTGACGAACGCGGCCGCGGCCATCTTCGCCGCTGCGATCATCGCCCTGCGAACCTCGGTGTGGGGTCTCGCGCTGTTCTCCATCGCCGGCGGCCTACTGGGCGGTCTCTTCCTCGTGCTGTTGAGCGCCATGACGTTCAGCGACCCCGGTGGCGATTTCCTCATCGGGTGGGCGATCGGGTCGGCACTGCTCTTCGTCTACGCCTTCCCGATGTGGCGGGGGCTTCGCAACCTCGAGGCACGAGGCTTCCGCCTGCCGATGTGGATCGTGATGGGTGGCACCGTGGTCCTCGTCTCGGGCTCGGCGCTGATGTTCGTTGCCGAGCACTGAGCGATCTAGCCGACCGAGCCCTCCATCTGCAGCTCGATCAGGCGGTTCAGCTCAACCGCGTACTCCATCGGGAGCTCACGCGTGATCGGCTCGATGAACCCGTTCACGATCATCGCGGTGGCCTCCGCCTCGGAGAGCCCGCGACTCATCAGGTAGAAGAGCTGGTCGTCGCCAACCTTCGAGACGGTCGCCTCGTGACCGAGTGCGGCCGTCTCGTCCTCGACCTCGATGTAGGGATACGTGTCGGAGCGGCTCTCGTCATCCAAGATCAGCGCGTCGCAACGCACGGTGGACTTCGCGTGATGCGCGTCGGGCTCCACTCGGACGAGGCCGCGATACCCGGTGCGACCTCCGTCCTTCGAGACCGACTTGGAGTTGATCACGCTCGTCGTGTACGGCGCGGCGTGGATCGCCTTGCCGCCGGCGTCGGTGTGCATGCCCTTGCCGGCGAACGCCACGGACAGCACCTCACCGCGGGCGCCCTTGCCGAGCAGGTAGATCGACGGGTACTTCATCGTCACCTTGGAGCCGATGTTGCCGTCGATCCACTCCATCACGGAATCCTCGTAGGCGGCGGCCCGCTTGGTCACGAGGTTGTAGACGTTGGTCGACCAGTTCTGGATCGTCGTGTAGCGGACACGGGCGCCCTTCTTCGCGACGATCTCCACGACCGCCGAGTGCAGCGAGTCGCTCGTGTAGATCGGCGCGGAGCAGCCCTCGACGTAGTGCACGTACGAGCCCTCGTCGGCGATGATCAGCGTCCGCTCGAACTGGCCCATGTTCTCCGC
>OEKO01000060.1_pt1 | contig 9823 bp, 11 predicted proteins | sample 1487491 | NCBI WGS metagenome assembly OEKO01 (sample SAMEA104379575, study PRJEB20068) | metagenome | isolation source: 1998
TGGTCAAGGAGCACCTGTGGGTGCTGTGGACCGACTACTTCAAGCCCGAGCACCTCGAGAACTACCCGCAGCTGCACGAGCTCTTCTGGAACGCGACCAAGGAAGCGGGCAACGCGAAGCGGTCCGTCGACCCCGCGCAGGGCCAGAAGCTCCTGGACGCGGTCGACGAGCTCTCCAAGATCTTCTGGGAGACGAAGTCGGCGTAACGCCGAGAGACCCTTGAACGGGTCGAGGGGCCGGGCCGCGTTCGCGGCCCGGCCCCTCGCCTTCCCACCCCACCGTAGGAGAGAGGCCGACGGGCGGGGCCGTCGGAAACACCCGCCCGCCGGCATCGCGCACCCGTGAAGGTGCACGATCAGATCCTCCGTTCCTCCGTCCCCCTCAACGGGACGACGAAACCGGCGGTACCGGGGTGGGTCTGGCGGCACCCCGGCACCCACCGGTCTCGTTCGCAAGCATCGGACACCGTTCTCGCTCCGGGATAGTGGCCGAAGGTCGAAAGTTGGCCGACTTCCGGCTGATACGTTGGCCGACCTATGCGGGACATCGGTCTGGTCGGCGTGCCCTTCTCCGGCAAGTCCACCCTGTTCAGAGCACTCACCCGGGCCGGCGCGCACGGGGGACAGGCCAACGTCGCGGTCGTCCCGGTCCCCGATCCCCGCCTTGCGGTCCTCACGGAGATGGAGCGCTCGAAGAAGACCGTTCCCGCTCAGGTTCGGTTCGTCGACGTCCCGGGCGGCGTCTCGAGCGCCCAAGGACTGGCGAAGCTCCGTGAGGCGGACGCCCTGGCGGTCGTCCTCCGGTGCTTCGGCGCCGACCGCGACCCCGAGCACGAGCTCGCCGAGGTTCGCGGCGAGCTCCTGCTCGCCGACCTCGCGGTCGTCGAGAGCGCGCTCGAGAAGGCCGCGAAGCGGGCGAAGGGAAAGGGCGGTCCCGAGGTCGACGCGCTGCAGCGGGCGAAGGACGCGCTCGACGCCGAGCGGCCGCTGCGCGAAGCGAGCCTGTCCGAGGAGGAGCTCGGACACCTCCGAGCGATCGCTCCTCTGACGCTGAAGCCGGAGGTCGTGGTCGCCAACCTCGAAGAGGGTGAGGAAGCGCCCGCCGAGCTCGGGGCTGCGGTGGGTGTCTTCGCCTCGATCGAGGCCGAGACCGCCGAGATGGACCCCGAGGAGGCTCGCGCCCTTCTCGAGGAGTTCGGCGTGTCGGAACCGGGCCTCGAGCGCGTGATCGCGGCCGGCTACGGAGCCCTCGACCTGATCACGTTCCTCACGACGGGGGATGACGAGACCCGTGCCTGGGAGGTCCGGCGGGGCGCGACGGCCCCGGAAGCCGCGGGCGCGATCCACACCGACCTCCAGCGAGGATTCATCCGCGCCGAGGTGATCTCCTACGACGAGCTCGTCGAGGCCGGCTCGATGGATGCCGCCAAGGCCGCCGGGAAGGTTCGCGTCGAGGGGAAGGACTACCTCGTCCGCGAGGGCGACATCCTGCACGTCCGCTTCGCCGTCTGACATACATGGTTTGCCGAAGGGATAGGCACCGTTTTCTCTGGTGTCCTGATTCGAGAAAGCTATAGACTGCGCGGGCCATGGATGGGTACCGGATCGGGCAGGCGGCTGAGGCGATCGGCGTTCGGGTCGAGACCCTCCGGCGGTGGGAGCGTGATGGGAAGCTCACCACGGTCCGCACGTCTGGCGGCCAGCGGCTCGTTCCGGCCGCCGAGGTGTCCCGGCTCGTCGCGGAGCGTCGGGCCGAGCGCGCACCCGCCACCGCGAGCCGTCGGAACGCTTTCCCCGGCGTCATCACGAAGGTCACCCTCGACAAGGTCTCCGCGCTCGTGGAGATCCAAGCTGGCCCTCATCGGGTGGTTTCCCTCATCACGCGGGAGGCGGCCGAGGAGCTGGGACTCGAACCCGGCAAGCAGGCTGTCGCGACCGTGAAAGCGACGAGCGTGATGGTGGAGGTGGATGAGTGAAGAGGGTCCTGATCGTCGCGATGTCGTCCGCATTGCTTTTCACCGCGTGTGGCGACTCCGGTGATGGGACCGATGTGGGGCCTTCGAGCTCTCCGCGAGCGGTGGAGCTCACCGTCTCGGCGGCCTCCTCCCTCACCGCCGCGTTCACGGACATCGGAGCGGCGTTCCAGGATGCGAATCCCGGTACGACCGTGACATTCAACTTCGGTCCGTCCGACGGCCTCGCGACCCAGCTCGATGACGGTGCACCGGTCGACGTGTTCGCCTCGGCGAGCCCGAGATGGATGGACCTGGTCCAAGACGAGGGCCCGGGGGTGACGGGCCGGACGGACTTCGCCCGGAACAAGCTCGCGATCATCGTTCCGTCGCAGAACCCCGCCGGGATCGAGAACCTCGATGACCTGACCGAGGACGGCGTACAGCTCGTGCTCGCGGCCGAGGGAGTTCCCGCCGGTGATTACGCGCGGGAGATCTTCGCCAACGCGGGCATCTCGAAGGCCGCCCTCGCGAACGTGGTCTCCAACGAGGAGGACGTGAAGGCCGTCATCACGAAGTTGGTGTCGGGCGATGCCGATGCCGGCATCGGCTACGTGACCGATGTCACTCCCGAGCTCGCCGACCAGATCTCACTCATCACGATCCCCGACGACGTGAACGTCATCGCGACGTATCCGATCGCAGGGGTCAACGGATCCGAGGAGGCCGACCTTGCGCAGCGCTTCGTCGACTACGTCCTCGGCGAGGGGCAGCGAACCCTGGCCGGATACGGGTTCCTCCCCGCCTCGTAAGGGACGGACACCCGCAGGCTTCGCCGCCCTGGCGGCGCTCGGCGTCGTGCTCGTCGCGCTGCCCTTCGTCGGCCTCGTGACCCGGACACCCTGGTCTCGCGTCGTCGAGATCCTGACGACCGACACGGCGCTCACCGCCCTGAGACTCTCGTTGCTGGTCGCCACGACGGCCGGGGTGGTCTCCCTCGTGCTCGGATTCCCGCTCGCCTGGGTGCTGGTGCGGAGCTCGTTCCCCGGGAAGACGCTCGTGCGGGCGTTCGTCGTGCTTCCGCTGGTCATGCCACCCGTCGTCGCCGGGGTCGGGCTCCTCGCGGCGTTCGGACGGCGGACCGGGATCGTCGGATCGTGGCTGTTCGACTGGTTCGGTATCCAGCTCACCTTCACGACCGCCGCGGCCGTGCTGGCCGCGACGTTCGTGTCGTTCCCCCTCGCGGTGCTCGCCCTCGAGGCGGGATTGCGCGGTCTCGACGAGCGTCTCGAAGGTGCGGCCGCGACGCTCGGCGCATCCCGCTGGTACGTGCTGCGACGGGTCACGCTGCCGCTGATGGGGCCGCAGATCGGCGCCGCGCTGGTGCTGTCGTGGGCGCGAGCACTCGGTGAGTTCGGCGCGACGATCACGTTCGCCGGGAACCTGAAGGGCCGGACCCAAACGCTCCCGCTCGCGGTCTTCGAGCAGCTGCAAACCGACCCCGAGGCCGCCTTCGCGGTTTCGATGTTGCTCATCCTGCTCGCCTTCGCGGTGATCCTCGCGCTTCGGGGGCGGTTCTTGCGGTGACGCTGCACGTGGACGTCACCGCCGCTCGTGGAGCGTTCGAGGTTCGGGCAACGTTCGAGGCAGCAGCAGGGCAGACGGTGGCCCTTCTGGGACCGAACGGCTCCGGGAAGTCAACCCTCGTCTCGGCGATCGCCGGCCTCCTTCCTCCGACGAAGGGGACGATCGCACTCGATGGCACGGTGCTCGACGATGCCGCAGGTGATTCGCACGTCCCGCCCGAGAGGCGGCCGATCGGAGTGGTGTTCCAGGATCTCCATCTGTTCCCCCACCTGTCGGCGACCGAGAACGTGGCCTTCCCGCTGCGGGCTCGCGGCGTCCCCAAGCCCGAGGCCCGCGAGCGAGCGACGAGGCTCCTTGAGCGTTTGGGCATCGGCGATCGCGCTGGCGCTCGACCCCGTGGTCTTTCCGGCGGGGAGGCCCAGCGCGTCGCGCTCGCGCGCGCGCTCGTGGCAGAGCCGGCCCTCCTGCTCCTCGACGAACCCTTGTCCGCGCTCGACGTGGGATCGCGCCAGCGCGTTCGAGAGCTCCTCAGCGAGGAGCTGGCTCGTTTCCGCGGGGTCCGACTGATCGTGACGCACGACCCCGTGGAGGCCTCGACGCTCGCCGATCTGCTCGTCTTGCTCGAGGATGGCCACGTCACGCAGATCGGCACACCCGAGGAGATCCGAGTGGCACCGCGGTCGCGCTACGCGGCCGACCTGGTGGGAGTGAACTCGTTCCGCGGCCGACTCGAACCGCTCGAGGAGGGTGCCGGACGGCTCGTCACGGCCGAGGGGACCGCGGTCACTCCCTGGCCCGTTGACTTCGAGGGCGGAGAGGTCATCGGGCTGCTCCGGCCGGCCGACGTCACGCTCTCGCTCGAGCCACCGGTGGGATCGGCGCGGAACGTGTTCCGAGGCGAGGTGACCTCGATCGCGATCGAGGGCGAGCGAGCGCGTGTGCGGCTCGCGACCGCGCCACCGCTGGTCGCGGAGATCACCCTCTCGTCCGTGCAACGCCTCGGTCTGCATCCCGGCGCGATCGTGTGGGCATCGTTCAAAGCGGTGGAGGTCGAGGTTCTGCGAACCTGATCGCACCCGCGGCAGCGCCAAGCACCTGGGTGATGACCGCAACCGGCTCGTCGCCGCACGACCGGTACCCTGAGTGGGTGAGAACCGCTCAGCGCCGCACCGATACGAACCTGGACGACACGCCCAAGAAGAAGCGACATCCGGCGCTGTCGTTCCTCGGGGAGCTGCCGGGGCTCATCCTCATGGCGTTCGCTTTGGCGCTCCTGATCAAGAGCACCCTGCTGCAAGCGTTCTGGATCCCCACGGGGTCCATGGAGAACACCCTGGTGCCCGGCGACCGCGTGATCGTGGCCAAGGTTCCGTACTACTTCCACGATCCGCAGCGTTTCGACATCATCGTGTTCGAAGAGCCGGATCCCGCGAAGGAACCCGACCGCGGTGTGTGGGGCGGGCTCACCCATTGGTTGGGGCAAGGTCTCGGATTCACGCCGCCCGACAACCCCGACTACATCAAGCGAGTGATCGGAGAGCCGGGGGACGTGGTGTACGCGAAGGGTGGCCACGTCTACGTGAACGGCGTCCAGCTCTCCGAGCCCTACCTCGATCAACGGACCGCTCGGTTCCCCAGGACCAAGGTTCCGGACGGGAAGCTGTTCGTGATGGGCGACAATCGAGCGAATTCGCTCGATTCGCGTTTCGGGCTCGGGTTCGTGCCGATCGACCGGGTGATCGGCAAGGCGGTCTTCATCATCTGGCCCGTCCAGAACCTGGGCGGCTTCTGACGGAGGCGAGCTCGTGCGCTGGTTCCTGATCGCGGGGCTGGCGGTCGTGGTGCTCTGGTTGCTGGCCGTCCTCGTCCTGCTCTGGCTCGGTCGCAAGACCCTCGCACGCGAACTGCTCACGCTGCTCCCCAACCTCCTTCGCCTCTTCCGCGGACTGCTCGGTGACGAGCGGGTTCCGTTCTCGTCGAAAGCTCTCCTGCTCCTGGGCGTGGTCTGGCTCGCTTCGCCGATCGACCTGATCCCCGAGTTCCTGCCGGGGATCGGTCCGCTCGACGATGCGGTCGTCGCGGGACTCGTGCTCCGGCACGTCGTGAAGCGAGCCGGGCCGGACACCGTGAAGGACCACTGGCGAGGAGACCCGCGAACGCTGAACGTGATCCTCCGCGTCGCGCGCGCGACCTAGACGGTGAGGTCGCCCGGACGTATCGTCGGAGGGTGAGCCCGATCCTGTTCGCCGTGCTCGGTCTGTTCTGTCTCTGGGCCGGATACCGGTGGGGAAGGGTGACCGCCTTCGCCGAGGAGTACGAGCGCAAGGTCGAACGCGAGAACGAGGAATTCCTGGACCGTCTCCGCTCCGGCTCCGCGACCTAGCGCGGACGACTCCGAAATGTCGGGACCGAGGGGTTCCCTCGATGCACGATCGACCAGAGCAACACTTGGCGCCGTGGGAGCGAGAACCACAGCTCCTCACCCCGCTGACGAGCAGTCTGGGCGTCCTCGCGACGTACGTCGTGTCTGCCTATTTCGCGTATCGAGCACTCGGCGCGTTCCCGACCCCGAAAGCGTTCTGGACCCTCGCCACGCTCGTGCCGTTCGCCGCGATCATCGGCCATCGCGCGGGCTCGATGGTACGTCCGGGTGCCCGGGGTCCGACCGTTGCGGGCGTGGTGGCGATCGCAGCGGTCCTTCCCTTCGCCCTCACGGCATGGGTGCCCGGTATCGCACAGCCGCAGCAGCACGCGCTCCCGGGCGGGACCGACCTCGTCATCGCCGCAGCGCCGGACGGCAATCTCGATCTCTACCTGATCCCTGACGGTGACCCAGAGCACACGATCGAGTTGACCAGGACCTCCGACGCCCAGGAGCGCTTCCCCGAGCTCGCCCCCGATGGAAGGTCCGTCGTCTACGCCGCCGATGCGAGCGACGGAAGCACCGATCTCTACCTGATGAGCCTCGATGGAGATTCGAAGCCGCTCGGGTCCCGGCTCCTGCTCGACGGCCCGGGGAACCTCTCAGAGACCACGTGGTCTCCCGACGGCGGGGAGCTCATCGTCCGGTCGGACTCCGAGAAGGGAGCGGATCTCTATCGATACAGCTGGGAGACGCGCGACCTTCAGCTCTTCGCGAGAGACGCGTTCAATCCCATGTGGTCGCCCGACGGAAGCGCCGTCGTGTTCGCCGGATTCCGACCGAGGGACCACACGGATGCCGACATCTTCGTCGTGGACGCCACCGGGGAGGATCGGCGAAGGGTCGTGAACACGGGGTCCGACGACGTCTTCCCGATCTGGTCGCCGGATGGCCGACGGATCGCCTTCGCGAGCGACGTGATGGGCCGGGGTCGCGACGTCGTCATCGTCGAGGCTGACGGCTCAGCGCTCCGCTTCATCACGGGCGAGCGTGCAGGCGATGACGAGCCCTACTTCTGGGGCCCTCGCGACGACATCGTGTTCCTCTCCGATCGGGAGGACGTCGGGGGTGTGTTCGCCTATCTGATGAAGCCGGACGGTACCGACGTCCGGTTGTTCCTCAGGTTGTGAGGCTCCCGCCTAGACGATCCCGCGCTCCTTCGCCCAGTCCTCGAGCAAGCCGTACGCCTCGTCCTCGGGGATCTCGCCGCGTTCCATCCGGATCTCCATCAGGAACGCGAGGGCTTCGCCGACGATCGGACCGGGTTCGAGACCGAGCCGCTCCATCACCTGGCGACCGTCGAGCGTCGGACGCATCGCCTCGAGGTTCTCCTGCTCCGCGAGTCGCGCGATCCGCTCCTCGAGCTCGTCCTGGAGGAGTGCGAATCGTTCGGCCCGCTTCGGATCACGGGTGGTGCAGTCGGCGCGCGTGAGCTGATTCAGCTTGTCGAGCAGCGGTCCCGCATCCCGCACGTACCGACGCACCGCGGCGTCCGTCCACCCGTCACCGAACCCGTGGAAGCGGAGATGGAGCTCGACGAGCTTCCGCACGTCCTCCACGACGGCGTTGGGGTAGCGGAGCTCCCGGAGGCGCTCCTCCGCCATGCGAGCGCCAACCACCTCGTGGTGGTGGAACGACACGCCGTCGGACGTGATCTCGCGGGTCGAGGGCTTGCCGATGTCGTGGAGCAGTCCCGCCAGCCGGAGGACCGGATCGGGCTCGAGCCGCTCGATGACCGCGAACGTGTGGCGCAAGACGTCCTTGTGCCGATGGACCGGGTCCTGCTCGAGCTGCAGCGCCGGGAGCTCGGGGAGGAACTCCTCCGCGAGCCCCGTCTCGACCAGCAACGCGAGTCCGGTGCCCGGCGACTCGGCCAGCAGCAGCTTGTCCAGCTCGTCTCGGATCCGTTCGGCCGAGACGATCCGGAGGCGTTCGCGCATCCGCGCGATCGCCTCGACGATACGCGGCGCGGGCGTGACCCCGAGCTGCGCGACGAACCGGGCCGCCCGGAGCATGCGCAACGGGTCGTCGGAGAACGAGATCTCGGGGTCGAGCGGGGTGTCGAGTCGCTTGGCCGCGAGATCCTTCACGCCTTCGAACGGGTCGACGAACTCGCCGTCCGGCAACCGGACGGCCATCGCGTTGATCGTGAAGTCACGCCGGGAGAGATCGGTCTGGATGTCCTTCGCGAACGACACCGCCGGCTTGCGTTCGTCCTCCGGATACCGCTCCTCCCGGAAGGTCGTGATCTCGACCAGCCGGCCGTCGCGGCGCGCTCCCACCGTGCCGAATCGCACGCCCACCAGGTACTGGGCCTCCGCCCACCCGCGGAGCAGGCGCGAGGTCTCCGCCGGCGAGGCGTCGGTCGCGAGATCGTCGTCCGTCTCGGGCGACGCGATGCGGCCGATCACCAGGTCACGAACGGACCCCCCGACCAAGTACAGCTCGTGCCCGGCGGCCTGGAATCGGTCGCCGAGCTCCTTCACGAGCGGATCGATCTCGAGCGTGGTCACGGTGGTGTCACCTTACCCCCGGCACCCAGGGCACTCGCCGTCTGTGTGCGGGGGACGCGCGACTAGTACGGGAGGCTGTCGCTCGCGGCGGCGGCTTCGTCGAAGGCAGCGCGCCGCTCGAGCGTCCCGTGCAACGCCAGATCGAAGTCGTGCGGATTCGTCGCCGTCCGACGTGCCTCGTCCGGGGTGACGATGCCCTCCTTCACGAGATTCACGAGGGCCTGGTCGAAGGTCTGCATGCCGTAGAAGTCGCCGCTGGCGATCACCTCGAGGATGCCGGCCGTCTCCTCCGGATCGACGATGCGATCGAACACCCGGCCGGTGTTCACCATGACCTCGACCACCGGGACGCGGCCCTTCCCGTCGGCGCGGCTCACGAGGCGCTGGGACACGATCCCGCGCAACGCGCCCGCGAACGACGAACGGATCTCCCGCTGTTGGGCGGGCGGGAACAGGTCGAGCACGCGGTTGATCGTCTCCATCGCGTCGATCGTGTGGAGCGTCGAGATCACGAGGTGACCCGTCTCCGCCGCCTGGATCGCGGCGAGCGCCGACTCCGAGTCTCGGATCTCCCCGATGAAGATCACGTCGGGGTCCTGGCGGATCACGTGGCGGAGCGCGGTCGCGTACGACTCGGTGTCGATGCCGATCTCTCGCTGCTGGACGATCGAGAGCTGATCGTCGTGGACCACCTCGATCGGATCCTCGACCGTGATGATGTGGGTCCGACGCGTGCGATTGATGTGACCGATCATCGACGCGATCGTCGTCGTCTTGCCGGTTCCCGTCGGGCCGGTGATCAGGATCAAGCCGCGGGCGGAGCCGGCCAGCGTGGACATCACCGGCGGGAGTCGGAGCTCCTCGAAGGACGGGACCTCGGCGCGGACGCGCCGGATCGCGAGTCCGATCACCCCGCGCTGCCGGAAGACGTTCACCCGGAACCGACCCACGCCGGAGAGCGTGTAGCCGAGGTCGGCCTCGTTCGTCTGCTCGAACTCCCGCTTCTTGTGCTCGGTCATCAGCGCTTCGGCGAACCGGTCCGTGTCGGCCGCGGAGAGGTAGCCGAGCTCGGCGGGCGCGAGCTGGCCGTCCACACGCACGAACGGGACGTTCCCCGCCTTCAGGTGGAGATCGCTCGCGCCGCGCTCGACCGTGTACCGAAGCAGTTCGTCGATGTCCATGACCAGACCGAGGCTCCTTCTCTTTCTGACTTCTGTGCTGGCCCAGCGTTGGGCGCGCCTCATCCGGCGCTCCGTCAACCATCGGCCCGAGCACCCGGAGACCTGAGGGACGGACCCTAGAATCAGCGGATGGGCGAGGCCGACGGACCGGGGACGGGCGAGGGCCGGG
>OEKO01000311.1_pt4 | contig 9704 bp, 11 predicted proteins | sample 1487491 | NCBI WGS metagenome assembly OEKO01 (sample SAMEA104379575, study PRJEB20068) | metagenome | isolation source: 1998
GGCGTTCGACGCGGCCGCGCCGACGCTCGTGGCGACGACAGAGCTCGCCACCACGACGAGGCGTCAGGAATGGGTGGACGCCGGCGCCGACGTCGCGGTGGTCGATCGCGATGTGACCGGCGGCGTGTCGTTGCCGGCGCTCGTCGAGCTGCTGGGCAAGCGCGACGTGCAAGGAGTGCTGCTCGAGGGCGGTCCCACCCTGGCGTGGAGCGCGATCCGCGACGGTGTCGTCGACCAGCTCGTCCTCTACGTGGCCCCGATGCTGATCGGTGGGCATGGAGCGATCGGATGGCTCGCCGGCGGCGGCTTCGCTCCGATCGGGCGCGCCGCGCCCGTCGAGATCGTCTCGATCGATCGGATCGGCGCGGACGTGAAGGTGGTGGCGGATGTTCACCGGGATCGTTGAGGAGCTCGGGCGCGTCGTGTCACGCGACGGCGGACGGATCGTCGTGCGGTGTCCGGTCGCCGCATCGGGCGCCGCGATCGGCGATTCGCTCTCGATCGACGGGGTGTGCCTGACGGTGGTCGCTCTCGAGGCCGATGCGGTCTCGTTCGACATCTCTCCGGAGACCTTCGATCGCACCAGCCTCGGGGCGCTCGACGAGGGCGATCCCGTGAACGTCGAGCGACCGGCCACCCTCGCCTCCCGTCTCGGGGGACACCTCGTCCAGGGTCACGTGGACGGCGTCGCGAGCGTCGTGGTCGTCCGGTCGGACGCCGAGGGCGGCGTCCGACTGTCCGTCCGCCTGCCCGCTCATCTCCTGCGCTTCGTGGTCGAGAAGGGCTCGATCACCCTCGACGGGGTCAGCCTCACCGTGGCGGCGCTCCGAGGCGACGAGATCGATGTCGCCCTGATCCCGCACACGTTGGCGGCGACCACCCTCGGCACGACCCGAGTCGGGGACGCACTGAACGTGGAGGTCGACGTGATCGCGAAGTACGTGGCCAAGAACATGGAGAGCCTGCTGGCCGGCGGCGCCGCCGTCGAACCCGGAAAGGAACGAACGGCATGAGCGCGGTGACGAACGAGAAGGTCTTCGCCTCGATCCCCGAGGCGATCGAAGAGATCAGACAGGGCCGGATGGTCATCGTCGTCGACGACGCCGACCGGGAGAACGAGGGCGATCTCATCATGGCGGCCGAGCGGGTCACGCCCGAGGCGATCGCGTTCATCGTGCGCCACACGAGCGGCGTGATCTGCATGCCCGTGATCGGCGAGCGCCTCGACGAGCTGGAGATCCCGTTGATGGTCGCCTCGAACACGGACAGTCGTCGCACCGCGTTCACGGTCTCCGTCGATGCTCGGGCGGGCGTCACGACCGGGATCTCGGCCGCCGATCGAGCCCGAACGATCCAGGCGATCATCCACCCCGGCACGGGGCCGTCGGATCTCTCGCGGCCTGGCCACATCTTCCCCCTTCGCTATCGCGAGGGTGGCGTCTTGAAGCGAGCGGGTCATACCGAAGCCGCGGTGGATCTCGCCCGCCTCGCGGGGCTCTATCCGGCGGGGGTGCTCTGCGAGACGGTCAACGAGGACGGCACGATGGCGCGCCTGCCCGATCTGACCGTCTTCGCCCGCACGCACGGCCTGAAGCTGATCTCGATCGCCGACCTGATCGCCTACCGGCGGCAGCACGAGGTCCTCGTCACCAAGGTGGCGGAGGCGAACATCCCGACCCTCCACGGCGAGTTCCGCTCGATCGCGTACGAGAGCGTCGTCGACGGACGCACGCACGTCGCGCTGGTGACCGGGGAGATCGGCGAGGGAGAGCACGTGCTCACGCGCGTCCACTCGGAATGTCTGACCGGCGACGTGTTCCGGTCGCTCCGGTGCGACTGCGGCGAGCAGCTCGAGCGAGCGATGGAGCTGATCGGGGCGGAGGGACGCGGTGTGATCCTCTACGTCCGAGGGCACGAGGGTCGCGCGATCGGGATCACGCACAAGCTCCGTGCCTATGAGCTACAGGATCGAGGTCGTGACACGGTCGAGGCGAACATCGAGCTGGGGTTCCCGGCCGATCAGCGCGACTACGGCATCGGCGCGCAGATCCTCTACGACCTCGGGGTCCGGTCGATGCGCCTGCTCACGAACAATCCGGAGAAGCGAGCCGGGCTCGAAGGCCACGGGTTGACGATCGAGGAGCGGATCCCCCTCCAGACGGATCCGACGCCACAGAACGTCGGCTATCTCCGTGCCAAGCGCGAGAAGCTCGGTCACCTGCTCGATCTCCCCGACGCCGACGGCACCGGGATCGACGAAGTGAAGGCGGGGGCGTGAGCGTCTCCCGGGGCGAGCCGATCGGTGCCGGGCGCCATGTCGCCGTGGTGGTCTCCCGCTTCCACGAACACGTGACCGCACGGCTCCTCGTAGGAGCCCTCGATGGTCTTCGGTCCCACGGCACGCCCGACGACTCCGTCGACGTGGCGTGGGTTCCGGGGGCGTTCGAGATCGCGTTGGTGGCCAAGCGCATGGCTCTCACGGGTGCCTACGACGCGGTGATCTGTCTCGGGGCCATCGTGCGCGGCGAGACGGCTCACTTCGATCTCATCGCCGCCGAAGCGGCTCGGGGCGCGGCCGAGGTCGGACGAGAGACCGGCGTCCCCGTCATCTTCGAGGTCCTCGCGACGGAGACACTCGCGCAGGCCGAGGCGCGGGCGGGAGGGACCCACGGCAACCGGGGTTGGGACGCCGCGGAAGCCGCGCTCGAGATGGCCGATCTGCTCGATCGGCTTCCCAAGGAAGAAGGGTTGCGATGATCGTCGAGAAGCCGTGGGGTCGGGTGGTGACGTATGCGCTGAACCAGCCTTCCTCGGTGCGGGTGATCACCGTGGAGCCCGGCCAGGAGACCAGCGTCCACTACCACCGCATGCGGGACGAGACCTGGGTCGTGCTCGACCCGGGCCTCACGGTGGAGATCGACGAACGGGCGGTGGAGGCGGCGCCGGGCGAGGAGTTCGTGATCCCCGCGGAGCAGGCCCACCGGATCCGCTGCACCGGTCCGAACCCCGGGAGGATCCTCGAGGTGGCTTACGGATACACCACCGAAGACGACACCCAGCGACTCCAGGACGCGTACGGGCGGCCGCTGGAGCCCGACTGGTGAGGGCGCGGACCGGGCCCTATACTCTGGCGCACGTGTTCCGACGCGATCCGCGACAAGCACCGGCCGGTCCGGTGCTTCGTTTTCGAAGGGAGTGATGCGGGGTCTCGACCGAGCCACGCTTGAACGAAAGGATCCGATCTCCTCAGGTTCGCCTGGTGGGCGCCGACGGTGAGCAGATCGGGGTGGTCACCGCTCAGGAAGCACTCCAGCGAGCACGCGAGGCCGATCTGGACCTCGTCGAGGTGGCTCCGCAGGCGAACCCGCCGGTCTGTCGGATCATGGACTACGGCAAGTTCAAGTACGAGCGGGACATCCGCCAGAAGGAAGCTCGGAAGAAGCAGTCGCGGACCGAGCTGAAGGAGATCAAGTTCCGACCCAAGATCGACGCGCACGACTACGGCACCAAGAAGGGACACGTCGAGCGGTTCCTACGGGGCGGCCACAAGGTCAAGGTGACCATCATGTTCCGGGGACGTGAGATGACCCACACGGAGCTCGGACGCAAGATCTTGGACCGGCTCGTGGGAGATCTCGGCGAGATGGTCACCGTGGAATCGATGCCCAAGCAGGAAGGGCGGAACATGATCATGGTGATCTCGCCCAACAAGCGGTACATGGAGCAGCTCGCACGGGCGAAGGCCCGCGAGCCCGAGCAGCGGTCGGAACCACCGGAGGCAGGATCGGAGCAGACCACGGAAGCGGAGTCGGTTCCCGAAACGGTCGCGACCGCGGCCGCGCCCGAGCCGGACGAGGGATAGGCAGATGCCCAAGAACAAGAGCCACCGAGCCACGGCGAAGCGGTTCCGGATCACCCGGAACGGCAAGGTGCTGCATCGCAAGGCCACGGGGAATCACATGCTCACGAAGAAGTCGGGTTCGCGCCGGCGGCGCGTCGAAGGGATGGCGGAGGTCGGGTCGAAGGCCGACGCCAAGACCGTGAAACGGTTGCTGGGGGAGTAGGCATGGCTCGCATCAAACGTTCGGTCCACGCGAAGAAGAAGCGTCGCGAGATCCTGAAGGCGGCCAAGGGATACACGGGAAGCCGTCGCAAGCGGCTCCGGGTGGCCAAGGAACAGGTCATGCACTCCGGCATGTACGCGTACCGCGACCGCCGGGACCGCAAGGCGCAATTCCGCAGGCTCTGGATCACGAGGATCAACGCCGCCGTCCGCCCGCACGGGCTCTCGTACTCGCGGTTCGTGAGCGGCCTGCGCGCGGCGGGCATCGAGGTCGACCGCAAGATCCTCGCGGATCTCGCGGTTCACGACCCGAGCGCATTCGCCGCGCTCTGCGAGCAGGCGAAGGCTTCGCTTCCCGCCGCGTCGTAGCGCGGCCGTCCGGGCCCCACGTAGACTCCGCCCGTGCGAGGGCCATCGTGCTGACGTCGGCGAAGAACCAGAAGGTCGTCGCGGCGGTCCGGTTGAAGAAGCGAACGCTCCGCGAGGAGGAACATCGCTTCCTCGTCGAGGGAGCGCAGGCCGTGGCCGAGGCCCTCGCGGAGGACGGGCATCTCCTCTCTCTGTTCGTGAGCGACGAACTGGATCCGCTCGCCGTGCGGGCGACGCAGGCGGGTGTTCCGGTCCAACACGTGAGCGAGCACGTGATGGAACGGCTCACCTCGACCGTCACGCCGCAGGGCGTCGTCGGGATCGCGCCTTTCGTGGACGTCGGGATCGACGACCTGGTCTCGCCCGGTGTCGTGGCCGTCCTGCACGAGGTGCGCGATCCCGGGAACGCGGGCACGATCCTCCGTTCGGCCGACGCTGCGGGTGCCGCGGGCGTGGTGTTCGCCGGGAGCTCGGTCGACGCCTACAACCCGAAGGGGGTGCGTGCCTCCGCCGGCTCGATCTTCCACGTCCCGGTCGTGAGAGACGTCGGGACCGAGGACGCGCTGTCGTCGCTCCGCGCCTCGGGGTTCGCCGTCATCGCGATGGACATGCACGGTGACGAGGAACTGTTCGACGCCGAGCTTCCGAGGTCGTCCGCGTTCGTGTTCGGCAACGAGGCCAGGGGTCTGCCGGCCGAGATCCTCGCCGCCGCCGATCACCGCGTGCGGGTTCCGCACGCCGGTCGCGCCGAGAGCCTGAACCTCGCCGCAGCGGCGACGGTGTGCCTCTTCGAATGGGTGCGCCGCGGCCGCGCGTCGGCCGAAACGCTCGAGGACCTGGTGGCGGCCGCGGCGCACGACATCCGGTCCCCGCTGACCGCGATGAAGGGGTTCGGCTACGCGCTCGGCAAGCGATGGGTGGATATGACGCCGGACCAGCGCGACCTGATGCTCGACGGGATCCTCCACGACGTCGATCGCATGGACACGATCGTCCGCCAGCTCGTCGACGCCGCGAGGGTGATGAGCGGCCGGTTCGAGTCCTATGTGGAGCTCACGGACGTCTCGGAGCTGGTCCGGCAGCTCGCCGAGCAGCAGGCGCGTGACCCGGAGCATCCTCCGATCGAGTGGGCCGGCGACGGCGAGAAGGTGCTGATCGACGCGGGCCGTCTCCGGACGACCCTCCTCGGGTTCGCCGAGGCCCTCGTGTGGTGGGGGAGCGAGGGTCCGATCCGGGTCGAGGGCCGGATCCGCGACGACCGACTGGTCGTCTCCGCCTCGCGCGACATCGCGACCCCGATGGACGTCGACACCCTCTTCGAGGCTCGCCGGCCGGGGACGGGAGGAGGTTCCAAGATCGGGTTGTACGTGGGGCGGCGGGTCGCAGAGGCGCAGGGCGGACGGGCCTGGGCTGAGCTGAAGGACGGACGCCTCATCCTCCACGTCGAGTTGCCGATCGCCGGTCGCGAGTCCTTCACCCCGTAGACTCGGCGACCTCGATGGACGCCCAGCAGATGCTTCGATCGCTCGCCGACGAGCGCGAGCGAGGGCTCCGCGCGTTCTCGGAAGCGGCGACGATGACCGAGCTCGAGGCGGCGCTGGTCTCGATCCTCGGGCGCAAGGCTCCGTTCTCCGAGGTCCAACGGGCGGTCGGCTCGCTGACACCCGAGGAACGTAAGTCGGTAGGCACGGTCGTCAACGACACGCGCGCGGCGCTCCAGCAGGCGGCCGACGCACGGCGTGCCGAACTGGAGACCGAGGCCGAGGAGGCTCTCCTCGTCCGCGATCGCATCGACCTCTCCCTTCCCGGGAGGAGGCCGAGGCGGGGATCGCTCCATCCGCTCTCCCTCGCCGAGGACGCGATCGTCGACGTATTCCTTCGGTTGGGATACCGGGTCGTGGAAGGCCCGGAGATCGAGGACGAGTGGCACAACTTCGACGCGCTCAACATCCCGCCGGATCACCCGGCGCGGACGATGAAGGATTCGATCTACGTCAGCATCCCCGGCCATCCCGAATTGCTGCTCCGCACCGAGACGTCCTCCGTGCAGATCCGGACGATGCAGTCGCAGCCGCCGCCCGTGTACATCATCGCGCCCGGCCGCGTCTATCGGCGGGAGACGCCGGACGCCACCCATCTGCCGGTGTTCCATCAGGTGGAGGGGCTGGTCGTCGACGAAGGGATCACCTTCGCCGACCTCAAGGGAACGCTCGACGCCGTGGCTCGCGCGTTGTTCGGGAGCGACCGGCAGACGAAGCTCGGGCCGGCGTTCTTCCCGTTCGTGGAGCCCGGCGCGGAGCTCGCGGTCACCTGCATGCGTTGCGACGGGATCGGCTGCCCGGTGTGCGGGAACGGCTGGATCGAGCTGCTGGGATGCGGCATGGTCCACCCGCAGGTCCTCGAGAACTGCGGCTACGACCCCGAGCGCTTCACGGGCTTCGCGTTCGGTTTGGGGATCGATCGCGTCGCGCTGCTCAAGTACCGGATCCCGGACATCCGGATGTTGGTCGACGGTGACATCCGATTCCTCGCGCAGTTCGGGGCCAACCCGTGAGGGTGCCGCTGTCGTGGCTCCGCGAGTTCGTCCCGGTCGAGCTGGACGTCGAGGCGCTCGCCGACCGGATCGACGCCCACGGGATCAAGGTGGAGAGCATCGAACGGCCCTGGGCGGGGCTCGAAGGGGTCGTCGTGGCGCGCGTGCTCGAGGTGCGGGACCACCCCAACTCCGACAAGCTCTGTCTCGCGACCGTGGACGGCGGGGAGGGGCCGGCACAGGTCGTCGTGGGCATCAGGAACATGGCCGCGGGAGACCTCGTTCCATGGGCCAAACCCGGCAGCCGTGTCCCGATGCTCGATGTCCCTCTGGGCGCGAAGACGCTCCGCGGCGAGCTGTCGAACGGGATGCTGTGCTCCCCCCGAGAGCTCGCGATCTCCCACGAGCACGAGACGGGGATCCTGATCCTGCCGGCCGACCTTCCCGTGGGAGCCGACCTCAAGTCCGTCCTCGGCCTCGATGACGCGGTGCTGGACATCGAGGTGGAGCCGAACCGGCCCGACTTCCTCTCGGTGTACGGGGTCGCCCGTGAGACCGCGTCCATCCTCGGCCTGCCGCTGAGCGACCCGGACACCGCCCTCGAAGAGGATCCGGAGCGGGCGGCCGACGTGGCGACCGTGGAGGTGCGCGCGCCGGACGGCTGCCCCTCCTATCTCGCCCGCGTCCTGCGAGGTGCCTCGACCGGGTCGACCCCGCTCCGGGCGCAAGCCCGGCTGACCGCCGCCGGGATGCGCCCGCTCGCACCGATCGTGGACGCGACGAACTACGCGATGCTGGAGCTCGGCCAGCCGCTGCATGCCTTCGACATGCAGCGGCTGGCCGGCCCCGGGATCGTCGTCCGGCGAGCCGAGCCGGGCGAGCGTCTCGTGACGCTCGACGGTGTGGAGCGGACGCTCACCGGAGAGGATCTGCTGATCTGCGACCTGGAGAAGCCCGTGGCGATCGCGGGCGTCATGGGCGGGCAGACCTCCGAGGTCTCCGAGGCCACGACGGACGTGCTCCTGGAAAGCGCGACCTTCACCCGCACCGGGATCATCCGGACGACCCGCCGCCTGGACCTGCACTCGGAAGCCTCTCACCGGTTCGAGCGGGGCACCGACCCCGAAGGGGTGGAGCGGGCTGCCGGCCGCTGCGCGGCGCTGATCGCGGCCTGGACGGGCGCCCGCGTGCTCGCCGGCGCCGCGCAGGCGGGCGGCCCGCCCGAGCGCGGCAACGTGTCGATGCGCGCCTCGCGGGCGACCACCCTGCTGGGCTACGCCGTCACGCCGACGGATGCGGCCGCGGTGTTCGACGCGCTCCGGATGAGCCATCGGGAGTCCTCGGACGTCGTCGAGGTCGAGGTCCCGGGATACCGCGTCGACATCGAGCGCGAGGTGGATCTGATCGAAGAGGTCGTGCGGATCCAGGGGTACGAGCGGGTCGGCGCCACGATCCCGCGTTCCCCCGAGCCGGGGGGCTTCCCGGAGCCGTATGCGTTCGCTCGTCGGACCCGGGACGCGCTCGTGCGGGCCGGTCTCCGCGAGGCGAAGCCGCTCCCGTTCGTGTCCGAAGAGGATCTCTCGCTGATGGGGGATCGCGACGCGATCTCGCTGACGAACCCGCTCCGAGCGGAGGAGGCGTGGCTCCGAACCCGTCTCCTTCCGGGCCTCCTGCACACGGTCGCGAGGAACCAGCGGTGGGGGACCGGGTCCGTCGCGATCTTCGAGGTGGGGACGGTCTTCCGGTCGGCGGACCCCGTGGAGGAGCGGCGCCAGGTCGGGCTCGTGCTCTGCGGAGCCGCCGGCGAAGGGTGGACGGCCGACGATCGGGCCTTCGACGTGCTGGATGCTCGCGGCGTCGTCGAGTCGCTCCTCGAGGAGCTCGGGGTGGGCGGAGGAGGGGAAGGAGGATGGTCGCTCGGCGATCCCCTCGGCGAGCCGTTCCATCCGGGGCGATCGGCTCGCGTCCTCCTCGCAGGGAGCCCGGTGGGCATCGTCGGGGAGCTGCACCCGCGCGAGGCGTCGTCGCTCGACATCGACGGACGTGTCGCGATCGCGGAGCTCGAGCTCGAACCCCTCCGGGCGGCCGCGGCTCGGACGTTCCGGCTCGTCGAGGTCCCTCGCTTCCCACCGATCCGCCGCGATCTCGCCTTCGTCCTGGACGAGGACGTGCCCGCCGGAGCCGTCCAGGCCGTGCTGGAGGGCGCCGCCGGCGAGCTGTTGGACCGCTCCCTCCTCTTCGACGTCTTCCGGGGAGGAGCGATCTCCGACGGGCGCAAGAGTCTCGCGTACGCGCTCGAGTTCCGAGCCCCCGACCGCACGCTCACGGACGAGGAGGTCGAGCCGATCGTGGCGACGATCGTCGCTCGGCTCCGCTCGGAGCTCGGAGCCGAGCTCCGGACCTGAGCTCGTTCCCGCGTGTGGGTGGAGTCTCATAGACTCCGACGATGCGTCACTACCTGAGCGTCGACGACCTCTCCGTCGGCGAGCTGTCCCAGATCCTTGAGCTGGCGGCCGAGGTCAAAGCCGACCCGTCGCCGCACGCGCAGGCGCTCGCGGGCCGGTCGATCGCGCTGATCTTCGAGAAGCCCTCGACCAGGACGCGCGTGTCCTTCGAGGTGGGGATCGGCCAGCTCGGCGCGAAGGCGATCGTCCTTTCCGCGATCGAGCTCCAGCTCGGCCGTGGCGAGACGATCGAGGACACCGGCCGCGTCCTGTCCCGCTACGTCGACGGCATCGT
>OEKO01000561.1_pt3 | contig 9658 bp, 7 predicted proteins | sample 1487491 | NCBI WGS metagenome assembly OEKO01 (sample SAMEA104379575, study PRJEB20068) | metagenome | isolation source: 1998
CGCCGGCGATCCCGACGCCGGTCCCTGAGGTGCCCGGTACGCTCAGGCGCCGATGGACCTGATCTGCGTGGGTGACGTGATGCTCGACGTGCGGGTGGACGCGGGCGAGCTCGCGCGGGGTGGCGATGTGCACGGACGGGTGGGCCTCCAACCGGGCGGCACCTCCGCGAACGCCGCCGTGTGGGCGGCGGCCTCGGGCGCGAGCGCTCGCGTGCACGGTCGCGTCGGCGCCGATCTCGTGGGCCGTCTCCTTCGCACGGAGCTGGAGGTTCGCGGTGTCGAGGCGGCCCTCGTCGAGGATGCCGATGCGCCCTCCGGGACGATGCTCGTCGTGTTCGAGGCGGGCGAACGTTCGATGGTCGCCGACCGTGGGGCGAACGCCCGCCTCGTGCCCGACGACCTCCCGCTCGCCCTCGAGGCGGGGGCGGTGCTCGTCTCGGGGTACCTCCTGCTCCAGGAGGGAGCCCGCGAGGCGGGGCGCGAGGCGATCCGCCGGTCCCGCGCGGAATGGGTCGGTGTGGAGACGGCCTCCTGGCCGCTGATCGAGGCGGTCGGCACGGAGGGGTTCGATGAGCTCGCCACCGGAGCATCGGTGGTCCTGGCCAACGAGCGCGAAGCGGAGTCCCTGACCGGACTCGGCCCGGTCGCCGCGGCCCACGCCCTCGGCGAGCGCTATCGGGCGGCCTGCGTCAAGCGGGGCGCGGATGGAGCCGTGCTGGTGCTCGACGGGACGGCCTACGAGGTGGAGGCCGACGTGGTCGAGGAGCGCGATCCCACGGGCGCGGGCGACGCGTTCGACGGCGTCCTGCTTGCGTCGCTCGCGCGCGGGATCGACCCGAAACAGGCGCTGGCGGCCGCATGCCGCACGGGAGCGACCGTCGCGGCGAGCGCCTCCGTCTGGCCGGCGCTGCCATCGTGAGCCCGGTGGCCACGCCGGGGGAACCGTCGCCGGGGATCCGGATCGGCGTCGAGGTCGGCGCCGCGCTCATCGCCGGGCGACCGGTCGTCGGGCTGGAGACGAGCGTGATCGGCCAGGGCTTGCCGCACCCCCGGAACCTCGAGTGCATCGATCGCGTGGCCGGCGCGATCCGCGATGCCGGCGCGGTTCCCGCGTGGGTCGGTGTCCTCGGCGGCGAGGTTGTGGTGGGCCTCTCCGAAGGGGAGCTCGCGCGATTCACCGAACCCGGCCGGGCGGACAAGGTGGCGCGACGCGACCTCCCGGCGGCGTGCGCGCGCGGCGGCCTGGGCGCGACCACGGTCTCCGCGACGATCTGGGCCGCCGCGCGCGCCGGGATCCACGTGAGCGCGACCGGCGGGATCGGGGGCGTGCACCCGGGGGAGCGCCCGGACGTGAGCGCCGACCTCGTGGAGCTCTCCCGAACGCCGGGCCTGTTGGTGTGCAGCGGACCGAAGTCGATCGTGGATCCGGCGGCGACGGCGGAGCGTCTGGAGGAGCTCGGCGTGAGCCTGCTCGGCTACGGCGTGGACCGCCTGCCCTTCTTCCTCGCCCGCGAGGCGCCCGTCGAGCTCGAGCATCGCGTCGAGACTCCCGAGGAGGCCGCCGCGGTCCTCGCCGCCGCGATCCGGCTCGACACGCGATCGACCGTCCTGCTCTGCGATCCGATCGCCGAGGAGCTCGCGATGGACGCCGGCGAGGTCGCGGCCGCGACGCGCCGGTGCGAGGAGCGAGCCGAGCGGGAAGGCGTTCGCGGCCGCGACCTGACCCCGTTCCTCCTCGCGTGCCTGGCGGAGGAGACGGGGGGCCGATCGCTCGAAGCCAACCTCGGGTTGCTCGAGTCCAACGCGGCGCTCGCGGGGGCGGTCGCGGTGGCCTTCGTCTCGAGCGCCGGCGCCCCGGGCGCTGGAGGCCCTACCGCAACCAGGTCTGGATGATGACCTTGAGGAAGTTCCACCCGTACCGGAGCGACTTCGGCTTCTTCGATTCGCCGCCGGCGCGCGCCAGGAAGGTGACCGGCACCTCGACGACCCGGGCATGGTGTCGGAGCGCCTCGATCAGGATCTCGCTCGTCCAGAACTGATCCTGCTTCAGGACCACCTTCTCGAGGAGGTCGGCACGGGCCGCCCGATACCCCGACGACGGGTCCGTGATCCGCTGTCCGGTGAGGGTCGTGATGATCCGAGAGAACACGTGCACCCCGAGGTGCCGGATCAAGCTCTCCCGCTCGAAGGAACCGAGCAGGCGCGACCCGTTCACGTAGTCGGCCTTCCCGGCGACGATCGGTGCGATCACCACGGAGATCTCCTCCGGGAGGTGCTGGCCGTCGGCGTCCAGCGTCACGACGACCTGCGCGCCCAGACGCAGCGCGATGTCGTAGCCCACGCGGAGCGCCAGCCCGCCGCCGCGCCGGATCGGGAGCTCGGCGACGAACGCGCCTGCCTCCCGAGCGGCGGTCGCCGTGCCGTCGGTCGACCCGTCGCTCACGACCACCGGGACGACGTGGTGGCCCTCGATCATCGCGGGGATCTGCTTGATCACGTCGCCGACGTTCTCCGCCTCGTTGAACGCGGGGGAGACCGTCACCAATCGGGGGCCGTCCGGCAGGCGTTCCGCGCGTTCCCAGTCGAACCGCTCCTGGCCGAGCGCCTCCACCAGGAGTCGGATGCTGCGTTCGTTCGTGTCGGCACTCGTCTGTGCGCGGAGGTACAGGAAGAAGAGCACCCCCACCGCCAACAGCAAGACGAAGATGACCCCGTTCGTTCCACGTTGGAAGTTGAACGTGCGCAGCAGCGGGTCGAACAGCGGCGGATACATCGCGAGCGCGACCACCGACGCGCACAGCGCGAACAGGATGATCAGGTTCAGCCGGCTGATCTGGCGGCGTTCGTGACCACGGACGGCCAACACGAAGATGCCGACCGCCGCGAGACCGGCCAGGATCCGGAGCGCAGGCATCTAGCTCGAGGGAGCCTCGACCCCCGCCCGCCAACGATCCCGCGGGAGGATGGCGTCGGTGATCACGCGATCCTTGTATCGCTCGATGATGCCGAACATCGACTCCACGAGCGTCTCCGAGAGGAAGTGCGGCTGAAGACCGAGGTCGAGCAGCTTCGTGTGCTTGGCGTTGTAGTAGTGCTCCTCGAGCTCGATGCGAGGGTTCTCGATCGGCTCGATGCGGACCTCGAGGCCGTGCTCCTTGCCCGCGCGCTGCACGATCTCGGCCAGCTCCATCACCGAGAACTGCTCCGTGAACTGGTTGAACACACGGAACTCCCCACGGTCGGCGGGGTTCAGGACCGCGAGCTCGACGCACTGCAAGGTGTCGAGGATGTTCAGGTAGCCGCGGGTCTGGCCGCCCTTGCCGTAGACGGTGAGCGGGTGGCCGATGATGGCCTGGAGGCAGAAGCGATTGAGCGCGGTCCCGAAGACGTCGTCGTAGTCGAAGCGGGTCGCGAGACGCTCGTCGAGCTTCGTCTCCTCCGTCTCGATGCCGTAGACGACGCCCTGGTTCAGGTCCGTCGCGCGGATCCCCCACATGCGGCACGCGAAATGGATGTTGTTCGAGTCGTGCACCTTCGAGAGGTGGTACAGGCTGCCGGGGAGCTTGGGGTAGAGGATCGTCTCCTTCCGCCCGTTATGCTCGATGTCCAGGTACCCCTCTTCGATGTCGATGTTCGGCGTCCCGTATTCGCCCATCGTGCCGAGCTTCACCAGGTGGGAATCGGGCGCGAACTCCCGCATCGCCCACAGCACGTTCAGGGTGTTCACCACGTTGTTCTCTTGCGTGAAAACGGCGTGGTCGCGATCGCGCATCGAGTACGGCGCGGAGGGCATCTCGCCGTAGTGGACGATGGACTCGGGCTTGAAGTCGCGGAACAGGTCGGCCGTGAGATCCCACTCCACGAGGTCGCCCTCCGTGACGCCGATCTCCTTGCCGGAGACCTCTTTCCAGGCGGCCGCGCGTTCCGGGAGCGAGCCGAGGATCGGAACGAGGGTGTCGGTGCCGACCTCTTCGTGGGCTCGACGGCGCAGATAGTTGTCGACGACGTGGACCTCGTGCCCGCCTTGCGAGAAACGCATCGCGGTCGGCCAGCCGAGGTAGCCGTCGCCACCAAGGATCAAGATTCGCATGTCGGGATTCCTTTCGGATGGTTGTGAGACCAGTGCGGATTGTACCGGGGCGGTACGGGCTCCTCCCTTCATGAGCACGGATTTCCCTCGACGGGCGCTCCGAGTTCCCGCGGTGATCGTCGATCACGCGCCGATGGGTCCTCGCAACACCGAGACGCCGCGTGCCGAGGTCTCGCGCTCGAGCGAGAGCACCCGTTTCAGCTCCGCCACGCTGAAGGGGGGACAGGTCCTCGCTCGCCGCATCACGATCACGGTCCTCGGGGTCTCGGCGAGGCGTTCGGCGAGCGTCCGGAGACGACCCGTGTACGACGGATCGGGACGATCGCTGCTCCCCAGACACGACAGGGGGAGGCTCCGCACGGGACGGTCGAGGAGGAACCACGCGACGTTCGCGCCGTTCGACAGCACGGTGCCCCCGTCGACCGCGCCGTCGAGCGCCGCCGCCGCGGCGACGTACTCGTCTCGAGACTTCACGGACGTCCCGAGCTCACGAGGGATGTAGCGGACCGAATCGATGACGGCGAGCGCGAGGAGGAGCGCGGCCGTGAGGGGCACGAGCCATCGGACGGGTCTGCCGGCCCATGCCCTCCAGGCTCCGTGAGCGAGCAGGACACCGGCCACGACCATCGCGACGTACATCGGGCCGAGGATCCGATGGTTCAGTGGCGGCGAGCGATCCGACAGGACGTTGGCACCCAGGACGACCAGCGGATGGAGGACCGCGAACACGCCGAAGGCCGCGAGCGCGGGATGCATCGATGATCCTGTGCGCTCGTTCCGCCGGGTCAGGCGCCAAGCCGCCGCGGCGGCCATCGCGGCGATCGCGACGAGGAGGAGGAGACCGAGCCCGAAGGGTCCCGGGAGGGGTTCTCGGAGGAACCACGACGCGACGCGCGATCCTCCCTGGCGCAGCTCGGCTCCCGTGAGACGTTCGATCACCTCCGACGTCCCCGCCACCGTGCCGGTCTGCAAGAGGTTGCGGACGGACCACACCGCGCTCAGCGGAAGTGCGACGGCGGCGAACAGGGCGGCGGATCGGAGGCGGGCGCCGATCTCGCGCCCGGGCCAGGCGAGCACCAGGAGGACGCCGGTGGCGAGCACCGAGATCCCCGCGTACCGCGTGAGCAGCGCCAGGCTGGTGGCGATCCCCGCCACGACGATCGCTCGACGACTCCCCGTTTCGAGCGAGACACCCAGCGCGGCCAACGCCGCCACCTCGAAAGGGAAGAAGAGGGGCTCGCTCCAGACGTGGGCGTACGCGAAGAGCGTCGGGATCCCGAGGTCGGTGAGGACCATGGCGACGACGGCGGCGCCCCAGCTCCCACCCGTCGCGCGAAGCACGATCCACCCCACCGCGAACAGCAGGGCCGCGAGCGCGACCGCGTTCACGCCGAGCGCCCACCCGAGCGGATCGAGATGCAGGGCGTACGGGATCGCGAGGACGGCCGAGGGGAGCGGCGGGAACAGGGTGACCGGGGCTCCGGGGTCTCCGAACGGATACGTCCACCCCGTGCCCTCGGCGAGGTTCGAGGCGGCTCCGAGGTAGACGAAGGAATCGTTCGTCGCATGGACGCCGTGCGGGGACGAGGACACCAGCAGGATCGGTCCCGGAAGGGATATCGCGACCAGGATCAAGGGAGCGATGAGGCGTCTCGCGACGGGCTCCGTCACGGGTCAGCCCGGGCAGCCGGCCCCGGCGCAGGAACGGAGCCGGCCGAGCATCGCCGAGAGTCGCGCCACGTCCGGATCGTTCGCCTCGTCGCCGTCGTGCAGCAGGTTCACGAGCTGGTAGGGGTCGTCCCGGAGCGCGTAGTACTCGCGGAACGTGACGTCGTTCGTCCGATCGCTCCGGTACTCCACGTACATCCACGTCTTCGTGAGGATGCCGCTCCACGTCGGCTCATCGGAGATCCGCCAGGATTCGAGGGGGAGCCGGGCGCGACGGGAGCTTCGATCGAGCAGGTCCCGGCCGTCGAGGTCGGACGGGGCCGCGACCCCGGCGGCGGTGAACATCGTCGGGCCGATGTCGAGGCTACCGACCAGGCGGGTATCCACGGCGCCGGCGGTTGCGTGGCCGGGCCAGCGGACGAAGAGCGGCACCTCGATCGCGGGGAGGTACGGAGCGGCCTTCTTCGAGCGCCCGTGCTCGCCCCAGAGGTACCCGTTGTCCGACACGAAGATCGCGAGCGTGTTCGGCAGCTCGCCCATCGTGTCCAGCTCCCGCATGATCCGGTCGACCTGATCGTCGACCGCCACGAGCGACCGGAGGGCGGGGACCCGCCGCTCCTGGATGTCGTCGACGCTCCGGAGATGGCGCCTTCGCACGTAGCCCGGCTTGTCGCTCCGATCGACCTCGAGCATCGCCGGGGTCGGTTCGAGGGGAGGCACGACGACATCGAGATAGCGCGGTTCCACCGTCGCCGGCAGATGGGGAGCCATGAACGACAGGTCGAGGAACCACGGCCGTGCGTCGTCGCGTTCACGACCCTGGAGGAATGAGACGGAGAGATCGCCCAGGAAGCTCGTCGAGTTCTGCGACACGGTCCGCACCGAACCATCGACGTTCCATTCCTCGCCCCCGAACGCGACGAAGGGGGTGGTCGCCCATCGATCGAAGTTGGCGGGAGCCCGATCGTTCGGCCAGTCGTTCAGGTACTTGCCGAACAAGGCGGTCCGATAGCCGGCCTCGTGGAGGGCTCGTTGCACCATCAGCGGCTCGGCGGCGGCGAGTACATCGGGTCGTTCCCGATTCGTGTGGATGCCGTGGTTGTGGGCGTATAGCCCGGACAGGATCGAGACCCGAGCCGGGCAGCAGACCGGCGTGGTGGCGAACGCGTTCTCGTAGCGGGTTCCGCCGTCACCGAACCATCGGCGGACGTGCGGCATCATCGACATCGTTCCGTCTCGTTGGTCGTCGGTGACGATGAGCAGGATGTTGGGCCGGCCGCTCTCGCCGTCGGCGTGGTCCGGCGCGCGGGCGGGTTCCGGGCCGGTGCACGCGACCAGCAGCGCGAGGAACGGAAGCGCCAGCCGCCGGGTCACCGGGCGAGCTTATCGGCCCGTCTCACGGACCCGATCGCCGCCTTCTTCGATCCGAGCGGCCGACGAGTCGCCTCGTGGAGGCGCCGCGTTCCCTGCACCTACACTTCCCCGCTGTGCCTGCGGCGTTGATCCCCAGCGTGTTGCTCACGTTCGCGTACCTCCTCGTCCCCGGAGCGGGCATCTCGCTGTCGACCGGCATCACCCGGGGGCGTGGGCCGGTCACGTTCCTCGCGGTGTCGCTCGGATGCGGGTACGCGGCGGCTGCCACCCTCTCGCTGGTCCTGGCCCTGCTCGGGATCCTGGCCCTTCCGACGATCGCGGTCGGCTGGACGCTCGTCGGTGCGGGCGCATGGTTCCTCGCGATGACGTCGGGCGCGGTGGGTGCGCATGTGCGCGACTGGCGTCGCGCCGTGGGCGACGCTCCGTGGACCACGATCGCGGCGGCCGCGACGGTGGTCGGCGTGGTCGTGGTGCGCTGGAGCTACCCGCCCCTCGCGAACATGGGCGCCACCGCGATGCGCTACTGGGCGGACGCGATGGAGATCGCCGACGCGAAGGGCATCCCGGCGGACACCTTGCAATGGGGGACGCTGCTCCGGCCGGCCACGAGCAAGTCGGTCTTGAACACCTTCAACGCAGGCTTCTCGCTCCTCACGGGACGGAGGCCGCTGGAGTCGATGAGCGTTCTGCTGTTCGTCGTCGCCGTCTCGCTCGTGATCGTGACGATCGCGTTGCTCATGACGCTCGGGCTCAGGCGCCTCGCTCCGATCGGCGCCGTCGTCCTCTTCGTGAACCACGTGACGGGCAGTGAGCTCACCGCGGACCTCACGCGGAACCTCGCGGAGAACTGGGGACGCCTCGCGGCACTGGCCGGCGTCCTCGTCGCGGTGCTCGTCCTCGGGCGTTCGCCCGAGGACGAGCGGTCGGAACAGGCGATCGCCGGAGAGATCGCCGATGAGGATCCCGTTCCGCGCGGACATCTCGTGATCGCCGGCTGGGTGCTCGGAACGGCGGCCGGCACCCATCTGGTGGCGGCCGCGTTCGGAGCGCTGTTCGTCTTCGCCTACGCGGTCGCACGGACCGTCCTCCGGCGCGCGCCGATGGTCACCCTCACCCGCGCGGCGGCCCTCGCCGGCGTCGCGCTCGTCGTAGCGACGCTCAGCCTCGTGCTCCCCGCCGGCGATCTCGGCTTCGGGGGCGCCGTCGGAGACGCCGAATACCGGGCGCTGCGGTCGGAGCTCGGACTCCCGGAGAGCTTCGATCCGACGCGGTTCCTGGTCACCGGGAGGCTGCAGACGCCGGCCGGGACGGAGACCATCGGGGTCAAGGATGTCGCCGAGGCCTTCGCGTACCGGGCGGTGGGGCGGAACGTCCAGGTCCTGCCCCCCGGCACGGGGCCGCTTCCCTCGTGGGCGCTGACGATCCCGTTCGCCGTGGTGCTGGCGATCGTGATCGCCGTGATCGCGTGGGGCCCGCCCGATCTGCGCGTGACCGTGCTGTGTGCGAGCTTCCTCGCGCTGCTGATGTTCGCGGTCGGCGTCGCGTTCGCGCTCCGGTACGACCTCTACGCCCTCGAACGCTTCGGGAACCGACGCCTGTTCAACTACGCGATGCTTCCGTACGTCGTCGTCCTCCTCGCCGGTGGCGAAGCGGTCCTGCGATGGATCGCGGCGCGCGGTCGGATGTACGAGCGAGCGGTCTCGATCGCCGCGTGCGGGCTCGTGATCGTCACCCTGATCGGTTTCCTGCCCGCGGCGGGCTGGCCCAAGGCGAGCAAGGTCGGCAACCTCCGGCAACAGATCCAGCTCCTGCGATGGGTCAAGGACCACGTCCCCTGCGAGGGCCGGGTGCTGGCGGATCGTCGGACGCTCGCGACCTTCCAGACCATGACGGGCCATGCCGCCGTGCTGGAGGGGATGGGACCGCACCTGCGACCCGAGGTCTTGGTGCGGGCGATCGGCGAGCTGCTCCGCGCGAAGACCTACTTCGAGGACCCGCAGACGCAGCGGAGGTACCTCGAGGAGCGAGGGGTCGCGGTGGTGGTGGCGACGCGACCGTTCGCGGAGTTCGCGGGCTGGATCCGTGTCCTGCGGCTCCCGCCCGACCCGTTCCGCGACGTCGACTACCTCCGACCCGTGTACCAGAGTCACGTCGGCACGGTGTACCTCGTCGAGGGATGGGTTCCGAACCCGTCGCTCCCGGTCGTCAAGGGCCGACCCGGTTTCCGTTGCCAGCCGGGTTGAGCGGAGCCCGCGGCGTCAGCCGCTGAGGTCGCCCAAGGCCTCGAGCACCCGGTCCACGTCATCGGCCGAGTGGTAGTGGCAGAAGCCGATGCGCACGGCCCCGCCGCTCTCCAGCAGCCCGAGGCGGCTCATCACTTCGCGGGCGTAGTAGTCCCCGTCCCACACGAAGACGCCGAGGGCGGCGAGGGACTTCGCGGTCTCGGCGGGATGCTGCGACCCCACCCGCACGGCGAACGTGGGGGTGCGCTCGTCCAGGCGGTCGCGATCCTCGATCCCCCAGAGC
>OEKO01000414.1_pt1 | contig 9492 bp, 8 predicted proteins | sample 1487491 | NCBI WGS metagenome assembly OEKO01 (sample SAMEA104379575, study PRJEB20068) | metagenome | isolation source: 1998
CGCCCGCCACCGCTCGAAGCACATCCGGTCCAAGGGATCGCATCTCGGACGTCGGTCTAGACTCGGGACCGTGGCATTCGAGGAATTGATCCACGGTTGGGACGGCGAGCAGGTCGTCGTCCATCACGACGAGCCGACGTCTTCGTGGATGTTCATCGGCGTCCACAGCACGATCCTCGGCCCCGCCATGGGGGGGACACGTCTCGCGTCGTACGCCGCACCGATCGACGCCCTCGACGACGTCCTTCGGCTCTCGAACGCGATGACGTGGAAGCAGGCCGCGGCCGGCATGCCGTACGGAGGCGGCAAGGCGGTCCTCGCGGTTCCCGAGGTGCCGGCGCGAGGGACAGCCGATCGCCGCGCGCTCCTCTTGCGGTACGCGGACCTCGTCGAGTCGCTGCACGGGACGTATGTGACCGCTGCCGACATGAACACCGGCGAGGCCGACATGGACACGGTCGGGGAGCGAACGACGCACGTCCTCGGTCGCTCCAAGGCCAAGGGAGGGTCGGGCGATCCGGGAGCGGCGACCGCCCGGGGCGTCTTCCACGGGATCCAGGCGACCGTCAAGCGCGCGTTCGGCTCCGACGACCTCGGCGGGCGATCCGTGCTCGTCCAGGGCCTCGGCTCCGTCGGGAGCAGGCTGGCCGAGCATCTCCACGAAGCGGGTGCCGCGTTGTTGCTCGCCGATGTCGACGCCGCCCGTGCGGCGGCGCTCGCCGACGAACTGGGCGCCAAGGTGGTCGACGCCGAGGACGTGATCAGCACGGAGTGTGACGTCTTGTCGCCCTGCGCCAAAGGCCGGGTGCTGACGGAGGCGACGATCCCGCACCTGCGGTGCCGGATCGTCGCCGGCGCGGCCAACAACCAGCTCGGCGTCGCGGAGGACGGCGAGCGCCTCCGCGACGCAGGGATCCTCTTCGCCCCCGACTACGTGATCAACGCCGGCGGCGTGATCCATCTCGGCGGCTACGAAACGCTGGGCTGGGACGACGCCACGATGGCCGCGCGGCTGGAGGCGATCGGAGAGACCCTGCTCGAGATCTTCGAACGAGCCGAACGGGAAGGGATCTCCACCGCCGCCGCCGCGGACCGCATGGCTCGCGCTCGCGTCGCCGCCGCCGGCGGATGACCGGCGTCAGCGTTCGAGCGCTCGGTCCGGAAGACGCGAACGCGTGCGACGGGATCATCGCGGGCCTCCCGTATCACTTCGCGAACGAGCAGGGTCGCCGCGACTGCGCCGCCGCGGTCCGGCGGGAGGCCGGTCTCGTCGCCGTCGAGGACGCGGCGGTGGTCGGCTTCCTCACGTACGCGCATCGGTTCGACGAAGCGGCGGAGATCACGTGGATGGCCGTTCGCGCCGATCGGCGACGCCGCGGGATCGGTCACGCGTTGATCGACGAGCTCTCCCGACGGCTGGTGGACGAGGGGCGACGGGTCCTGCTCGTCCTCACGGTGTCGCCGAGCGACCCCGGCGACGAGCCGGAGGACGGCTATCAGTCGACGCGGGCCTTCTACCGCTCGACCGGGTTCGTGCTCGGCCGCGACCTGCGCGGGGAGTGGGATTCGGACACTGCGGTCCTGATGGTGCGGGCCCTCGCTCCGTAGCGGGCTGCCGTCACGCGAACGGCTTCTCCTGGCCGGTCCTCGCGAGGCCCGCGACGTACAGGCCGGTGAACACGGCGCTCGTCAACCCGTAGACCCACCAGGGCCACGTCGCCGATCCCTCGGGGAGTCCCACGAGGGCATGGATGACGACGATGACGGCGGAGAGCCCGTCGAAGATGACGAGGGCCCAACACCACCACCAGAGGTCATCCAGCTTCCTGAGGATCAGGACGTGGAAGAGCGCGAGCGCGAGGCACGCCGTCCCGAAGAGCCGGATCCAGACGTCATCGCCCGCCGATGCCTGCCCCATGATCGTCTCGACGATCGTGCGCGGGACCACCACGAGCGGAGCGGAGAGCACGAGCAGCAGCGCGGCACCCGCGCTCAACGCACCGCGCAGCAGGCTCATGGAAGCGGCATCTCCGGAGGTGTCTGGGTCGGCGTCTCGGGCGGGTTGGTAGCATACGAGAACCGTTGAGCCGCTCCGCGTTCCGGCGCGCCCGGCTCCGGCTTCGCCGTACGTACGAAGCTCAGCAGGCAGAGAGGACGACGTCGACATGCAACAAGGCCCCCGGGTCGCGGTGATCGGCTTGGACTGCGCCACGCCCCAACTCCTGTTCGGCGACCTCGCGTCGGAGGTCCCCAACATCTCCAAGCTGATGTCCGAGGGGATGTACGGGGATCTCGCGAGCGTCACACCGCCGATCACCATCCCGGCTTGGGCCTGCGCGATGACCGGCAAGACGCCGGGGGAGCTGGGCATCTACGGCTTCCGCAACCGCAAGGACACGAGCTACGAGGGACTCTCGATCGCGCACTCCGGTTCGATCAAGGCGCCCGCCGTCTGGGACGCGCTCGGCGCGCAGGGCAAGTCCTCCCTGCTGATCGGCGTGCCGCCCGGGTTCCCGCCGCCCAAGGAGTTCCCCGGGTGGCGTGTCGGCTGCTTCCTGACGCCACCGTCGGCCGAGCACTACGCGTACCCGCAGGCGCTCGAGACGGAGATCGAGGAGGAGCTGGGCGGCAAGGGCGAGTACATCTTCGACATCCCGAACTTCCGGAAGCAGGGGATGGAGTTCGTCCTCGATCAGGTCTTCAAGATGACCGAACGCCGGTTCAAGGTGGCGCGACGCCTCGTGAAGGACAAGCCGTGGGACTTCTTCATGATGGTCGAGATGGGGATGGACCGCCTCCACCACGTGTTCTGGCACCACGTGGATCCCGTGCACCCGCTGTACAAGCCGGGCAACCCGTTCGAGGACGCGTTCCAGCGCTACTACAAAGCCCTCGACGACGAGGTGGGCTCGTTGCTCGAGCTCCTTCCCGAGGACGCGATCACGATCGTGATGAGCGACCACGGAGCCCGTCCGATGATGGGCGGCGTGTGCTTCAACGACTGGCTGATCGAGAACGGCTACCTCACGCTGAAGGAGTCGGTCTCGGAGATGACACCCATCGCGAAGGCACCGATCGACTGGAGCCGGACGCTCGCGTGGGGCGACGGCGGCTACTACGGCCGGCTCTTCCTGAACGTCGCGGGCCGCGAGCCTCAGGGCGTGATCGAACCCGCCCAGTACGAGACGGTGCGAGACGAGCTCGCGGCGAAGCTCGTGTCCATGCCGGGCCCGGACGGCGAGCCGCTCGGGACCTCGGTGCACAAGCCGCAGGACGTCTATCCGGAGGTCCGCGGCGTCGCACCCGATCTCCTCGTGTACTTCGGAGATCTCGGATGGCGCTCGGTCGGCGCGGTCGGCAACGACAGCGTCTACACGTTCGAGAACGACATCGGGCCGGACGGCGCGAATCACGATCGGACGGGGATCTTCGCGATGAAAGGCTCGCCCGGCCAGCCGACCGGCCAGGTGGAGGGTCTCAACCTCGTCGACGTGGGTCCGACGATCCTCTCGATGTTCGGGATCCACGGTCCCGAGGGCGAGACGTCGAGGAGCTTCCTGTGACGGCCGCCGAGCCGAAGGGGTTCACGGTCTGGTTCACCGGTCTGTCCGGATCGGGCAAGTCGACGATCGCCGAGATGCTGTATCACGAGCTCCAGGCCAGGGGCCTGAAGACCGAGATCCTGGACGGCGACGTCGTCCGGCAGAACCTTTCGAAGGGTCTCGGGTTCTCGAAGGAAGACCGGGACACCAACATCCTCCGGATCGGATTCGTGGCGGACCTCCTGACCCGCAACGGCGTCGCCACGATCTGCTGCCCGATCTCGCCCTACAAGGCGGCTCGCGACGCCGTCCGCGCCCAGATCGGGAACTTCGTCGAGGTGTACGTCTATGCGACGGTCGAGGAGATCGCCGCGCACCGCGACCCCAAAGGCCTCTACAAGAAGGCGCTCGCCGGAGAGATCACGGGCTTCACCGGCGTGGACGACCCCTACGAGGCGCCGGAGAACCCGGAGCTCGTGGTCGACACGTTGGTGGAGTCGCCGGAGGAATCGCTCCGGAACGTGATGGAGACGCTGCAGCGGCTGGGCCACATCGAGGACGCCACGCTGCGGGTCGAGGGAGACCGGATCCACTCGGGGCTGACCGATCTTCGGGTCACGGACTCCGGACACGTCGCCAAGGAGCACTGAGATCGACAGCCGCTAGAGTGCCGGCCCGTGGAGCGCCCCACCTCACCCGATCCGATCTCGGAACCGAAGGCCTACCAGGATCATCTGCTCGGCCTCGTCGCCGGTGAGGATCCGGCGGAGGTCCAGGCGGGCGCGCCGGACCTCTGGCGGTCGCTCGTCGCCGACGCGGGCGATCGGGGGCACACACGCCCGGAGACCACGGAGTGGTCGGTGATCGAGTGTCTCGGGCACGCCCTCGATGCGGAGGTCGTCTCCGCGGCCCGCTACCGATGGATCCTCGCGCACGACGAACCCGAGCTGATCGGCTACGACCAGGACCTGTGGGTGGACCGGTTGCATGCGCTTCGGGACGAGAACCCGAGCGAGCTCCTGTCTTTCTTCGAACCGCTCCGTGCTGCCAACCTCGCGTTGTGGGCGCGATCCTCCGAGGAGGACCGCGCCCGCGTCGGGGTCCATGCCGAGCGCGGACGGGAGAGCTTCGACCTCCTCTTCCGGATGATCGCCGGCCACGATCGCTTCCACATGGCCCAGGCTCGCCGGGCGCTCGATGCCGTGACATCGGCCGGCTGAGCGGGCGCGTCCGAACCGACTGGTACGCTGACCCCATGCAGCTTTCCGACGCCCATCCGGGTTCCCGGATGGGCGTCTGGCGTTCTCTCAGGCTCTCTCGGGGGTGATCGGCGTGGAGTTCGAGATCGGCATCGGCAAGACGGCCAGGCGGGCATACGGGTTCGACGAGGTCGCGATCGTGCCGTCCCGCAGGACGCGCGATCCTGACGACGTGGACATCAGCTGGGAGGTGGACGCGTACCGCTTCGGTCTTCCGATGATGGCCTCGGCGATGGACGCGAGCGTCTCGCCCCAGACCGCGGTGCTGGTCGGACGCCTGGGGGGCCTCGCCTGTCTCAACCTCGAAGGGCTGTGGACCCGCTACGAGGATCCCGAGTCGATCTACGAAGAGATCGCCGGCCTCTCCGATGAGAAGGCAACCCGCCGGATGCAGGAGCTCTACAAGGAGTCGGTCAAACCGGAGCTGCTCGGTCGCCGGATCGAGGAGATCAAGGCGGGCGGCGTCGTGTCGTGCGCGTCCCTCACGCCGCAGCGCGTCGAGCGGTTCGCGCCCATCGTGTTGGAGGCGGGACTCGACGTCCTCGTGATCCAGGGGACGGTGGTCTCGGCCGAGCACGTCTCCACGCAGACGGAGCCCCTCAATCTCAAGGAGTTCATCGCCGGATTCGATCTCCCGGTGATCGTCGGAGGGTGCGCCTCGTACTCGACCGCGCTCCACCTCATGCGGACCGGAGCGGTCGGCGTGCTCGTGGGCGTCGGGCCCGGGAACGCCTGCACCACCCGGGGGGTGTTGGGCGTCGGCGTCCCGCAGGCCACCGCGATCGCGGATGCCGCCGCGGCCCGGCGCGAGCATCTCCACGAGACGGGGCGGTACTGCCACGTGATCGCGGACGGCGGGATGCGCACCGGCGGCGATATCGCGAAGGCGATCGCCTGCGGCGCGGACGCGGTGATGATCGGGTCTCCGCTCACCCGCGCGTACGAGGCGCCGGGCCGCGGCTACCACTGGGGGATGGCGACGTTCCATCCCACGCTCCCGCGGGGGGCGCGCGTGAAGACCCAGCAGGTGGCGTCCCTGGAGGAGATCCTGGTGGGGCCGGCGCACGAGAACGACGGCACGTTCAACCTGTTCGGAGCCCTGGCCACCTCGATGGCCACGACCGGGTACGCCACGATCAAGGAGTTCCAGAAGGCGGAGCTGGTGGTCGCTCCTTCGATCAAGACCGAGGGGAAGACCTACCAGGCGGCCCAGCGGGTGGGGATGGGTCACTAGTTGGCGCCCAGGTCGGGGACCGAGGACGCCTCCAGGCCCGTCCTGGTCGTCGACCTGGGGGCGCAGTACGCACAGCTGATCGCACGCCGCGTCCGAGAGGCGCACGTGTACTCCGAGATCGTTCCGCACGACATCGAGGCGGCGGAGCTCGCGAAGCGGCGTCCGGCCGGACTGATCCTGTCGGGCGGGCCGGCGTCCGTCTACGAGGAAGGGGCGCCCTCCGTCGACGGCGGCCTCTTCGAGATGGGCGTCCCGGTCCTGGGGATCTGCTACGGGCACCAGCTGATGGCGCAGGCCTTGGGCGGCGAGGTCGCCGCCACCGGTCAGCGTGAATACGGCGGGACGGCGTTGTCGGTCGATCAGCCGGGCGGGGTGTTGCTGGCCGACTTCGCGGCCGACGAGCAGGTCTGGATGAGCCACGGCGACGCGGTCACGCGCGCGCCCGAGGGCTTCCGCGTGACCGCCCGCACGGAGCAGATCCCGATCGCCGCGATGGAGGACCCCGAGCGTGGCCTGTTCGCCGTCCAGTTCCACCCCGAGGTGTCGCATACGCCTCGTGGGCAGGACGTCTTGAAACGGTTCCTCTATGAAGGCTGCGGCCTCCTGCCCGACTGGACGCCGTTCAACATCGTCGAGGACGCGATCGCTCGGATCCGCGCGCAGGTCGGTGACGCCGAGGTCCTGTGCGGGCTCTCCGGTGGCGTGGACTCCTCGGTCGCCGCGCTGCTCGTGCATCGCGCGGTCGGAGACCAGCTCACCTGTGTGTTCGTCGACCACGGGCTGAACCGGGAGGGGGAGCCGGAACAGGTCGAGGAGACGTTCGGCCGCCATTTCGGTGTGCCGCTGGTGCACGTGAAGGCGGAGGACCGGTTCCTCGGGAAGCTCTCGGGCGTCACGGATCCCGAGCGCAAGCGCCGGGTGATCGGCGAGGAGTTCATCCGGGTCTTCGAGGAGGTCGCGCGCGAGCATCGAGGTGCCCGCTTCCTCGTGCAGGGCACGCTCTATCCCGACGTGATCGAGAGCGGTTCCCGTACGGCGGCCAACATCAAGAGCCACCACAACGTCGGTGGCCTTCCCGAGGAGATGGAGCTCGAGCTGGTCGAGCCGCTGCGCGATCTCTTCAAGGACGAGGTCCGGCAGGTCGGGGCCGAACTCGGGTTACCCGAAGAGGTCGTGCACCGGCAGCCGTTCCCCGGGCCCGGCCTCGCGGTTCGGATCGTGGGCGAGGTGACGGCCGAGAACCTCGAGAAGGTCCGGGGCGCCGATCGCGTGGTGCGGGAGGAGATCCGCCGCGCCGGTCTCGAACGGGAGACATGGCAGGCCTTCTGCGTCTTGCTCGCCGACACGAGGACGGTCGGCGTGATGGGAGACAGCCGGACGTATGAGAGCCCGGTGATCGTCCGGGTCGTCACGTCCGAGGACGCGATGACCGCGGATTGGGCGAGGTTGCCCCACGAGGTGCTCGACCGGATCGCGTCGCGGATCGTCCGAGAGGTGCCCGGCGTGAACCGGGTCGCCTACGACGTGACCTCCAAGCCGCCCGGCACCATCGAGTGGGAGTGAGCGCGGGTCGGTGCCCCGACCTCCTTCGGCAAGAAGACCCGGAAGGACGCGCCCCCGCCGCGCCTGTCCGCGACCTCCACGCGCCCGCCGTGGAGCTTGGTGAAGCCCGCCACCAGCGCGAGCCCGATCCCCGTCCCGGGGGAATGGGGGTCCTGATCGTCCCCCTGACGAAACGCCTGGAAGAGCTCCGACTTGAGCTCTGAGGGGATGCCCGGGCCGTCGTCCTCGACCTCGATGAGGATCTCGCCCCCCAGGTCGGCGAGTCGCACCCAGATCCGGGAGTCGTCGGGTGTGTGCCGAACGGCGTTCGCCAAGAGGTTCTCGAGGATCCGCTCGACCTTGGGAGCTTCCACGAGCGCGAGGACCGGCTCGGCGTCGATCTCGACCGCGTGTCCCTGCGTGTCCGTTTCCTCGACCACGCTCCTGATCAAGGCGCCGAGATCCACCTGCGCGAGACGAGGTTCGAGCAGCCCTCTCGCCAGGCGATCGACGTCGAGCAGGTCCGAGAGGAGCCGCTTCAGCTTCCTCGCGTTCGCAGCCAGCGGTGCGACCAGGTCACGGCGCTGCTCGTCGGAGAGCGACCCCTCCTGCTGCTCGAGGGTGAGCGCGAACCCGAGGATCGAGGTGAGCGGCGTCCGCAGCTCGTGCGAGACGGCCTGCAGGAAGGCGTTCTTCATCTCGTCCAAGTTCCGGAGACGATCGGCGGCCTCCTGTTCGCGGCGCAACGCCTCTTGCACGGCCTCTCCGGCACGCTTCAGCTCGGAGATGTCGTAGATCACGCCCTGGAACAGCCCCGGGCGGCCATCCGGCGTGCGTGAGAGGAGCACCGACTCGTCGTGGACCCACACGATGCGTCCGTCCCGCGCGATGTAGCGATACTCCTCGACGAACCGCTCGCCGGTGCTGGACGAGGTATCCGTCGCTTCCAGCAGCCGGTCGCGATCGTCGGGGTGGAGCCGCTCGATCCAGAGGCCCCCATCCTCCTCCCACTCCTCGCGTGAGTACCCGAGGAGCGAGGCGATCTGAGGGCTCACGTAGGAGAAGGTGGCCTTCACGGCGGGGTCCGAATCCCACACGTACGAGACGGCCGGGATCTGTTCGATCAGCGTTCGGTATCTCGCTTCCGCTTCGCGGCGCTGATCCTCCGCACGTCTCGCCTCGCCGATGTCCCGCAACGAAAGGACGACGCCGACCGGCGCACCCGAGGGATCGGGGAGTAGCGCACCGTTCGTCGACCACACGGAGCGCGTGCCGTCCGGGAGCACCCGGGAGAGCTCCACGCCGTGGACAGGCTGTCCGGTGTCCAGTACGCGCGCGAACGGCCGATCCTCCGGTGCGAGGGGTCGCCCGTCCGCCTTCCCGAGCTGCCACATCGGGTCGAGGTAGTGCCGACCGACGATCTCCTCACGGGACATGCCGAGGATGCGCTCCGCGGCGGAGTTGGCGAAGGTCACGCGCCCCTCGAGGTCGAGGATCAGGACACCTTCGGCGATCGTCTCGACCACGCGGGAGAACGAGAGGTCCTGTGCGCGGAGCGCCTCTTCCGTTTGTTTCCGCTCCGTGATGTCGAACTGGATGCCTTGTGAATACTTCGGCCGGCCGGCCTCATCCGTGACCAACGTGGCCACGTCATGGAACCAGAGCACGCGTCCGTCCTTCGCGATGACGCGATACACCGCGTCGAGGGGCTCTCCCGTTCGGTAGTGGTGGAGGTCTTGGGCGAAGGCGCGCTCGCGGTCTTCCGGATGGAGGATCCCCGCCCAGTGATCCGTGCCGCTCCGGATCTCCTCGGGCGTGTAGCCGTGGATCTGCTCGCCCCGGGGGCTGATGTAGGAGGTGGTGAAGCGTGGCGGGTCCGTGTCCTCGACGGCATCGATGTACACGATGCCTGGGA
>OEKO01000286.1_pt1 | contig 9281 bp, 11 predicted proteins | sample 1487491 | NCBI WGS metagenome assembly OEKO01 (sample SAMEA104379575, study PRJEB20068) | metagenome | isolation source: 1998
CGCCGCCCACGATCACCACGTCCGGCCGCTCCGCCATGCCGCGAGCGTACCCGTGTGCCGGGTTCCGAGCGGGTGTTGGCATCGGGTCCCGGGGCGGGCGAGACTCGCAGCGTGACCGAGCACGCCGCGGCCGCCGATCCCGACGCCGAGCTGACGTCCGAGCCCGACCCGGACGGCTGGCGGCGCCGGTGGCCGCCGATGAGCTACTGGGCGCGGGTCACCCTCACCGTCGTCGCCGTCCTCACGGTGCTGGCGGCCCTCTGGTCGGTCTTCAACATCGTGATCCTGATCCTCATGGCGGCGGTCCTCGCGATCGGGTTGGATCCCGCGGTCCGTGCTCTCCAACGCCGGGATCGGTCGCGTGGCGGATCGGTCGCCCTGATCTTCGCGGGTGTCCTGGCGTTCGCCCTGGTGTTCGCCCTCCTGATCGTTCCGCCGCTGGTCCGACAGGTCGGTGAGCTGGCGGACAACATCCCGACGTACATCGACCGTCTCGGCCAACGGGATGACGCGCTCGGCCGGTACTTCCGCGACACCGATCTGGCGGAGAAGCTGAAGGACTTCGTGGCCCATCTCCCCTCGAAGATCACCTCGTCCTTCGGCACGGTCCTCGGCGTCGCCGGACGCGTGACGAGCGCGATCTTCAATCTCGTGACGGTGGCCATCCTCACGGTGTACTTCATGCTGTCCCTGCCGAGGATGCGACGGACCGCGTCGCTGGCGTTCCCGGAGGGAGAGCCTCGCGAGCTGGGCGAGGTGATCATGGACCAGTCGGTGTCCCGGATCGGCGGCTACGTCGCCGGCAACCTCGTGACCTCCGTGATCTGTGGCGTCAGCGCGCTCGTCGTGTTCATGATCCTCGGCATCTTCGGCATCGGGATCCCCTTCGCGTTCCCGCTCGCGATGTGGGCGGGGATCGCCGACCTGATCCCCGCCGTCGGGGCCTACCTGGGAGCGTTCCCCGCCGTCGTCGTGGGGTTCTTCCAATCGCCCCTGACCGGGATCCTGATGCTGATCTACTTCACCGTCTACCAGCAGGTCGAGAACTACGTGATCGTGCCTCGCGTGATGAAGAACGCGGTGAACCTGTCTCCCGCGGCGGTGATCATCAGCACGCTGATCTTCGGGTCGTTGTTCGGTTTCGCCGGCGCGCTGCTCGCGCTCCCGGCCGCGGCGACGATCAAGGTCGTGCTCCTCGAAGGCTTCCTCCGCGACCGGGTCGCCGAGGGCGACCCGGTCGCGAAGGAGACGCTCGAGGAGCACGATCGCGCGGAGGCCGAGGCCGTCGCGGAGGCGACGGCCCGGGCGAAGGCGCGCAAGCGGATGATCCGCCGGCTCCGGGACCGATTCGGCAAGAAGCCTCGCGGGTAGCATCCCGGCGTGCCTCCCCGCAACGGAGCCGAGAGCCCCGGGAACCGTGAAGAAGCCCAGGGCAAGACGGGCAAGCCGACCGAGACGCGGAACAAGCCCGAGCGGCCGCGGGACCTCCTCGGCCGACCGCTCCCGTGGGGAGCGGAAGGGATGCTCGCCCTCGAGGACTTCGACGCGCTGAGCCTCGATGAGAACCACGAGCTCGGCAGCGCCCATGCACGAGCGGGGGAGTGGTTCGCGGCCCACGAGGCGTGGGAGACGGCGTGGAAGCAATCCCGCGACACCGACGAGGCCGAGCTGTTCAAAGGTCTCTCCCAGATGGGGGCGGGCTACGTGCATCTGTTCCGCGGGAACGCACACGGGGCGACCACGCTCCTTCGCCGGGCCGCCAGACGCATCTCCCGATACGAGGACGGGAGCAGAGGTGTCTCCACGAGCGCGCTGGCGGAGCGGCTGCTCGCCGATGCGGATGCCGTGGAGCGTGGCGACGTCGTGCCGGGTGAGGGAGCGACGGTCGAGCCCCTGGAGTTGTAGCCTTGCAGGAGATGAGCGAAGCCATCAGCGAGATCCGATGGACCGGCGTCACGGGTCCATTCGAGTTCCGGGTGAATCCAGGCGTGTTCGCGCCGACCCACACGAGCAAGACGATCGCCGAAGCGCTCGAGATCGGTCCGGACGACACCGTGATCGACGTGGGCTGTGGCTCCGGTGTGCTCTCGTTCGTGGCGGCGAGGCTCGGTGCCCGCCGGGTGATCGGCTGCGACATCTCCCAGGAAGCGGTCGACATCGCCCGGCTGAACGCGAAGAACCTGGGATTGGAGGACACCTGCGAGTTCCGGGTCGGCAGCCTGCTCGACCCCGTTCGTGACCTCCGCGCCGACGTCGTGATCGGCGACGTCTCCGGGATCCCCGACGAGATCGCGCAGGTGGCCGGCTGGTTCCCCGACGGGAGGGCGGGCGGCCCGACCGGCGCGGAGCTGCCGTCGGCGATGCTCGACTCGATCGGCGACACGCTGAAGCCCGGCGGGCACCTCTACCTGCCGACCGGCACGATCCAGGACGAACGGACGATCCTGGAGAAAGCGCGCGAGCTCTTCGGCGAACGGATGCAGGCCGTCATCGAGCGGGACTTCCCGTTGCCGGACGTCGTCGGCAAGTCGCTCGCGGCCGCGCGCTTGATGAAGGAAGGGCTGCTGAACCTCCACAAGCGCGGCTCGCGCTTCCTGTGGCGTCTCCGCGTCTGGCGCTGCGAAGCGTAGCCGGCGCTAGTTCTCCGGCCTGAGCACCGCGACCGCTTCGACCTCGTAGCCCGCCTCCCGCAGGTGATCGGCGCCGCCGCGGTCGATCGCCAGGACGATCCCGGCGATCTCGGCGCCGGCGGCACGCAGGATCTCCGCCGCCCGCTGCACCTGGTGACCGGTCGTCGAGACGTCTTCGACCAGGGCGACCCGAGCTCCCGGTTCCACGGAGCCTTCCACCTGCGCCTTCGTGCCGTACTCCTTCGGCTCCTTCCGGACGACGGTCACCGGAAGGCCCGTCTCCAACGCCATCGCAGCCACGAGGAGCATCGCGGCACCCTCGGGAGCGCCGAGCATCGTGACGTCCGGGGGCAGCAGTGCCGCCGCCGCCTTCGCGACGTCGCGGAGCAGCTCCGGGTCGGTCAGGAAGCGGAACTTGTCGAAGTACACCGAGGATCGTTGCCCGCTCGAGAGGACGAAGTCTCCGTGCAGCTCCGACGCGGCGACCATCCGGCGGACGAGGTCGTCGTTCATCGCCAGGCTCTGGTCACGGGATGGATAGCATACGGGCGTGGGTCGGGGCGACGGCCAAGCAGTGGGCTGGTATCGAGCCATCGGCCGTCCGGCGTTCTTCGCGCTTCCGCCCGAGGCCTCGCACCGTGTCGCGATGGCCGCGTTGGCCCTCCCGCTCCCATGGGAGCGGATCGGCGGCGCCGTCCGGGACCCATCGATCGAGGTCGACCTCTGCGGGATCCGGCTCCCCAACCCGATCGGCTTGGCTGCGGGGTTCGACAAGACGTGCCGGCACCTCGACGCGCTCGGGCGGCTGGGCTTCGGGTTCGTCGTGGGCGGCACGATCACGCGGGCGCCGAGGAAGGGGAACCCCAAGCCGCGGATCGTCCGGTCGCCGCGTCGCCGCGCGATCGTGAACTCGATGGGGTTACCGAATCCCGGGGCCGAGGCCGCGGCCGCGAACCTGGTGCGAGCCCCACGAACGGCGCCCCGGCTCGCGAGCGTCGCCGACGAGGACCTCGAGGCGGCGACGGCGACGCTGGAGCTCCTCGCCCCCCACGTCGACGGGTTCGAGCTCAACGCCAGCAGTCCGAACGCTCCGTGGCGGCACGACGCAGGACACATGAACGACCTGCTCGCGGCGTTCCGCGCCCGGACGGAGCTGCCGGTGCTGCTGAAACTTCCCCCGTTCGACTCCGACGAGGAGCGAGCGACCGTCCTCCACCTGGCGCGGGCCGCGGTCGACGCCGGGGCCTCGGGGCTCGTCTGCTCGAACACGATCCCGATCGAGGAGCCACGCCTGGCGGCCGGTCGCGGCGGCCTCTCCGGCGAGCCCCTCCGAGAGATGACGCCCCGGATCGTCTCTGAGGTGGCCGCCGCGACCGGCCGCTCGGTGCCCATCGTTGCCTGCGGGGGCATCTTCACGGCCCAGGATGCGACGTCGTGTCTCGAGGCGGGCGCCACCGCCGTCCAGCTGTACACGGGCCTGATCTACCGGGGCCCTCGGATCGTGGGCGACCTGACCCGAGGGGTGCTCGGCGCCCGCGGCGCCGTGGGAGCCTGAGAGCCGTCCCGAGCGTCGATTGCGCGACACCGCCTGCGCCGTCAGTATTGCCGGGTCGTGACCCTGCCGCCGGGCAGGAGAGGGGGAGCAGCCAGTGTCCGAGGCCGTCCGCGTGGACGACGTGCGTCCCGAGACGACCGGCTCGTCGCCGGCCGTTGCGCTCGAGGACGTGGTCAAGCGGTTCGGCGACGTCGTCGCCGTCGACGGGGTCTCCCTGAACGTCCGGCAGGGGGAGTTCTTCTCGCTGCTCGGGCCATCGGGTTCCGGGAAGACGACCTGCCTCCGGATGATCGCGGGATTCGAGCAACCGACGTCGGGGCGGATCCTCTTGGGCGGTCGCGATGTCTCCGATCTCCCGCCCTTCGAACGGGAGGTCAACACCGTCTTCCAGGATTACGCGCTGTTCCCGCACATGACCGTCGCCCAGAACGTGGGGTACGGGTTGATGGTGCGGAAGACCCCGAAGGACGAGCGAGATCGGCGGGTCTCGGAGGCCCTGGAGATGGTTCGTCTCGAGCAGATGGGGATCCGGAAGCCGGGGCAACTCTCCGGGGGGCAACGGCAGCGCGTCGCGCTCGCGCGATCGCTGGTGCTGCGGCCGAAGGTCCTCCTGCTCGACGAGCCACTGGGCGCCCTCGACCTGAAGCTCCGGCAGGCGATGCAGATCGAGCTGAAGGACATCCAGCAGGAGGTGAGCCTGACCTTCATCTACGTCACGCACGACCAGGAGGAAGCGCTGACGATGAGCGACCGCCTCGCGGTCTTCAACCAGGGGAAGATCGAGCAGGTCGGGTCGCCCGCCGAGGTATACGAGCGGCCGGCCACCGCCTTCGTCGCCGGATTCATCGGCGTGTCGAACGTCCTCGACGGTGAGGTCGCCGAGCGGATCACCGGGAGCGGTCACCCCTTCACGATCCGTCCCGAGAAGATCGAGATCGTGCCGATGGACGCCGAGCTGGCCGAGTCACAGTGCACGGCAACCGGGCGCGTGCGAGAGGTCGTATACCTGGGTGCGATCACGCGGTACGTCGTCGAGCTCGACGGCGGGGGGGAGTTGGTGGTGATGCAGCAGAACCTCGAGACGAGCTCGATGGAGGCGCTGCAGGTGCGCGGAAAGGCCGTGCGACTGCGGTGGGATCGAAGCAACAACCGTCCCGTGGAGGCAACGGGCGAAGGCGAGGGGTCCGAGGCGGACCCGGAAGAGGGGGTCGTATGAGGAAGGTGAGCCGGTGGCTGGTCGTCATCGCGACGCTGATGTTGGTCGCGGCGGCGTGCGGCGATGACACGACGCCGAACGGCGGCGACGGCGGCACGATCGAGCCCGCGAAGACGTACGACGCGATCGGAGACGGCGAGGGCGAACTGCACCTGATCGCGTGGAACGGGTACACGGAGTTCGGGGACGTCGACCCGGCGTATGACTGGGTGACGCCGTTCGAGAAGGAGTCCGGCTGTGAGACCTCGGACTTCATCAAGTACGCCGACACCTCCGACGAGATGGTGTCGTTGATGCGTCAGGGCGGCGGCACCGTCTACGACGGCGTGTCCGCCTCCGGGAACGCGTCGAACAAGCTGATCGCCGGACACGACGTCGGAGCGGTGGACACGTCGCTCTTCCCCGATCTCGCGGACGTGATCGGCCCGCTCAACCCGGACGGGGGAACCAGCACGTCGCATTACATCGTCGACGATCACGTCTACGGCACGCCGTGGATGTACGGGCCCAACTTCCTCATGTACAACACCGACAAGGTGACGCCCGCGCCGACCAGCTGGGACATCACGTTCGAGCCGACCCTGGACGGGCAACCGAACCCCTACAGCGGGAGCATCACGGGGTACGACGATCCGATCTTCATCGCGGACGCCGCGTTGTACCTCAAGACCCACAACCCGGACCTGGGGATCACCGATCCGTACGAGCTGACGCAGGAGCAGTTCGACGCGTCCATCGACCTGTTGAAGCAGCAGCAGCCGATGATCACGAAGTACTGGTCCCTCTACACCGACGAGATCGACGGCTTCAACGACGGGTCCATGCTGGTCGGCACCGCGTGGCCGGTCAACCTCACCTACACGAAGGACGAGGCACCCGCGGCAGCGGTGATCCCCTCCGAAGGGGTGACCGGGTGGGCCGACACGTGGATGATCTCGGCCAACGCTCCGCATCCGAACTGCATGCTCAAGTGGATGGAGTGGTCGATGAGGCCCGACATCCAGGCGCAGGTCGGGATCTTCTACGGAGCGGCAGGCAGCAACACGAAGTCGTGCGATCTGATCGCCGACGGGTTGGGGAAGGGCGGTGCGGACCTCGTCAACACCGTGGAGTACTCCTTCTGCGGCAACGAGGAGTTCCTGAACTCGCTCCACCTCTGGAAGACGCCGGAGGCGAACTGCCACGACGACCGGGGGAACACCTGTGTCGACTACAGCCAGTGGTTGACCAGTTGGACGGAGGTCAAGGGCTGATCGCGCACCCGCGTCGTGAGCCCGGCGGCTGCTTCGCAGCCGCCGGGCTCACGCCCACCCTCGGCCGATGAGCACGGCGACCGTCCCGAGCCGCGATCGAGGGCTCCTCGCGCGGATCTCGTCGTTCTTCTTCCGCCATCCGCGTCTGCGACTGGGCGCGCTCCTCGGCCCACCGCTCGCATGGTTCGTCGTCATCTATCTGGGGGCGCTCGTCGTGCTGTTCGCGAACGCCCTCTGGCGGCTGGACCCGTTCAGCGGCGAGATCGTGCACCGCCTCAGCTTCGCGAACTTCCGCGACCTCTGGGACAACGACGTCTATCGCACCATCACCCTGAGGACCGTCGGGATCGCATCGGCGGTCACCGTCACCGACATCCTGCTCGCGTTCCCGCTCGCGTACTACACGGCGAGGATCGCGACGCCGCGTGTTCGGAGCGCGATCCTCCTGGCCGTCGTGATCCCGTTGTGGGCCAACTACCTGGTCCGCGTCTTCGCGTGGAAGCTCATCCTCACGCCCGAGGGGTTCCTGAACTGGGTCCTGGACACGGTCGGGATCGGCGGGCTGCACATCGCGAACTCGAACTGGGCGATCTGGATCACGTTCGTCTATCTGTGGCTGCCGTTCACGTTGCTCCCGATCTACGCAGCGCTCGAGCGCGTGCCGTCGTCGTTCCTGGAGGCTTCCAGCGACCTCGGCGGGAGGGGCTGGATGACCTTCCGCCGGATCGTCCTCCCCTTGATCCTCCCGGGGATCGTGGCGGGATCGATCTTCTCGTTCTCGCTCACGCTCGGGGACTACATCACGCCGCCGCTGGTGGGCAAGACGCAGTTCATCGGGAACGTCATCTACTCCCAGGTCGGGGTCGCGGGGAACCTGCCGTTCGCTGCGGCGTTCGCGCTGGTGCCCGTCGCGATCATGGCGGTGTACCTCGTCGTCGCGAAACGCCTGGGCGCCTTCGAGGCGCTGTAGGGGGACGGCATGGAGAGTCGCAGAACGCGCTGGCTGATCGGAGCGGGGTCGATCCTCACGCTCGTCTTCCTGTACGTGCCGCTCCTGATCGTCGTGATCTACGCCTTCAACGACGCCGTCGGGCAGAGCTGGCCGATCAAGGACTACACGACCAAGTGGTTCGTGACGACGTGGCACAGCCACCTCGTGCGCGAGGCGCTCGCCACGTCCCTGCAGGTCGGGTTGATGGCGACCGGGGTGGCGCTCCTGCTCGGGAGCGCAGCGGCGTTCGCGGTGCACCGCTTCTCCTTCTTCGGCCGCAATGCGGTCTCCTTCCTCCTGGTGCTGCCGATCGCCCTGCCCGGGATCGTGACGGCGATCGCCCTCAACTCCTCGATCAACACGTTCCGGATCTCGTTCAGCGTCCTCACGATCGTGATCGGGCACGCGACCTTCTGCATCGTGGTCGTGTTCAACAACGTGATCGCACGGCTCCGGCGGACACCGGGGTCATTGGTGGAGGCGTCGATGGACCTCGGCGCCAACGGCTGGCAGAGCTTCCGCTACGTGACGTTCCCCGCGATCCGGACCGCTCTGATCTCGGGCGCTCTGCTCGCGTTCGCGCTCTCGTTCGACGAGATCGTCGTGACGAACTTCACCTCGGGGGGCGAGATGACGATCCCGAAGTTCATCTACAACAACCTGCGGCAGCCGCGGAACCGACCGGTGGTGAACGTCGTCGCGGTCGCCGTGGTGCTCCTGACGTTGATCCCCGTTTACCTGGCCCAGCGCCTCGCCGGCGGCCCGGACGTGGCGGCCGCGGGGGCGAAGGCCCAGGCCGCTCAGGGCGCCCAGCTCTAGAGGTACTGCCCGCGGGGCACGGCTCCGGGTTCCTGCGGCTGTTCCTGCCCCGGGTTCTGCGCCATCAAGCCGCGGCGCCGGATCTCCTCGAACTGCTGACGGGCGGCCATCTGCTGGGCGAACATCGCCGCCTGGATCCCGTGGAACAGCCCCTCGAGCCAACCCACCAACTGCGCCTGCGCGACCCGCATCTCGGATTCGGTCGGGACGCCATCGAGCGGCGGCACCAGCTCCGTGAGCTCATCCTTCAGGTCCTGGCTCACCGAGTCGCCGAGCTCCTCGACCGACCGGTGATAGATGTCGACGAGCCGCTTCCGTCCGGCGTCATCCATCGAGGCCTGCCGGGTCTCATCGAGGAGCTCTCGGACCATCGACGCGATCCTGAGGAGCTTCGCCGGTTCGGTGATGGATTCGGTGGACGGCGCGTCCGGCGTCCCTTCCCGGGCCTCACCGGCTCCCGGCTGTGAGGACGGATCGATCGGGACCGCGGGGATCGGTGGGGTGGCCTCGGGGGTGCTCATCCGTTCAACCTAGCACCGGGCTCGCCGATGCTCCCCGCGAGGTTCCGGATGAAGAGCGCTTCGGCGAGCGTGATGCGCTCGATCTCGGACAGGTCCACGCTCTCGTTCACCGAGTGGATGAACGAGCGCTCGTCCATCGCGCCCCAGATCAAGATCTCGATGCCGGGGAACGTCTCCGTGAGCATCGGGACAAGCGGGATCGACCCGCCCGAGCCGACCTCGATCGCGTCGCGCCCGTAGGCCCGCGCGAGTGCGTCCATCGCCGCCCGGCTCGTCGGAGAGGACGTGTCGACGAG
>OEKO01000550.1_pt4 | contig 9111 bp, 8 predicted proteins | sample 1487491 | NCBI WGS metagenome assembly OEKO01 (sample SAMEA104379575, study PRJEB20068) | metagenome | isolation source: 1998
GCGATCACCGGTGCGGTTCGTCGGCGTGATGGGTTCCCGGCGCCACGTGGCCCACTACGTGGAGGACCTCCGCGCGCAGGGCTTCGACGACGACGACCTCGCACGGGTCCGCAGCCCGCTGGGCTTGGATCTCGGCGGCCGGCGTCCGGAGGAGATCGCGCTCTCGATCGCGGCCGGTCTCGTCGCGGCACGCCACGAGCGGGAGGGCGGGTGGCTCGACCGATGACGACGTCGGAGACCTCGGAGCACGTCCGGAAGAATCGGGAGCACTGGGAGCGGGAGTCCGACGAGTACCAGGACCGCAACCGGGAGCAGCTGAACCGCTGGGACCACCTCGGATGGGGCGTCTACGACGCGCCCGAGGACGAGGTCGGCGCGCTCGGCGACGTCGAGGGCCTGCGCGCGCTGGAGCTCGGATGCGGCGCGTGTCAGTTCGGGATCAAGGTGGCGATGCGCGGTGCCGTCGTGACGGGCCTCGACTTCTCGATGACGCAGCTCCGGCACGCCTTCGAGCACTTCGACGAGACCGGCGTCCGGTTCCCGATCGTCCAGGGGAACGGCGAGCGGCTCCCCTTCCGCGACGGGTCCTTCGATCTCGTGTTCTGCGACCACGGCGTCATGGGGTTCGCCGATCCGATGCGCACCGTCCCCGAGGTGGCTCGCGTGCTGCGACCCGGGGGGACGTTCGCCTTCAACGGCACGACCCCGTGGATCTGGGTCGCGTGGGGAGATCAGGAGGAGGAGCTCCCGGCGACCCGAGAGATGCGGATGGACTACTTCGGGATGCGATCGCTCGACGCCGCGGACCCCTCGTGGCGGACGACGGAGTTCCAGCTGACCTACGGGGATTGGATCCGGCTGTTCCGCGCGAACGGGCTCGCGGTCGAGGACCTGATCGAGCTGCGGCCGAACGAGGACGCCACCACGACCTATGACGACTACGCGCCGCTCGAGTGGGCCCGGGCGTTCCCCGCCGAACACATCTGGAAGGTGCGGAAGGAGTGAACCGCGGCGCGTCGGGCCGCCGGATGGCCGGCGCCGTGCTCGTCGCGATCGCCGCACTGCTCTCCGGACTCGCCTGGCCGACCGGCGAGGTTCGCTCAGATCACCGGCCCAACGTGATCGTGGTGCTCACCGACGACGAGCGGTGGGACGGGTTCGACGCGATGCCCTACCTCTCCGGGGAGCTGGCTCGGAACGATTCCGGTTGGAAGCCGTTCCCGGACATGTTCGCCAACACCCCGCTCTGCTGTCCCGCCCGGGCGAGCCTGTTGACCGGCCGCTACGCGCATCACACCGGCGTCCAGGACAACGACGACGGCGGGAACCTCGACGAGTCGTCCACGCTCGCCACCTGGTTGCACGCGGCCGGCTATCACACCGGGCTGATCGGGAAGTACCTGAACGGCTATCCCTTCGGCCGTCTGCCGTACGTCCCGCCCGGATGGGACCGGTTCGTCGGCAAGCGCAACCAGAGCGGCGTCACGGTGTACCGCGACTTCCGCGCCGTGGACCAGGGAACGCCGCTATTCGTGCACGAGTACGCGACCGATTGGCTGGCGGAGAAGGCCCTCGGGTTCGTGCGCACCGCGCCGACCACTCGGCCGTTCTTCCTGTTGTTCGCGCCGAGCGCGCCGCATCCGCCGTGGATCCCCGCCCGGCGGCACCGAGGGGCGGACGCCGACCTGACGATCGCGGAGCCTCCCAACGTGGTGGGCGCGCTGCGCGGCGCGCCACCATGGGTCGAGGCACGGCCGGTGCCGAGCGCCGCGCAGCGCGCCGCGTGGATCGAGGATCAGCGACGGGCCGACGAGACGCTCCTCGCCGTCGACGAGGCGCTGCACGCGATCGTGACGGCGCTCGGCGAACGCCTCGCCGACACGTACATCTTCGTGCTCTCCGACAACGGGTACTCGTTCGGGGAGCACCGGTGGGGCGGGAAGAAGTGTCCGTACGAGGCGTGCGTCCGGATCCCGCTGGCGATCCACATCCCGTCGGGGGCGCGGACCACGCTCGGCGTCGTCTCGATCGTCGACCTCGCGCCCACGATCGCGTCGTTGGCGCGCGTGATCCCCCCCACGTCGATCGACGGGACCGGGTTCGCTTCGTATCTCACGCCCCGACCCGGTCTCATGACGCCGCCCGCGGAGGCGGTGTTCCTCGAATGGGTGGGAGACGCCCAGATCCCCGCGTGGACCGCGGTCCGAACCTCCGCGTTCAAGCTGATCCGGTACGAGGACGGCTTCGAGGAGCTCTACGACATCGCGGGGCGCGTCGGACCTCCCGACCCCTGGGAGATGGACAACCGCGTCGCCGATCCGCGATACGGAGGCGTCCTCGCGCGGCTCCGCAGGCTGCTCGGTCGCTACGAGAGGCGGGGCTAGACTGGCCGGATGCGACCGGCGCCGATCATCAAGCCCGCGCGCCGGAGCAGCCGCGTGCGTCAGCGTCGACAGACGTTCGGGGCGCTGGTCGTCGTGCTCACCGCGGCATTGGCGTGGCAGTTCTGGCCGTCGGCGGGCAAGGAACGGGCGCAGCCGCCCGACAACGGGGGCCACGGAAGCAAGAGCCCGTCCTCATCGCCCGGACGGCCGAACGGGGAGAACCCGATCCAGCACGTGATCTTCCTGGTCAAGGAGAACCGGTCCTTCGACCACTATTTCGGGAAGTACCCGGGGGCCGAGGGCGCGACCGAGGGCGGCACGATCAAGGACTGCAGCGCGAGCACGTTCGAGGACGGTCCGACCGTGCCCCTCACCCAGGCGCCGACGGTCCTGCCGCACGACCTCGGCCACGCGTTCGCGCCCGGTCTCTACTCGATCAACGGCGGCAAGATGAACGGTTTCAACTGCGTCCCGCTGGGCGAGGACATGATGGGCTACACCCAGCATTCACGGGACACGCTGCCCGGGTACTGGGCGTACGCGGATCGCTTCGTGCTGGCCGATCACTTCTTCACCTCGATGTACGGACCGACGTTCCCCGAGCACCTGTACACGGTGGCGGCCCAGTCCTACGGCATCGTGGACAACAAGACGACCACGGATCACGAGGGCAACTACTGCGACGACCCGACCGAGATGACGAAACGGTTCCCGATCGAGGACCTCACCGACACGGACGTGGCCGCGATCATGGATCTCGAGGAGAACATCACCGACGAGGTGCCGGATCAGCTGATCCGTATCGCGGCGTACTGGGAGACCACCCGCACCTGCGTCGACATGAAGGTCCTTCCCGACCTGTTGGAGCGCAAGGGCATCAGCTGGAAGTACTACGCGAACGCGGACGCGTGGATGAACGCGCTCCAGGCGGTCAAGCACGTTCGTTTCGGACCGCTGTGGCAGAAGGTCCAACCGCCTCAGACGATCCTCGAGGACATCAAGAACGGCGAGCTGCCGTCCGTGTCCTGGCTGATCCCCCCGGAGGGCAACCCGAACGAGCATCCGGGTTCGCTGACCAACGTGTGCGAGGGCGAGAACTGGACGAAGGAGTACCTCAACGCCGTGATGCGCAGCAAGTACTGGCCGAACACCGCGATCGTGATCGTCTGGGACGACTTCGGGGGCTTCTACGATCACGTGGTGCCGCCGCACTACGACGTGATGGGCCTCGGCCCGCGCACCCCGGCGCTGATCATCTCTCCCTGGACCAAGCGCGGCGACAACCCCGACGGGGGGTCGATCGACAAGACCGTCTACGAGTTCTCCTCGGTCCTTCGATTCATCGAGAACCTGCACGGCCTGAAGCCGATGACGGAACGCGACAAGCAGGCCGATCCGTTGTCGGGTGCCTTCGACTTCACGCAGGAACCCAGGCTCGAGCCGCTCCTCCTTCCGCAACGGGACTGCCCGAGCGCCTGATGCGCTCGGCCGCGGCGCCCCGCTGGGCGCTGATCGCGATGCTCCCGCTCCTCATCGCGGCATCGGACCCCACCGGAGACGTGGCCGGATGCACGGGAGGCGCGGGATCGGGAGCGCCCGACCTGGTGGACGCCCGGGGCGAGATCGTGGAGCTCGGGACGTCGGCTCGGTGGGAGCTCACGTTCGCGGAGCCGTTGACCGTGCCCGACGCGGTCGGACACCCGTTCCGCGTCGACGTCGCGATCCGGGATCCCAAGGCCCCGGCCCTCTCGTTCGCCTACTACCGCAACGTGAACCGTTTGGTCCGCGTGGACGCCACGGTCGAGCACCCCACCGAGATCTACCTCCTGCCGGAGCGCGCGACCAACGTCTTCGATCCTCCGAGCATCTCGGGGCGCACGATGGTGATCCAGGTGCCCGGCCGAACACTCACCGCGGACGAGGAGCAGACGGGCACGTCGCCCGGACTCGAGAGCCTCCGGTGGACGGTGGTCGTGCGCGACGGCCGCGCCTGCGACTTCCTGGGAGACGGACGGACGACCGAGCGGCTCGTTCCCCAGCCGGCGGCGGCGGTGCCGAACGGGTCCGGGCGGGCAGGACTCTCGCCCTGGTGGGCCGTGGCGGGCGCGGCCGTCGCGCTGCTCGCCGTCGCGGGCTACGTGGTGCGACGCGCCCGGTAGGGGCGCAGGATCGCGTCCCGAGGCCCCTCGAGGAAGTGTTGCCAGGGTCGGGTGATCCCCCTCGTGCCGCGCCGACGGACCTCGGCCACGCGCTCGAGGTCGACGACCTCGATGAGGAGCTCTTCCCTTGCGCCGGCTTGGAACAGGATGCGTCCCTCGGGATCGACGCCCACGCTCCTGCCTTGTCCGAACGTCGACACCATGTTGGGGTTGAAGAGGAAGACCTGATTCACGATCGCGTTCGCGCGGGCGAGGACGACCTCCTCCTCCCGATCGGGGGTCGTCGTGGCGGTCGGTTGCGCGATCAGCTCGGCTCCCTGCAGCGCGAGTCCTCGGGCAACCTCCGGGAACCAGCCGTCGTAGCAGATCATCAAGCCGACGGATCCCTTGCCCGGGATCTCGAAGACCGGCGCCGGATCCGAGCCGGGGTCGGCGTCCTCGAACGGACGCCACGGGAAGAGCTTCCGATAGACGGCCGCGATCTCGCCGTCCGGGGAGAACGCGATCGCGCTGTTGTGGATCTTCTTGCCTCGACGCTCGTTGATCGACCCGGCCACGATCCAGCGCTTGGCACGGGCGGCGATCTTCCCCACGCGGTCGGTCAATGGCCCGGGGATCTCCTCGGCCACCCGCCGCTCCCAGTCACCGGTCCCTCCCGAGGTGAACCCGTCGACCGCCGTGAGGTAGAGCTCCGGGAAGATCATCAGGTCGACGTCGGGGAACGCGCGACGGGCCACGCGGACGTGGTCCTCGAACTTGTCGAGGGTAGCCGCCGGATCCCACGCGACGGGCGCGACCTGCGCCGAGAGCACCGTGAGTGTTCGGCTCACGCTCGGACCCTAACAGTGAGCTTCATCCCCGGGGCTACGCTCGTGCTGACGCGCTCGCTCCGTGAACCCCCAGACGCCCGGTCAGGCGCGCTGCGGCTGGAGCTCGGCGATGAGCTCGTCCACGCCCCGGGCCAGCTGCTCCCGCCACCACGCCTGGCCCTCCGGCGGCAGCGTGGCGATCGGGTCGTAGTAGTGGTACCGCCGGGTGAACGCCTCCGGGTCGTCGCTCTCGATCCCCGTCCGGTAGTTCTTCGTCCAGCTGGAGATCCCGCGAACGCGGTCGTACTCCGCGACCTGATGCGCCCACCGCTTGCCGACGAACGGCACGTCGACCACCATCCGCGGGGTCGCGAAGCCGGGCAGGTATCCCATGATCGAGTGCTGGAGGTCCTGCACCTCCCACACCGCGGTCCGCCAGTGCTCTGCGTTCGGGATCATGTCGCAGATGTAGAAGTAGTAGGGCAGGATCTTCGCGTGATCCAGGAGCATGAAACAGAGCTCCAGGAGCTGTTGCGGCGTCGTGTTCACCCCGCGCAGCAGCACTCCCTGGTTCCGCACGTCGCGGAAGCCCGCGTCGAGGAACACCTTCGTCGCGCGGCCCACGAGCGGCGTCACCTGCTGGGCCGCGTTCACGTGGGTGTGGACCGCGATGTCCACACCTCGTCCGTTCGCGCGTGAGGCCATCCGCTCGGCCGCCTCCTTCACCTCGTCCTGGAGGAAGTGCTGCGGGATCCCCATGAGGCCCTTGGTCGCCAGGCGGATGTCCCGGATGTGCTCGATGTCCAGCAGCCCCATCACGAAGGTCTCGAGCCGCTTGATCGGGACGTTCGCCATGTCGCCGCCGGATACGACCACGTCGCGGACGCTCGGCGTGCGTCGGAGGTAGTCGAGCATCGCGTCCCATCGTTCGCCCTGCTTCTGCTCGAACTTGTACTTCAGGACCTGGACGGTGTCGTTGCCGACGAGGTCCATCCGGGTGCAGTGGCCGCAGTACTGCGGACAGGTGGGGATCAGCTCGGCCAGGACCTTGGTGGGGTACCGGTGGGTGAGCCCCTCGACCGCCCACATGTCGGCCTCGTGGAGGGAATCGCGCGAGGCGAACGGGTGCGACGGGAACTCCTGCTCGCGGTCGCTGAGCGCCGGCGCCATGTAGAGGCGGACGGGATCGGCACGCAGGTCGGTCTCGTCCATCGTGTTGATCATCTGAGGCGGCAGGAGCATCGACATGGTGGCGCGTTCCTGCTGGTCGCGCTCGATGTCGGCGAGCAGGTCGTCGGTCAGGTGCTCCCCGAGCGCCGCCTTGAACTCCTTGAGGTTCTTGACCGTGTGGGCGCGTTGCCATTGGGCCGACTCCCACTGCTCCTTCGTCACGTCGCGGTACCCCGGGAGCCGGGTCCAGTCGGGCTCGACGTACGGGCGCTGGAGCGGGTACGTGAAGGGCTGGGGGGCGGCGTGCGCGTGCGGGTCACGGTGCCCCGGACGCTCGGTGTGCTGGGTGATGAATTCGACGCTCATCGATCTCACGGCTCCATCGGTCTCGGGATCCGTCCGCACAGAGTGTGGGACCACGGCCAGTGTACCCGAAGGAAATCCGGGCAGATGCGTGACTCACCGGACGATATCCGGTTTCGCCGGAGAAGGTATCGGCTAGCGCCGGCCGCCTCTGAAGGGGCCGCCCCGATTGTCACGGCGCGGGCGGCGCTCGATCTGGATCTCGGGCGCCTTCTTGGGGAGCCTCGCCCGCATCGGCGCGTGGCCGGTCCGTTCGAACCGCACCCAGATATGGTCGGGGTGCTGCTTGCGCTCGGTCTCGCGCCACCCGTTCGCGACCAGGTGCTTCAACCGCGACGCGGCCGTTTTCCGCAGCTTGTCGGTCCCGGGGACCCGGACGTAGAGGCGTTCGTGGAGGATCTCTTTGTAATCGGGCATCGGCCGGACAGGGTAACAGGGCGCTTCCTTCAGCGGCTCTTCACACCCGCCGATAGCTGGGGTTATGGAGGTTCCCCAGGGCTCGTCCCCGGCCGCCGGTCCGGCGGCCGATCTCGGCGTGGCGGACGCCGCCGCGGCCTCGTTGCCGCTGCCGGAGTCCCTCGCGAGCGTCGGGAAGGAGCTCGGGGCCGACCGCGTCTACGTCTTCGAGAACGTTCGGGACCCCGATGGACGGCTGTGGATGAACCTCATCGCGGAGTGGCTCCGGGACGGCATCCGGGGCCTCTTCGAGATCCCCGGAACGAAGCTGCATCCGTACTCGCCCGACTTCACGCGATGGATCGAAGTCCTCGGAGACCGGCAGGTGCTGGCGGGCTCGGTGGCGCAACTCCCGGAGCTCGAGCGACGGATCCTGGCGGGCGAGAAGACCGCGTCGATCGTGGCCGTCCCGATCTTCCTCGACGACGGGTGGTGGGGATACCTCGCCGCGGACGATTGCGGCCGTGGGCGGGCGTGGAGCCAAGGTGAGGTCCAGCGGTTGCAGGTGTTGGCCGCGACGATCGCGGAGGACGTGCAGCGGCGCCGGCGGGTGTCGGCCGAGGAGATCATGGGCGATCGCTACCGCTCGATCGTCCAGTACATCCCAGCCGTCACCTACATCGACGCCCTCGACGACTCGGCCTCGACGCTGTACATGAGTCCTCAGGTCGAGGATCTCCTCGGTTATACGCCGCACGAATGGATGCACGACGGCGATCTCTGGCTCAGGATCGTGCACCCCGACGATCGCGCGCGGGCGGCGGCCGCGAACCAGCGCCACAACGAGACCGGCGAGGCGTTCTCGATGGACTATCGCGTCTACCGGAAGGACGGCCGCATCGTCTGGATCCACGACGAGGCGAAGATGTTCCGAGACGAACGTGGCGTGCCGACGTTCTCGCTCGGCGTGATGATCGACATCACCGACATCAAACGGGGAGACGAGAAGGTCGCGTTCCTCGCGTATCACGACGAGCTCACCGGTCTTCCGAGCCGGTCGATGTTCGAAGAGTTCCTCGAGCTCTCGATCACCCGCGCGCGACACCACGAGGCATCCGTCGCGGTGATCTGCGTCGACATCGACGACTTCCGCCTGGTGAACGACTCGCTCGGCCGGCTCGCCGGCGACGAGGTCTTGAACGTGGTCGCGGGCCGGCTCCGCGAGGCGGCGCGAGAGACGGATCTGGTGGCCCGGCGCTCGGGTGACACCTTCCTGCTGCTGCTCGCGGACCTCGAGCGCGAAGGCGAGAACGTCGAGCTCGCCGTGGCGCGGGCCGAGTCGGCAGCCCAGCGCATCCTGGATTCGCTCGCGGAGCCGTTCCGCGCGGGCGGCACCGAGCTGTACGTATCCGCCTCGATCGGGATCAGCCTCTTCCCGCAAGATGGCGACGAGCCCGGGAGCCTCCTGCGCAACGCCGAGGCCGCGATGCTGGAGTCGAAGAAGGGCGGACACGCCTACGTCGTCTCCAACCGCGGCGCGCTCGACTCCTCGGCGAAGCTCCGGTTCGTGACGAGACTGCGCAAGGCCGTCGAGAGCCAGCGCTGGGCGCTCCACTACCAGCCGATCCTCGAGCTCGCGACCGGGCAGATGCAGGGCGTCGAGGCGTTGATCCGATGGATCGAGCCGGACGGCACGATGGTGCCGCCGGGCGACTTCATCCCGCTCGCCGAGGAACTCGGCCTCATCGAAGCGATCGGCGATTGGGTGGTGCGGGAACTCGTCTATCAGTCACGGGCGTGGCGTGAGCTGGACATCGATCTCGATATGAG
>OEKO01000286.1_pt4 | contig 8943 bp, 9 predicted proteins | sample 1487491 | NCBI WGS metagenome assembly OEKO01 (sample SAMEA104379575, study PRJEB20068) | metagenome | isolation source: 1998
GACCGGGTCGGACGGAAGGCTGGCGAGCTCCAGCGTCTGGTCGTGCTCGGCGCCCACTCTGCGCCCCCGGCAGGATTCGAACCTGCGCCCCCGGCTCCGGAGGCCGGTGCTCTATCCCCTGAGCTACGGGGGCTCGAGAGGGGAGTGTAGCAATGCCCCCGAACGCGCTTCAGCGCACGTCGGCAGGGCTATCCTCGGCGGGTGTCCGAGCCCGAGTCGCCACGCGTCCTCTTCGCCGACGACGATCCGATCCTGCATCGGCTCCTGGAGGTGAACTTCCGGGTCGCCGGGATCACGATCGAGTCGGTGGGGCGCGGCGATGACGCGCTCGCGCGCGTGATCGCCGCGCCCCCCGACGCCCTGGTCCTGGACGCGACGATGCCCGGCATGGACGGCCACGAGGTGTTCCGCCGTCTCCGGGAGGAGCCGCACCTGATCGCCCTTCCCGTCATCTTCCTGACGGGAAGGGGCATCGAGGAGTTCACGGCGTACGAAGGCGAGCACGTGCGGGTCGTGTCGAAACCCTTCGATCCCACCGAGCTCGTGGAGATCGTCCGCGACGCGATCACGAGCGCCGGATGATCGAGGATCGGCTCAAGGCCGTGCTCGCCGAGGGCCTGTCGGCGGCCGCCCCGGCATTGGGACTCGAACCCCCGTTCCCCGAGCCGGAGCTCCAACGTCCGCGCCAGAAGGAGTTCGGGGATTTCACCACCAACGTCGCGATGGTCGTCGCGTCCCGGTCGAACGCCGACCCCCGGGCGACGGCCGCAGCGGTCGTGGCCGCGCTGCCCCCCGTCCCGTTCCTCGCGAAGGCCGAGGTGGCCGGCCCCGGCTTCATCAACCTGTGGACCACCGACGACTGGCTCTATGACGTCCTCCGTCAGGTCGTGCACGAGGCGGACCGCTACGGCGGCGGCGAGCCGACGGGCCGGCGGATCCAGGTGGAGTTCGTGTCCGCGAACCCCACCGGCCCCCTCACGATCGGCCACGCTCGCAACGCCGCGATCGGCGACGCGCTCGCACGGTTGCTGACGTTCGCCGGTCACGAGGTCGAACGCGAGTACTACTTCAACGACGCGGGCGGCCAGATGGACCGTTTCGGGGCATCCGTCGAGGCCCGGTACCTCGAGCTGCTCGGCCGCGACGCGGAGATGCCGGAGGACGGCTACCACGGCGACTACGTCGGCGAGCTCGCGCGCGCGGTCCTCGACGACGAGTGGCCAGGTCTCGCCGACCTGCCGCCGGGTGAACGATCGGTCCGGCTCCGGGAGGAGGGCGCGCGTCGCGCGATGGCGCAGATCCGCGCGACGCTCGCGCGCTTCGGGGTCACGTTCGACACGTACTTCCTCGAGGCCTCGCTGGTGGACAACGGCGAGATCGCGCAGGCGATCGAACGGCTCCGCCTGGCGGGCTACGTCTACGACGCGGAGGGGGCGACCTGGTTCCGCTCGACCGCGTTCGGCGACGACAAGGATCGCGTGGCGATCCGATCCGACGGGACGCACACGTACTTCGGTGCCGATATCGCCTACGTCCTCGACAAGTTCTCGCGCGGGTTCGACCATCTGATCTACGTGTGGGGTGCCGATCACCACGGTGACGTCGCGAGGGTGAAGGGGGTGGCGACGGCACTGGGATTCGACCCCGATCGCGTCGAGATCGTGATGTACCAGTTCGTCTCGTTCCTCCGCGGCGGTCAGCCCGTCAAGATGAGCAAGCGAGCCGGGACCTTCGTCTCACTCGACGAGCTGATCGACGAGGTGGGGACGGATGCCGCCCGCTTCCATCTGCTCCTGTTCTCCAACGACCGACCGATGAACTTCGACATCGCGGAGGTCGCGCGGCAGTCGATGGACAATCCCGTCTACTACGTCCAGTACGGCCACGCGCGGATCGCGTCGATCCTCCGGAAAGCGAAGGCGGACGGCGTCGAGCTCCACCCGATCGACGAGGCCGATCTGGCGTTGCTCGCCTCCGAGCCCGAGCAGGACCTCTTGCGAGCGCTTGCCGACGCGCCCGGCTTGATCGCCACGGCGGCGGAACAGCGCGCGCCGCACCGGCTGACCCACGCCGCCCAGGATCTCGCGTCGACCTTCCACCGCTTCTACACCGAGTGCCGCGTCGTCTCCGACGACGCGGCACTCACGCAGGCGAGGCTCTGGCTCGCCTCGGGGACCAAGCAGGTTCTCGCGAACCTCCTCGGGCTCGTCGGCGTCTCGGCTCCCGAATCGATGGACAGGCTCCCTGGGTCGACGCCGGACGGGTCGAGCCCGGATGGGTGACGCCCTCGAGATCCGACCCGCGCAGCCGAGCGATGCCCGCGCCTTCCTCGAGTTCTGGACGGCGATCGTGGCGGAGGAACGGTTCGTGCGGAGCGAAGAGGTGCACGTGCCGGCTCGCGCGTATCGACGGCGGTTCCGGCAGCGATCGGGCCTCGAGACCCACATCGTGGCGCTCGAAGGGGGTCGGCTGATCGGACATGTGAACGTGCAGCGCGAGCGACACCCGGTCACCCATCACGTCGCGTCGCTCTCGATCGCGGTGGCCGCCGACGCTCGCGGGCGGGGCATCGGACGTCGGCTGATGGAAGAGGCGGTCGCGTGGTCGAAGCGCGTCGGTATCGAGAAGCTCGTGCTCTCCGTCTATCCGCACAACGAGGCGGCCATCTCCCTCTATCGGAGCTTCGGCTTCGTCGACGAGGGGAGGCTCGCGAGGCACTCACGCAAGTCCTACGGTTACGAGGACGAGATACTCATGGCGGTCTGGATCGGGAGCGAGGGATGACGTCGGACCAACCAGAGGCGGCGAACGACCGGATCGTGCGCATCGGTCTGCTCGGGAGCGGCAACGTGGGCGCGGCCGTGATCCGGCTCCTGCACGAGCACGCCGAGGACGTTTCGCGGAAGGCCGGCGTTCGTCTCGAGATCGCCCGGGTCGCGGTCCGCGAGCCCGGTCGAGACCGAGCCCTGCCGCTCTCGCTCGATCGGTTCACCGACGATCCGGGAGCCGTCGTCGACGATCCCGGGATCGACATCGTCTGCGAGCTGATGGGCGGCGTCGATCCGGCGCGGGAGCTGCTCCTGCGCGCGCTGGCGAGCGGGAAATCCGTCGTCACCGCGAACAAGGAGCTCCTGGCGACCCACGGGGAGGAGCTGTTCTCCGCGGCGGACCGGGCGGGGGGCGACCTCTACTTCGAAGCCGCCGTGGCCGGGGGGATCCCGCTGATCCGGCCGTTGCGCGAGTCACTCGCCGGGGAACGCGTCGACCGCATCCTCGGGATCGTGAACGGCACGACCAACTTCATCCTGACGCAGATGTCCGAGCACGGATGGACGTCGGATCAGGCGGTCGCCGAGGCGCAGCGGCTCGGCTTCGCCGAGGCCGATCCGACGGCCGATGTCGAGGGGTACGACGCGGCCGCGAAGTGCGCGATCCTGGCGTCGGTGGCGTTCGGCGCCCGAGTGGTCGCCGACGACGTCTACCGGGAAGGCATCTCGAAGGTCACGCCGCAGGACTTCGAGGACGCGGCCAGGCTGGGATACGTCATCAAGCTCCTCGCGATCGCGGAGCTGGAGGACGAGGAGATCTCGGTGCGCGTGCATCCGTCGATGATCCCGGCGGAGCATCCGCTGGCGGCCGTCCGGGGCGCGTCGAACGCCGTGTTCGTCGAGGGGCCGAAGATCGGGCAGCTGATGTTCTACGGCGCGGGGGCGGGAGGCGACCCGACCGCGACCGCCGTCGTCGGCGATCTCGTGAGCGTCGCGAGGAACCTCCTGCAAGGTGCGCGCGGTCCCGGCTCCGCGCCGACGAACGCTCGTCGCATCCGTCCGATGGACGACACGCGGGATCAGTACTACCTGAAGCTCCGCGTCGAGGATCGCCCCGGCGCCCTCGCGGAGATCGCCGACCGGTTCGGACGCAACGGCATCTCGCTCGAGCGCGTCTGGCAGGAGGGCTTCGGGGACGAAGCCACGCTCTCGTTCATCACCCACCGGGCACAGGAGGGCGCCTTCCAGAAGACGATGCAGGAGCTCCGCGAGCTGGATGCCGTCCACGCCGTCGCGAGCCTCGTCCGGGTGGAGGGCGAGGAGTGAACGCCGCCGACACACCGGGCCCCGGGGCGCCCCAGTGGCGCGGGGTCATCGAGGAGTACCGCGAGCGATTGCCGGTCTCGGCCGACACACCGGTCGTCACCCTCTGCGAAGGCGGAACCCCACTCGTTCGGTCGGAGGTCCTGTCGGCCGAGACCGGCTGCGACGTCTGGCTGAAGTACGACGGCGCGAACCCCACGGGGTCCTTCAAGGATCGTGGGATGACGCTCGCGATCTCGAAGGCGCTCGAGGAGGGCGCCAAAGCGGTGGTGTGCGCGTCCACCGGCAACACGAGCGCGAGTGCGGCGGCCTACGCGGCCAAGGCCGGCCTCACGTGCGCGGTCCTCGTGCCGAAAGGCAAGATCGCGTTGGGGAAGATGGCCCAGACGCTCGTGCACGGCGCTCGCGTGCTCGAGGTCGACGGCAACTTCGACGCATCGCTCGAGGTCGCGAAGGGCCTCGCGGAGCGATTCCCCGTGACGCTGGTGAACAGCGTGAACCCCTACCGGCTCCAGGGGCAGAAGACCGCGGCGTTCGAGATCTGCGACACGCTCGGTCGCGCGCCCGACCTCCACCTGGTGCCGGTCGGGAATGCGGGGAACATCTCGAGCCACTGGCTCGGCTACACGGAGTACCTGGAGGCCGGACTGATCCACGAGCCACCGCGGCTCTTCGGGTTCCAGGCGCAGGGCGCCGCGCCGATCGTGCTCGGGGAGCCGGTCAAGGATCCGCAGACGATCGCGACCGCGATCCGGATCGGGAACCCCGCGTCGTGGGAGAAGGCGGTCACGGCGGCGAAAGAGTCCGAGGGGGCGATCCTCGCCGTGACCGACCGGGAGATCCTCGCGGCGTATCGGCGCGTGGCCCGGGAGGGGCTGTTCGCCGAGCCCGCGTCGGCCGCGAGCGTCGCCGGGCTGCTGCACCTGCACGCCGAGGGGAAGCTCGCGGCCGACGCCACCGTGGTCTGCGTCCTCACCGGACACGGGCTGAAGGACCCGGAGTGGGCGATCTCCGGGGCCGCGCGGCCAGAGACGGTTCCCGCCGATCCGGCCGTGGTCGCCGCCGAGCTGGGGCTGTAGTGCGCGTCACCATCCGGGTGCCGGCCACGTCGGCGAACCTCGGCCCCGGCTTCGATTGTTTCGGGCTCGCGCTCGACCTCTGCAACGAGGTGACGGTCGACACCGAGGGCGCGCCCGGCGTCACGTGGGAGGGCGAGGGCGCCGACGAGCTCCCGACGGACGGATCCGACATGGTGAGTCGCGCGATCGCGAAGGCGGCCGAGCACCGTGGGTTCTCCCGGCCGGCGCTCGCGCTGCACGGGATCAACCGGATCCCGCTCGAGCGTGGGCTCGGATCATCCGCCGCCGCAGCGGTCGCGGGGGCCGCGATCGGATACGTCCTCGCCGGCGTTCCGGCGGGCGACGCCGGGGAGGCCGCCTTCGATGTCGCGTCGGTCCTCGAGGGTCACGCGGACAACACGGCGGCGGCCGTCTACGGCGGATTCACCATCGTCGCGGGTGGGATGGCTCGTCGCCTCGACCCGAACCCCTCGCTCGGGCCGGTCGTGTTCGTGCCCGAGGTGCGGTTGGCCACGTCCGTCGCTCGAGAGGCTCTCCCTCCGACCGTGTCGCGCGAGGACGCGGTCTTCAACGTGGGACAGGCAGCTCTTACCGTCGTCGCGTTCACGCAGGACCCGACGCTGCTGATCGTGGCCCTCCGCGATCGGCTGCACGAGGACGCGCGTGGCGCTCTCATGCCTGGGTCGGCGAACCTGCTCGGCGAGCTCCGAGCGCGGCAGGTTCCGGCGTGTCTTTCGGGGGCAGGACCGTCCGTTCTCGCGTTCGAACGCGAAGGGCGGCCGGCGGGAGATCCCCCGGACGGCTGGCGAGCGATCCGACCGGGCCTTCGGGCGAAGGGCGTCGAGGTCTCGGTCGAGGCCTGAACTCAGCCGACGCAGCGGCCGGTGCCGACTCGCTCGGTTCGTCCCGCGGCTCGATCGACCAGCGGGATCAGCTCCCGCGACGTCAGCGCGTAGCCGAGGTCCTCGTTCGTCACGGACGCCCCGAAGATCAGACCCGCGACCTTCCCGCCCGGCAGCACGAACGGTCCGCCGCTGTTGCCCGGCTTCACCGTGACCTGCAGCTCGTAGATCCGGCGACGCACCTGGTCCTCGGAGTAGATGTCACGACCGACGGCGTCCAGCGCGCGACGAGCGGCGGCGGCCAGCTCCGTGTACCGCCCGTGCGGGTACCCGAGAACGGCCCCGCCGGTCCCTCGGAGCACCTCGTGTGTCACGAGCGTGAGCGGTGGGGCGTCCAGACCGGCGACCCGCAGGACCGCGGCGTCCATGTCCCGGTCGAAGATCACCGGCACCGCGGCGAACGTCTTCCCGTCCCATTCGACCCTCGGGCTGCTGCCCGCGATCACGTGGGCATTGGTGAGGACGAGATCGTCTTCCACCACGACGCCGGTGCCCTGGAGGATCCCGTCGCACGCCGGTCCCGAGATCAGCACGACCGAGGGCCGCGCCGCTCGGGCAGCCCGGGCCGCGAGTCCGCGCGTGGGCTGGGGGACGGGCTCCGCCGGGAGCGGCGGCAGCCCCGAGAAGACGTCCGGGAAGCCGATCAGGTCGAGGACGTTCCCGAGCTGGGCGGCGAGTGACGGCGGGGGAGGCAGCGCCGCGTCGACGACGCGGACGACGGCGGAATGCTGGAGCGAGCGGGCGACGGACGGGAACGGACCGGCCGCGAGGTTGATGCCGAGGAACCAGATCGCGAGGACGAGCGCACCTGCCGACAGAGCGGACCCGCCCACGGCGTCGGCCAGCTTGAAGCGAGTCCCGAGCGCGCGTTTCCGGAGCTTGAGCCCGACGACGGAGCCGAGCGCATCGCCGATCGCGCCGAGCAGCAGGACCGTGCCGAGTGCCACGGCCGCCCGCGCCGGGTCGGACCGCACGAGGTCGGCCGTGTGGGGCGCGAGCCACGCGCCCACCACGAACCCGGCCGCGAGTCCGAGGAGTCCCGCCACCTGCAGGACCGCTCCCCGTCGATAGCCGCCCCATGCCGACAGGAGGAGGAGCGCGATGAAGGCGACGTCCAGGACGGTCACGGAGCGCTATCGTCCCACGCCGCCTCGCCGCGTCGGCGTATGTCGTCGCCCCCTACACTGCCGACGTGGTCACGATCGCCCACATCTCCGACCCGCACGTGGGTTCGCCCCACTTCGTGCCGAACCTGCTCCATCGCGTGATCGAGGAGATCAACGAGTTGCAACCCGATGCGGTGATCTGCAGCGGGGACCTGACGACCGACGGGTACCGGCAGGAGTACCAAGCCTGGCTGTCCTACGCCGAGCGGATCCAGGCGCCGTTGCACACGATCCCCGGCAACCACGACTCGCGCAACGTCGGATACCTGCACTTCGAAGAGCTGATCGGCGCTCGGAACTGGTCCGTGGACGTCGAGGGGATCCGGATCGTGGGGGTCGACTCCAGCGAGCCCGACCTGAACGAGGGGATGGTCGGGCGGAGCCACTACACGTGGATCACGGAGCAGTTCGCCGACCCCGCGGACCTCAAGGTCTTCGTCCTCCACCATCACCTGATCCCGATCCCGGGGACCGGACGAGAGCGAAGCACCGTGATGGACGCCGGAGACCTCCTCGAGGTCCTCGTCCATGCCGGCGTGCACGTGGTGCTCGCCGGTCACAAGCACGTCCCGTACGTGTGGCGGCTCGAGGACATGTACCTCGCGAGCGCGGGCACGTGCTCGTCCCTCCGCGTGCGCGGGCACACGAAGCCCTGCTACAACGTGCTGGAGATCGACGCGGGGGAGGTCACGATCTTCCGGAAGTTCCCGTTCGGCGAGCGCCAGCAGATGGCGCAGGTCGCGATCGCCACCGGAACGCAGATGCAGCGCGAAGGTGAAAGCCTGGTGCAGGAGTCGGCGCCGGCGTCCGGCCAAGCTCCCGCCGACTGACCGCGGCGAACCCCAAACTCCATCCGGCCCGGCAAGGAGACCCACATGCGAACGCTGGCCCTCGTGGACGGTGAGCACTATCCACCGGTCACGCGCGCCGCTCTGGACCTGGCGCGGGAGCGCGGCCACGAGATCGTGGCCGCGCTCCTCGTGGGCGGGACCGAGAAGCTCGGTCCCGGCGACGAACCCCTCGATCTCGGTGTGCGCGTCCTGTGGGTCGTGCATGAAGAACCGCGCTATGCGCTCCGCCAGGCGATCGTCGAGTGCTCGCCGGAGGTCGTCCTCGATCTCTCCGACGAGCCGGTGCTCGGGTACCGGGAGCGGATGGAGATGGTGGCCGTCGCCCTGGTGGCGGGGATCCCCTACGTCGGCCCCGACTTCCGATTCGACCCGCCGTCGCTCGGCTCTCCGTTGACGGTGCCCACGCTCGCGGTCATCGGCACGGGGAAGCGGACGGGGAAGACCGCGATCGCCGGCGCGGTGGCGCGACTCGCGGCCCGCCGCGGTCTCGAGCCGGTCATCGTGGCGATGGGCCGCGGCGGGCCGCCGGAGCCCACCATGGCCATGGCCGGCTCGGTCGACCTCGACCACCTGCTGCGGCTGGTCGCCGAGGGCGCCCACGCCGCGTCGGACTACCTGGAGGACGCCCTCACCACCGGCGTCACCACCGTCGGCGCCCGGCGCGCCGGCGGCGGGCTCGCCGGGGCGCCGTACCTCTCCAACGTCCGGGAGGCCGCCGAGCTGGCGGCCTCCCTCGACCCCGGTCTCCTGATCGTGGAGGGGAGCGGTGCGGCGATCCCATCGATCCCTTGGGATGCAGGGATCCTCGTGGTGCCGGCCACGGCGCCTCCCGAATACCTGGGCGGATACCTCGG
>OEKO01000179.1_pt2 | contig 8897 bp, 10 predicted proteins | sample 1487491 | NCBI WGS metagenome assembly OEKO01 (sample SAMEA104379575, study PRJEB20068) | metagenome | isolation source: 1998
CTGGCCGCGCGGCCGGGCGATCGCCGACGCCCGTCCGGACGGCCTCTCGCTGACGCTCCGGGGTGGAGGCACGACGCGATCCATCGACGCCGGCGATCTCCGCGCCGCCGTGAACACGTGGGCCCCGTGCCTCCACCCGGCCCGCTACCCACCCACCGGCCCGAAAGGGACACTGCCCCTCACGATCCCGTCCCACTGGCTCCGATTGTCCAGCGCCGGGAACGCGGTGGTCGTCACCGGGCGCGGGTGGGGTCACGGCGTGGGCATGGTGCAGTGGGGGGCGTACGGGAAGGCCCGGAGGGGCCTGTCGGCGTCAGACATCCTCGCGTACTACTACGGCGGTCTCCGCCCGCAGCGCCACCCGGAGCCCGGCCTGATCCGCGTCCAGATCGGGACCGGCCTCACGGTCCTTCGGATCTCGCCATCGGGTCCGGGCGCGAAGATAGGGGATCGTCCCCTCGACACGGGCGCGATCGTGATCGCGGGCGGCGACGGCCTCGAGGTGTCGAGCGAACGCGGCTAGCGGACGACGTGGAGACGGACGACCGAGCCCGTCGGGAACGTCCGGATCTGGACGAGATCGCAGAGCTGGTTCGCGAGCCAGAGCCCGAACCCCGACCCGCGGTCCGTCGCCGGCCGGCCTCGGCCGACGAGCGGATCCTCGATCCGCCCCGCGTCGCTCACCTCGGCGATCAACGACGAGCCGTCCTCCCAGATCCGGAGGACTCCGGACCCCCCGCCGTGGCGGATGCTGTTGGTCGCGACCTCGTTCACGATGAGGACCAGGTCCGCGGTCCGCGCCCGATCCAGACCGATCGCGGCGGCCGCGTTCCCGACGTAGCGGCGGACCGCCGAGAGGGGCTCCGCGTCGGCGCCGAAGGCGTAGCGGAGGGGGGTTCCCGTCGGCTCGGGAAGCGGCTCGTCGAAGGGCGCCGCCACGTCGCCGAGCCCGCGATAGGTCCGGCTCTCGTGACGCTCGTTCCCCTCCACGACGTGCGGATGGTTCCGTTTCGCTTCCTCGAGCACCGAGGGAGCGAGCGATCCCGTGTCGTACGGACAGGCCAGCCACCATGCCGGGGCGTCGGCGAACGCCAGGTTGAGCAAGGCTTCGTGGCGTTCGCATTCGATGAGCTCGCTGGCGCTCCGCTCGGCCCAGATCGGCTCCCCGATGCCGCGGAAGGGGCGACCCGACGGAGCCTGCTCCGCGACGAACTCACGCCAGGCGGGGATGATCCGAGCCGGGTTCTGCCCGATCTGCGCCATGTCGGCGAATCGGACGCCGTCGGGCTCGCCGCCGAGCCTGCCGCGAAGCAGCTCGAGCTTCTCGGCGCTCACGACGACGAGGATCGGCTCACGTCGGGCGACGGAATCGTCGATGAAGGCAGCGGTCCGCTCGACGAACTCATCCGTGCCGGCGTAGAAGAGGGCGTCGTGCCGGAACCGGGTTACCGGTGCCGCATCTCGGGTACCTGTCCTCACGGTTCCTCCACGACCGGGCGCGGCGATCGCGCCCATCGAGGGACCTTACCCACCCTGCTCAGGAATCCACCTCATCGGCCGCCTCGAAGCCATGTTTCCGCATGTTTCCGGTGCTCCGAGCACGGGAGGAGACGTTTCGCCCTCGCATGCGGAGCGATCGTTCTGGGTACAGCCATGGCCGGACCCCGATCGAGGCGTCCGGGAGGGAGAGGACCATCATGACGATCGGAGAGGTGTTCGGCTTCCTGCTGATCGGGTGCATCGTGGGCCCACTGGCGCGTTTCATCGTGCCGGGCGACGACCCGATGCCCATCTGGATGACGATCGTGCTGGGCGCCGTCGGCGCGTTCCTCGGCGGCTGGCTGCTGGCCGACGTGATCACGCCCCACAACGAAGGCGTCCCGTGGATCGCGGCGATCCTGGCCGGCGCGGCCCTCGTGGTGCTCGTGCGCCTCATGCGGCGTGGCACCACCGGCTCGACGCATCGCCAGCTGTCGTAGACGCCATGAGAGAGCTTCGGCGGATCGGCGATCGGATCGAGGTGGCGGTCCAAGAGGTCGAGGACTTCTTGGACTCCCCCGCCGGTCGCCGGTTCCGCCGGCTCCTCGCCGGGGCCGCGATCGTGGGCGCGCCGCTGCTCTTCCGGCTCCCCGTCCTCAAGCGGTACCCGCTCCTCCGCGCGCTCGAGGTGGCCGGCGGGGCCGCGCTCCTCGTGAAGTTCGCCGAGGCGCTCCGCGATTGGGAGCCCTCCTCCGGGCGTCGGATCGTGCTGGACGTCCCGGGGTCCTCCGGCTAGCCGACGACGCCGGCGGCCCGATGTGCCGCCTCAGAAGCCGGCGTTACACCTCGGTCTGGGTGTGCTCGTAGTACTCGTAGGCGGACATCGCCTTCCCCGTCGACGACCGCCACTCCCGCTCACGCTCCGGCAGCTTCCCGAGGACCTTCGCCATGGCTCGCACGTGCTCGGCCACCGAGCCGCAGCACGAGCCGATGTAGCGAACGCCGGCGTCCCTCGCCTTGCCCGCGTAGACCCCCATGTCCCCTCGCGCCAGGGTCATCGGTGTCAACGCGAACGGGAACGTATCGGCGGAGGTGAAATCGGGTGCGTCGTCCGAGGTCGCGTACGCCACCGGCTGCGCGGCGACGGGGACGGCGCCGGCGAGCGCAGCGACCATCGCCTCGGCGATGGGCAGCTGCTGCGCCGGCGCGTTCAGGCAGTTCACGCCGACGATGTCGGCGCCGGCGTCGGCGAGCTTCTTCGCGGCGTCTCCCGGCCCGTCACCCTCGTAGGTCGCGGCCGGAAGCGTCTCGAACGACATCGTCACCATCACGGGGAGACCGGTGGCCTTGGCCCGCTCGACGAACAGCAGGGCTTCGCCGAGGTAGGAGAACGTCTCGCCGATCCAGAAGTCCGGCGGTCCCGCGTCGGTCTGGTCCTGGAGCTGCCGGTCGAACAGCTTCCGGACGTGATCGGGACTGGCGCCGTCGGCCGGGTCGTACGCCCACGTGAGGGACAGGTTGCCCGCGACCAGGGCGTCGCCCTCGGTGGCGACCTCGCGGGCGATCCGGACCGCGTTCCGGTTGATGTCGTCGACGGTGCCTTCCATGCCGACGGTCGCGAGCTTGTCGTCGCTCGCGTAGAAGGTCATCGTCTGCAACACCTCGGCGCCGGCGCGCAGGAATTCGCGATGCAGCTGCGCGAGGGCATCCGGATGCTCGACGACGACCTCGGGCGTGAAGGGGCCGGCCTGCACGTACCCGCGCTTCTCCAGCTCCAGCAGGTACCCGCCGTCACCGAGGACAGGACCTTCGGCCAGGCGCTCCAAGATCCCCTTCGACATGCGATCGAACCTCCTCGCGGGCGCGGTGCCCGAGTCTAGGGCCGTGCGCTCGAGACGGGGAACGAGCCGCTCCGACCGCCGGTCAGATCGCGAGCAGGCGCCGCAGGAGCCCCGGTGCCACCCGGATCGAGGCCTCCGGTCGTGCGATCGCCTCCGGCCGTGCCACCGGCACGTCCGGGGAGCCGAAGATCGCGGAGACCGTCTTCGCTTGGACGGCGGTCACGGTGCAGGTTCGGGCTTCGCCCGCGTGCGCGCAGGCCCCGGTCCAGCGGATCAGGTGCGCATCCCGATCCGGCGTTGCCCTGAGCCGGACCTCGTCCCCGGGATTCGCGAGACGGAAGCAGCTGCCGTGCGCTCCTCCGCACGCGATCCGATCGCCCGTGATCACCCCGCCGTCCGGGGGATCCAGGGTGAGGGACGCGATCGTCCCTCGCGCGAGGGGTCCGTTGAGCCAGTCCCGGTCGACGTCACCGCGGATGCCCTCGATCCTGCCGGTGGCCGACCACTGCCAGACGGCGAACCCCCTCCCGCCCCAATGGCGGCCGGGAACCTGGGGGGCACCCACGTACCAGTGCGCGACCCAGAGGGGATGACCGCGACGGGCGAACCAGGTGGTGTTCCGCATGAAGCCCTGCCAGAAGTGGCTCCCCGAATAGATCATCGGTCGGACGCCCGTCCTCGCCTCCACGCGCTCGAGCCAGGCGCGGGCCCACACGCGAAGTTGGCCCGGGGACAGCCCGCCGGTCTCCTCGATGTCCAGCACGGGCACGACATCGCCCGCGGCCACGCGTGCCACGCGCAGGAAGTGATCGGCCTCGGCTCGAGCGTCCCAGGGAGCGAAGCCGGGCTTCGCGAAGTGGTACGCGCCGACGACGAGGCGGTGCTGGGTCGCACCCGCGAGGTTCCTCGCGTACTTCCCGTCCCGATAGCGGTTGCCCTTCGTCGCACGCATGATCACGAACCGGACGCGCGTGGAGGCGACGGCGGACCAACGGATGCGTCCCTGGTACTTGGAGACATCGATGCCGGGGACCCGCGGACCGGCCCACGCGGGCATTGCCGCGGACACTGTCAGGACGGCAATCGTCGAAACAGCGACCACGAGGACGGCATGCGTCCAGCGTCGCAGCACCCACCCCACCGGTTCCCCACCCCTTCGATCGAACCCGCACCGACCCGTCGTGGCGCGCACGATACCCTCCGCACCCGACGCTTCCGTGGAGGTTGTCGGCTCGATCTGCGGAAGACTTGAAGCGCGCTCGCCGAGACGGCAAGAGGCGCAGGGGATCCCTCCGCTGAGGGGTCAGGAGATCTTTCCGGGGATCCGCGGGTGGCGCGTGGTGGGCCGCTCAGGACCCACAAAGTGAGAAACCGCCGGAACCCGAGGGCTCCAGCGGTCTCTCACGTCGAACCATACGTTACCCCCGAGTCGGGTGTCAAATCGAGCGTTCGCGCAGCTCCGCCCCCCAGGCGACCACGTCGTCCGCTGCCCGATAGTTCAAGATCCGGTCCCTCGGGATCCCCGCGAGGACGGCCGTCGCCAAGCCGAACGGGAGGAACTCGAGCTCGAGCGCGCTGTGCGCATCGCTCCCGACCGAGTACCACCGGACCCCTTCCGACACGGCGATCCCGGCGAGCTCCACGCTCAGATCCTGCCGGGCGGGGGTGGCGTCGAGCTCCACCGCCTTGCCCTGGGTCGCGGCCTCGGCGAAGACCCGATGCCAATCCGCGCGAAGTCCCGAGCGGCGTCCGTACATCCTCGCCTGCGGGTGAGCGAGCACGTGCACCGTCGGATCCCGGAGCGCGGCCACATACCGGTCGGTCTGATCCTCGCGAACCCGGAGCTTGGAATGGAAGGCGCCGAGCACGATGTCGAGCGACGCGAGCGTCTCCGGCTCCATGTCGGGCGAGCCGTCCGGGAAGACGTCCATCTCGATCGAGCGAAGGACCCGGAACGGGTCCCCTGCGGCGCGGAGCTCGGCGTTCAGGGCGTCGATCCGCCGCCCCTGATCCGCGAGCCGCTCTTCGTCCATCCCGTTCGCGATCGTGAGGCTCTTCGAGTGATCCGTGATCGCCATGAAGGGCCGTCCGAGGGAGCGGGCCAGCCCGACCATCTCGGGCAGGGGCAGGCTCCCGTCGCTGTCCGTGGTGTGCACCTGGAGGTCGGCGTGAGGCGTCCGCTCCCACGCCGGATCGGCATCCAGGACCCGACGGACCTCGGCGAGGGTGAGGAACCCGCGCCGGGTCTCGTCGGGCTCGGGCATCTCCGGCGGCTCGTCGAGCCATCCGTGGATCCGCGCGGCGACCCACGGGCCGACCGAGCGGAGCTCCGTGAGCGAGCGGCCCGCGACCGCGAGGTCGCGGGCCTCCTCGCTCCAGAAGCGGGCGGCGCGGGAGGCTCGGTGGAGGGCGCGCCGGCGATGATCGGTTTCCTCATCGCCGGCCCGCCACAGGAGCTCCGCGAGGTCGCCGTTGGACAGGCTCACGCCGCCGGCGCGCCCTCCCGCCGCCGTTCATAGCGGACGCCGTGCCAGATCTCGTCTCCTTCGCGATGCTCGAACCGTTCGATCAGCCGCATGCCGACCTTCTCCGCGACGCGGATCGAGGGGGTGTTGTCCGCATCGGCGTAGGCCCTGACCACCTCGGCGCCGAGCGTGCCGAGCGCGTAGTCGACCAGCGCCTGCACCGCTTCGGTCGCGTAGCCGCGGCCCTGCACGACGGGAGAGATCGTGTAGCCCACCTTGATCACGCCCGGCTCCCCGTCGGCCGGACTGATGCCCACGTCGCCGACGAGCCGGCCGCCGTCCCGCTCCTCGACCGAGAACTGCACCCACCCGCCGGGCTCCCCCGGCGCGCGGCCGGCCATCTCCTCGATGTCCGCCCGCACGCCGTCCGGATCGGTCCGCTCCCACCCCTGCGTGCGGTACACCGCCGGGTCGCTCCGGTACGCGGAGATCGTGCCGGCGTCTTCGGGCACGGACCGGCGAAGTCGGAGCCGCTCGGTGACCAACGGCTCGAAGTCGGGGTCCGCTCGCATCGCCGGAAGCGTACCGAGTAGCCTGCGCCACGCCGTTCATCTGCCGGGAGCGAGTCCGAGGAGGTCCGCCGTGGAGCCGTGGTCGTTCGAACCGAAGGGACGTTTCGAAGAGCACACGCTGGCGAGCCGCGCCCTGGATGGGAACCCGCTCGGCGACCCGCACGAGCGTCCGCTCTGGGTCTACCTCCCGCCCGGCTACGACGACGACCCCGATGCGCGATACCCCTCCGTCTACGCGATCCAGGGGCTCACCGGTCAGCTCGACATGTGGCGCAACCGATCGCCGTTCCGGCGCAACTTCCCCGAGCTCACCGATGATCTCTTCGCGCGCGGTGATGCACCGCCGGTGATCGTGGTCTGGGTCGACTGCTGGACCTCGCTCGGCGGCAGCCAGTTCCTGGACTCGCCCGGCACCGGGAACTACCTGACGTACCTCTGCGACGAGATCGTCCCGTTCGTGGACGAGCGCTACCGCACGATCGCGGACCGGGACCACCGCGGGATCGGCGGGAAGTCCAGCGGCGGGTACGGCGCGATGGTGGTACCGATGCTCCGGCCCGAGCTCTGGGGAGGTCTCGCCACCCACGCGGGCGACGCGCTCTTCGAGATGTGCTACCAGCCGGAGTTCCGTGAGTCGGTGCGCGTCCTGCGCGACGAGTACGAGGGGTCCTTCGATGCCTTCTGGAAGGACTTCCGGAGCCGCCCCGCGTTCTCGAAGGAGAGCGACGGCCACCTGCTGAACGACTGGTGCATGGCGGCCTGCTACTCGACCGACCCGGACGGGACGGTCCACCTGCCGTACGACACGGTCACCGGCGAGCTGATCCCCGACGTCTGGGAGCGGTGGCTCCGGGTCGATCCCGTGCGGATGGTCCCCGACCATGCCGACACGCTCCGATCGATGCGGGCGATCTACATCGATGCCGGCAAGAAGGACGAGTTCTTCCTCGACCTCGGGGCGGAGGCGTTCCGCCGGGCGCTCGAGGCGATCGGCGTGACCGACGTCTTCTTCGAGCTCTTCGAGGGGACCCACATGTCGATCGAGTACCGGTACCCGCTGAGCCTGAAGTACCTCGCCGAGCGCCTCTCCGCCTGATCGGAACGGACCGGCAACATTCCGTAAGCGTTCACTTACATTCGTGTATGATGCCGCCCGTGGGCTGCACCGGGCAGCCCGAAGGGGGAGATCCGGATGACGACGGACTATCTGCTGCTCTACAGCGGAGGCAGCATGCCCGAGAGCGAGGAAGAGCAAGCCACGGTGATGAAGGCCTGGGACGTGTGGATGCACGATCTCGGCTCGGCGCTGAAGGACGGGGGGAACCCGTTCACCCCGGGGGCGGCCAAGACGATCTCCGCCGACGGGGCGGCCCGCGACGGCGCCGGATCGGCGAGCGGCTACTCGATCATCTCGGCCGACTCGCTCGAGGACGCGACCGAGAAGGCGAAGGGCTGCCCGGTCCTGCAGGGCGGGGCGACGATCGAGGTGTACGAGACCTTCTCGGTGATGTAGCCGGGATCGATCTCTACTCGGCGACGGCGGGAGCCGCGCCGCGCTCCTCCACCGCGATCACGAGCGCATCCAGCTCGTGGCCCTTGAGGGAGAGGTGGCGTCGCTCGAGACCTTCGGTCTCGAGCGACGCCCCCACCGCTTCTGTGAGCAAGATCTCGCCGGCGCGCGCGTCGGCCGCGAGATGGGCCGCGACGTTGATGGTGTCGCCGAGCGCCGTGAACTCGCTCTGCAGCCCCCGCGACACGAACCCCACGAAGGACTCCCCGGTGTGGACGCCCGCGCCGAGCGGGATCCACGGGCCCTCGGTCGTGCCGTAGCCCGCTGCCGCGAACAGCGCGCGCGCCGCGTCGACCGCACGGCGCGCGTGATCGGGGCCGGCCATCACCGGCAGGAAGAACCCGACGACCTCGTCCCCGACGAACTTGTCGAGGAGCGCGTCGTGCTCGAAGAGGATCTCGGTCGCCACCTTGTAGAACCGCTGCATCAGGTGCGTGAAGTCCATCGTGCCGAGGCGCCTCGCCAGCTCGCTCGAGGCTCGAACGTCCGCGAAGAGGAACGAGGTCTCCACCTCGGCCCCGCTCACGTCCAGGGTGTTCATCCCGTCCAGGCAGCGCCGGCAGACCTTCGGGAACTTCTCCCAGGGCTGGAAGCCGTCCGAGAACCGGCGGAGGACGAACCCGCCGGGTCCCCCGAACGGCGCGCTGCAGAGCTTGCAGCGGGGGTTGGATGGGAGGCGGCCGAAGGTTCGGCGCCCGAGGAGCAGGTTGGGGTGGGTGCCGAGCAGGTACGCGCGCCACGCGTCTTCGATGGTGGCGAACTTGGTCCTCGGCACGGTGCCTCTCCCCTGCGGTGAGGCCTGCAACGATATGCCAGACCATGGAAAGGGTGCTGGGCCTCCGGCCCGATGAGCGCAGGACGGTGGGCCTCGCAGCCGCCGGTGCCGCGCTCTCGTCGGCCGGGCTGACGATCGCCGCGAGCAGCATCGATGCGCTCCTGTTCGCCCGCGGCGGCGTCGACGACCTGCCCG
>OEKO01000555.1_pt1 | contig 8802 bp, 7 predicted proteins | sample 1487491 | NCBI WGS metagenome assembly OEKO01 (sample SAMEA104379575, study PRJEB20068) | metagenome | isolation source: 1998
CAACGCGTGGCGATCGCGAGAGCGCTCGCGATGGAGCCCGATGTCATCATGTTCGACGAGCCGACGTCGGCGTTGGACCCGGAGCTGATCGGTGAGGTCCTGGCGGTGATGAAGGCGCTCGCCGTCGAGATGCACATGACGATGATGGTCGTGACGCACGAGATGGGCTTCGCACGCGAGGTGGCCAACCGGATGGCGTTCTTCCACGAGGGACGGATCCTCGAGGAGGGAACACCCGACCAGGTGTTCAACGAGACGCGTTTCCCGGAGACCCAGCGATTCCTGAAAGCGGTGCTCTAGACGCGAAAGGCGACGGGCCGCGATCTCCGGTCCGAGTCGCTCGCGCCTTCCCCATACGCGAGCATCCCATCCCGGTGACGCGGCCCGTCACACTCGGTCTCTTCGAACCGCCACCTCGAACGATCGAAACCGTTCGAGGTTCGCGTCCCGTCGAGGACCGTCGCGGACTGTAAACGCGAGGTTGAGGGATGTCAACCCGCCCGCGAGCGCACGAAAGCGTCTGTGACGCAGGAGCAACCGTTCATCGTTGCAGGTCGCAGTCGCGGAAGAAGAGTGACACGAACGAGAAGACGGAACGACGGAGCGATCAGCGCGTCGCGTCGGTCTCCGCATGGGCGGACGCCGCCGCAGAAGCCTCGTGTTGGGGTCGAGACTTCGTGACCGGCTTCGGTGTTCGGAGGAACGATCCGCCGACGACCACGAGGTAGCCGACCCAGCCCGACACCTCGAGCCAACTCGGAGCCGCGTGGTAGCCGAGGAGACCTCGAAGGATCGCGCCCACACCGCTGTCGTCGGGAAGGCTCGTGGAGATGTCGAATGCATGCGACTCGAGGAAGGGGAGCCAGCCGGCCTCCTGGAGCTCGTGCAACGCGAACGCGAAGAGCCCGGCCGCGACGACGATGAGGATCAAGCCCGTCACTCGGAAGAACGAGCGGAGATTCATACGGATGCCGCCTCGATAGAGCAACACGCCGAGGATCACGGCGAGTGCCAGCCCGAGGAGCGCGCCGACCACTTGCGACGCCGGAGCAGCGACAGCGGCCCCCTCGACCGCCGTCCCCTTCGCCGCCGCGTAGATGAAGAGAGCGGTCTCGACGCCTTCGCGCAGGACGGCGAAGAACGAGAGTCCCGCGAGTGCGAGCCCACCCGCGACGAGCGCCGTGTCCACTTTCTCCTGGAGTTCCGACCGGATGCGCGATCCCTGGCGGCGCATCCAGAAGATCATCCACGTGAGGACGCCGACGGCCGCGAGTGTCACCAGGCCCTCGAAGAGCTGCTCCGCGGTCCCTTCGAACTCGGCCCCGGCGGCGAACACCCCCGTGCCGACGGCAACGGAGAGAAGCGCGGCGAGGATCGCGCCCCACCAGACGAGACGGGACCGACCGGATGCGTCGAGTTGTTTCAGGTACGCCAGGACGATCGACACGATCAAGGCGGCTTCGATGCCCTCGCGGAGGGCGATCACGAACGTCGCTCCCATGTCCCTCCCGTCCCCGGCCTGTCCTCGGCCCGTCCCTTGGCCGTCGTTCGCGCGTCGCGTCGGCGCGGATGACCCGCCGCCGGGAATCCTAGTCAGGGGGTCGGATTCACGTCAATCGTTCGGTACCGAACCATCTAGCGGGTGTCGGGCCGCGCGCCGGGGCGCCACGGCGCCGCGGGCGGAGGCACGTCCCAGCGCGCGGCTACGATAGGCGCCGTGGCGCCCCCAGGGATCGACGCAGCGTCCGATCCGGCCCGCCGGCTCTTCATCCTGGACGGGCATTCCCTCGCCTACCGGGCGTTCTTCGCCCTGCCCAGCACGCTGGCCACGACGACCGGCCAGGTGACCAACGCGGTCTACGGGTTCACCTCGATGCTGATCAAGCTCCTCGCCGAAGAGCGTCCCGATCTGATCGCGGTGGCCTTCGACGTGGGGAAACCGGTCGCGAGGCTCGCGATGGACGCCGACTACAAGGCCGGGCGGCGGGAGACCCCCGAGGACTTCAAGCCCCAGCTCGGCCTGATCCAGGAGGTCGTCGGATCGCTCCGGATCCCGATGCTCCTGGTGACGGACCACGAGGCCGACGACGCGATCGGGACGCTCGCCCTGCGGGCGGCCGAACAGGGGATCGAGGCGACGATCGTCACCGCGGACCGGGACTTCTTCCAGCTGGTCCGACCCGGCGTGCGGGTCCTGTTCAACCGGCGAGGCATCTCCGACATCGTGCTGTTCGACGAGGCCGCGGTCGAGGAGCGCTACGGCCTCCCGCCGTCGAAGTACCTCGAGTTCGTCGCCCTCAAGGGGGACACCTCCGACAACATCCCCGGGGTGCCGGGGGTCGGGGACAAGACCGCGGCCAAGCTCGTCCAGGAGTACGGCTCGGTGGAGGAGCTCCTGTCGCGCACGGGCGAGCTGAAGGGGAAGCTGAAGGAGAACATCGAGGCGGCCGGTGAACGGCTCACCCTCAACAAGGATCTCGCGCGGATCGTGACCGACCTACCCCTCGACGTCGAGCCCGAGGACGCGGTGATGGGGGAGTGGGACGTCGAGGAGGTCCGCCGGCTGTTCACCTCCCTCGAGTTCCGGAGCCTCTTCGACCGCCTGATGGAGCTGGCCAAGGACGTGAAGCCCAAGATCGACGTCACCGAGCTCGACCTCCGGCAGGTGCGGCCCGAGGAGCTCGCCGCCCTCCTCGCCGACGGTCCCGTGGGCGTCGCGATCCAGGAGGAGGCCGACGCGCTCGTCGGGATGGCGGTGTCGGCCGGCGGCGCGCAGGCCGCGTACGCGCCGCTCGACGGCCCCGGCCCGGTCGGAGAACGCCTCGCCGATCAGGCGACACCGAAATGGACGCACGACGCGAAGGCGCTCGAGCGGGTCGCCCTCCGGGCCGGCGCGAAGCTCGAGGGCGTGGCTTTCGACACGATGCTCGCCGGCTACCTGCTGGAGCCGGGCACCGCGGACTATCCCCTGGCCTTCCTCTCCGAGCGGTACCTCGGGACCGACCTGTTCGGCCCCGAGGAGGAAGAAGCAGAGGGACAACTGTTCACGGAGGATCCCTGGCGGCGCGTCGCCTCCGAGGCGGCCGCGGTCGCGCTGCTCGCTCCGGTCCTCGAAGAGCAGATCGACCGCCAGGGCCTGCGTCATCTCCTGGAGGAGGTGGAGCTGCCGCTCGCCTCCGTCCTCGCCCGGATGGAGGCCCGCGGCGTGCGGCTCGACGTGCCCTACCTCGAGGAGATGGGGGAGTCGGTCCGCGATCGGATGGCGACCCTCAAGGCGGAGGTCTTCCGGCACGCGGGTCAGGAGTTCAACCTGAACTCGCCGCCGCAGCTCCGGGAGATCCTCTACGACCAGCTGGGCCTCCAGCCGGGGAAGAAGACGCCGAAGGGCGAGCTGTCCACCGACGCGAGCGTCCTCGAGAAGCTCCGAGACGCCCACCCCATCGTCGACGCGCTGCTCTCCTGGCGCGAGCTCGACAAGCTGAACTCGACATACCTGGAGGCGCTCCCGAAACTGGTCGACCCGACGGACGGACGCCTGCACACCTCCTTCAACCAGACCGTCGCCGCGACCGGGCGGCTGTCCTCCTCCAACCCGAACCTGCAGAACATCCCGGTCCGCTCGGAATTGGGACGTCAGATCCGACGCGCGTTCATCCCCGGCGCCGACGACCAGGTCCTGCTCGTCGCCGACTACTCCCAGATCGAGCTCCGGATCCTCGCGCACCTGTCGGGCGATACCGGTCTGCGTGAGGCGTTCGACTCCGGCCTCGACATCCATGCCGCGACGGCCGCGACCGTGTTCGACCTGCCGCCCGAGCATGTCGACCCGGAGATGCGCCGGCGCGCGAAGGCGGTGAACTACGGCCTCGCCTACGGGATGAACGCCTGGGGCCTGGCCACCCGCCTGGGCATCACCGCCGACGAGGCCCAGGAGTTCATCGACGCCTACTTCGAGGGGTTCCCGGCGATCAAGGAGTACCTCCATCACCAGGTGGACCGGGCGACGGTCGAGGGCTTCACGGAGACCCTCCTCGGCCGACGCCGGTACATCCCGGAGCTCCAGGCGGCCAATCCGCGGATCCGAGATCTCGGTCGGCGGCAGGCGCTGAACGCGCCGATCCAAGGGAGCGCGTCGGATGTCTTCAAGGTCGGAATGATCGCCGTGGATCGAGCCCTCCGCGAACGGCCCGAGCTCGACTGTCACATGCTGCTCACGGTGCACGACGAGCTCGTGTTCGAGGTCGCGAAGGATCGTGCCGAGGAGGCCGTCGACCTGATCCGGGAGCGGATGGAGCGAGCCGTCGACCTCGACGTCGACCTCCGGGCAGACGTGGGTCTCGGTGCGAACTGGTCGGAGGCGGCACCCGAGGGTCACTGAGCCGGGCATGTCGAGCCGGCGGTCTCGAGACGTCGCGCTCGTGGTCGGGGTGTGCGCGGTCGTGCTGGTGCTTGGCTACGCGGGCAAGGCCTGCCGGGGGTTCTGGCACGGGCGCCCGTCGTTCCTGTGCCACAGCGACGTCCGGGCCCTGTACCACCTCCGCGGCATGGACAGGCGGCTTTTCCCGTACGTGCACGGGAGGCTGATCGTCACGACGATACCGGGACCGCCCGAGCGGGTCGGACTCCACCCCGTCGGGGGCGCCAACGAGTACCCGGTGCTGACCGGGATCCTGATGTGGGCACCGTCGCTCGTCTCCGACAGCCCGGACACCTACCTGCTCGCGTCCGCCCTGGTGCTCGCGCCGTTCGGGCTCGCGACGGCCTGGTTGCTGGGTCGGATGACCGGCCGGCGAGCGCTCTGGTGGTCGGCGTCGCCGATCCTCCTGCTGTACGCGTTCCACAACTGGGACCTCGCCGTCGTGGCCGCATCGGTGGCAGGCTTCTGGTGCTGGTGGCGGGGGAGACCGGTGGCGGCGGCCGTCTGCTTCGGCATCGGGGGCGCGTTGAAGCTGTACCCCCTGCTCTTCCTGGTGCCCGCGGTCCTGGATCGCCTCCACGACGGCGACCGACGGGGAGCGGTCCGTGCGGGGGCGACCGGCGCCGGGGTCTTGACGCTCATCAACCTCCCGTTCGTCCTGCTCAGCCCGTCCGGGTGGGCGATCGCCTACCGCTTCCAGGCGCTCCGCCCGCCCAACTACGACAGCCTCTGGGGGGTCCTCGGGACGGCCTTCCAGTTGGACCAGGGGACGATCGGCATCCTGTCGACCTTCGCCGTGCTCGCCGCCTTGGTCGTCGTGGCGTGGGAGACGGAGCGCCGCGCACGCCGGGAGGGCGCGTATCCGTTCCTCCCGGCGTGCGCGGCGCTCCTCACGGCCTTCCTCCTGGTCGCCAAGGTCCACTCACCGCAGTACGCGCTCTGGCTGGTCCCGCTGTTCGTCCTCGTGCGGATCGGCTTCGGCTGGTACCTCCTCTTCGTCGCGGGCAACGTGTTCCTCTACGTGGCGATCTTCGCGGTCTCCACCTGGAGCATCCATGCGAGGGATGTCCTCGTGACCTGGTCGGTCTGGGGGAGGACGGCGACGTTCCTCCTGCTCGCGATGGTCTTCCTCCGCGCGCCGCCTGCGCTCTCCCGGGCCCCCGATAAGGGTGAGATCGCGCTCACGGCGGCTCCCGTCGATTGACGGCGTTTGCGCTGCTCACCTACCCTTTCTCCCGACGCGCGGTCGCTCGCGCGCCGCGTCGCAAATCCCAACCCGCGATGCGGTGAGCCCCGCGTGCCGGAAGGAGACCCACCAGATGAGTGATATCGAGACCACGACCGAGGAGCCCGTCGAGGAGACCTCGGCCGTCGACGCGACGAACGACGCCAAGGCCGACACGACGGCCGCGTCGGAGGACGCGCCCGCGCCAGCGCCGGCCGAGGTGATCCCCGTCGTCGCCACCCCCGAGCCGGCCGGCGACGACTACACCCCCGAGGAGCTGATCCAGGCCATGGAGGCCTCGCTCCGGGACTTCAAGGACGGCGACATCATGGAGGGCGTGGTCGTGAAGATCGACCGCGACGAGATCCTCCTCGACATCGGCTACAAGTCCGAGGGCGTGATCCCCTCGAAGGAGCTGTCGATCCGCCACGACGTCGACCCGAACGAGGTCGTGAAGGTCGGCGACCGGATCGAGGCCCTCGTCCTGCAGAAAGAGGACAAGGAAGGCCGCCTGATCCTGTCGAAGAAGCGCGCGCAGTACGAGCGCGCCTGGGGACGGATCGAGGAGACGATGGCATCGGGCCAGACGATCAAGGGCCCGGTGATCGAGGTCGTCAAGGGTGGCCTGATCCTCGACATCGGATTGCGCGGGTTCTTGCCGGCGTCGCTCGTCGACCTGCGGCGCGTCCGCGACCTCCAGCCGTACATCGGCACGGAGCTCGAGGCCAAGATCATCGAGCTCGACCGGAATCGGAACAACGTGGTGCTGTCGCGTCGCGCCTTCCTCGAGGAGTCGCAGTCCGAGGGGCGCAAGAAGTTCCTCGAGAACCTCCAGAAGGGCGAGCGACGCAAGGGCACGGTCTCCTCGATCGTGAACTTCGGCGCCTTCGTGGATCTCGGCGGCGTCGACGGCCTGGTCCACGTGTCCGAGCTGTCGTGGAAGCACGTCGACCACCCCAGCGAGGTCGTGGCCGTCGGGCAGGAGGTCGAGGTGGAGGTGCTCGACGTCGACCTGGAGCGCGAGCGTGTCTCGCTGTCCCTGAAGGCGACCCAGGAAGACCCGTGGAAGGAGTTCGAGCGCAAGTACAAAGCAGGCGAGGTGATCCCGGGCCAGGTGACCAAGCTGGTGCCGTTCGGTGCGTTCGTGCGCGTCGCCCAGGGCATCGAGGGGCTGGTGCACATCTCGGAGCTCTCCCACGAGCACATCGACACCCCCGAGTCCGTCCTGTCGGTCGGCGACGAGGTACAGGTCAAGGTCGTCGACGTGGATGTCTCCCGGAGGCGCGTGAGCCTGTCGATGCGGCAGGTGACGCCCGCTCCGGCCAAGACGACCGAGATCGAGGTGGAGCCGGAACCCGAACGCGAGTCGGCGGAGCCGCTCGTCTCGACCGTGCAGGTGCCGCAGGCGGTGCTCGACGCCGTCGCGGAGGCGGACGCGACGCAGCCCGAGGTGTCGACGGAGGAGTCCCCGGTCGCGGCCCCGGAGCCGGCCGCCGAGGTGGCGGCAGCCGAGGCCGAGACGCCGGTCGAGGCACCCGCGCCGGAGGCGCCGGCGGCCCCGGATGCGGCTCCGGACGTGGCCGAGACCGACGAGGAGGTCTCGCTGGAGGCGATCCTCGAGGACCTCAAGCGCCGCGAGGGCAGATCCGAGTAACGCCCTCGTGCTCCTGATCGGCCTGACCGGCGGGATCGGCTCCGGGAAGTCGACGGTCGCTCGTCTGCTCGAGCGCCGCGGCGCCGTCGTGATCGATGCCGATCAGCTCGCGCGCGAGGCCGTGGAGAAGGGGACGCCGGGGTTCGACCGCGTGGTCGAGGCGTTCGGCCCCGACGTCGTCGCGTCCGGCGGCGACCTCGATCGATCGGCGTTGGCGGCGCGGATCTTCGCCGATCCGCAGCAGCGGTCGACGCTCGAAGCGATCGTGCATCCCGAGGTCGCGCGGCGGTTCGGCGATCGCGTCGACGCGTATCGCGCCACGGATCGGGTCGTGGTCTACGTCACCCCGCTCCTGGTGGAGCTCGGGCTCGCCCCCGCCTTCGACGCCGTGATCGTCGTCACCGCGAGCCCGCACCTCCGCGTCTCCCGCGTGGCGTCCGATCGGGGACTCTCGCCCGACGAGGTGCGCCGCCGGATGGCCGCGCAGGCGACGGACGAGCAACGCGCGGAGGTCGCCGACGTCCTCATCGACAACGACGGCTCCCTCGCCGAGCTCGAGCCGCAGGTGGACCGGCTCTGGGCCGATCTCATGGCCCGCGTCGGCGGCTGACGTCGAGGGATCAACGAGCGCCTATCCTCACCGGATGCGGTTCCGGGCGGTGTTCTTCGACGTCGGCGAGACGCTCGTCCACGTCGAGCCGTCCTTCGCCGACCTGTTCGTGACGGTGCTCGCCGGCGCGGGCCATCCACGCTCCGGCGACGACGTGCGGGAGGCGACGACGCACGTCTACGCCCGGTTCTCCGAGGCGGCCCGCGACGGATCCCTGTGGACGACCTCGCCCGAGCGCTCCCGGGCGTTCTGGACCTCGGTCTACGACCGGATGCTCGCGGAGCTCGAGATCCCCGACGGCGACGGGCTCGCGAGCACCCTCTATCGGGAGTTCACCCGGATGGAGAACTACGTCCTGTTCGACGACGTGCGGCCGACGATCTCGGCGTTGCAGGCAGCCGGGCTGGCGCTCGGCATCGTGTCGAACTTCGAAGCCTGGCTCGAGGACTGGTTCGGGCTCCACGAGCTGTTCGAGACCTTCCCCGTGCGCGTGATCTCGGGCATCGAGGGGATCGAGAAACCGGACGAGCGCATCTTCCGGCTCGCGCTGGATCGGGCGAACGTCGAGGCGACCGATGTCGCGTACGTCGGCGACAACCCGGAGTTCGACGTCGACCCGCCCGCGGCGCTCGGGATGTTCCCCGTCCTCGTCGACCGACGCGACCGGTTCCCCGACCACCCGGCCGCCCGCGTCCGGGACCTCCGTGACCTGCCGGCGATCCTGGAGGCCGCGTGACGGAGGAGCGGCTGTTCACCCCGGAGGAGGCGAACGCGGAGCTGGAGGAGCTCCGCACGAGGCTCCCGCGGCTCCGTGAGGCCAGGCAACGCATGATCGACACGAGCGAGCGGATCACGTCGGCCGTGGACATCGACGGGGGCGGGGTCGAGGGGAGCGA
>OEKO01000025.1_pt1 | contig 8462 bp, 9 predicted proteins | sample 1487491 | NCBI WGS metagenome assembly OEKO01 (sample SAMEA104379575, study PRJEB20068) | metagenome | isolation source: 1998
CGGACCGGCCACGGGTTGATCTCGAGGCACCCGAGGGTCGCCGCCCACGCGAGGTGCGCGGCGTCGGCCATGACGGGCATCTCGGCCGTGCGTCCGCTCGGGAACGCGATCAGCGCCGTTTCGACCCACGAAGGTGCGCCCTTGGGCAGACGCTTCTGGTAGAAGCCCTCCGCCCCCGCGCCATCGGGGAACCGATGCAGCGTCGTCGGACGGTCACGACATCCGACGAGGGCGGGCTCCGCCACCTCGACCCAGTACCGCACGAGGTCGAGCTTCGTGATCGGGCCGCCGGGCGCATCGGGGAAGTACACCTTCTGCGGGTTGGTCACGCGGATCTCTCGCCCGTCGACCTCGAGGGTTTCCGACGCGGTCGCCATGTCCCAACCGTACCCGTGAGGTCGTCGGTACGCTGGTCCGGTGGTGGACCTCATCGAGACCGAGCGGCTCCGGCTCAGACCGTTCGCCGCCGATCTCTCCGACCTCGACGCGCTCCACGAGATCCAGTCCGACCCGCATCACATGCGCTTCTATCCGCATCCGTTCAGCCGCGAGGAGTCCCGTGCGTGGATCGAGAAGTTCCTCGAGCGTCAGGCGTCGAACGGCTACAGCCTGTGGGCGATCGAGGATCGCGAGACGGGCGAGTTCCTCGGCAATTGCGGCCCGGTGCCGCAGCTGGTCGACGGGATCGAGGAGGTCGAGCTCGGATGGTCGGTCACGCCACGCCGCGCGCGCCAGGGGATCGCAACCGAAGCGGCTGCGGCGTGGCGTGACCGGTGCCTCGGTCCGCTCGGGCTGGATCACGTGATCTCGCTGATCCGCCCCGAGAACGTGCCGTCACGAGGCGTCGCCGAGCACATCGGCATGACCGTCTGGAAGGAGACGAAGCACGGGAGCCTGGGCTGGGTCCACCTCGTGTATCGGATCGACGCGCCCGGCTCGCCCTAGTCGGTGACTTCGATCCGATCGATCACGACGTCGTCGACCGGCCGGTCCTGGGAGCCGGTGGGGACACCGACGATCGCCTCCACGACCTCGTACCCCTCGGTCACCTCGCCGAAGATGGTGTGTCGTCCGTCGAGCCAGGGCGTTGCCGCGACCGTCACGAAGAACTGCGAGCCGTTCGTGCCCGGTCCCGCGTTGGCCATCGCGAGGAGTCCCGGCTTGTCGAAGGTCGGGCCACCCGCGGGCACCTCGTCCTCGAACTGATAGCCGGGACCCCCCATCCCCGTGCCGGTGGGGTCGCCGCCCTGCACCATGAACCCGGGGATCACGCGGTGGAAGATCGTGCCCGGGTAGAGCGCCGTCGACTTCTTCTGCCCGTCGCGCGGGTCCTCCCATTCCTTGGCGCCCGTCGCGAGGCCGACGAAGTTCTCGACGGTCTTCGGCGCGTGATCAGGCATCAGCCGGACGGTGAACGAGCCCTTGCTCGTGTGGATCGTGGCGGTCGGCATGGCGGTGTCCTTTCTCTCTGAGTGATGGCGAAGCGCCGAGTCTAGCCAGCTGTCCCGAGCAGCTGGTCGGCGAGCTCGTCGGTTCCGGTCACCGGGAGTCGACACGCGAATCGTTGGCAGACGTAGGCGGTCGCGCGCCCGTCGACCTGCGGCCGGTCGCGGAGCAGCGCGACGGCCTCGGCGGCTTCCGTGTCTCCGGGAGCGGCGAGCGCCACGACGGTGTTGGGGAGGAAGCGGACGGTGAGGACCTCGTCCGCGAGCGCGACGGTGGCGGGATCGTCCGGCGACCCGATGATCGCCACCTCGCGGGAGGGCCCCAGGTAGAGGTCAAGTGCGCAGAGGGCCTGCCCGAAGGCCGTCGGCGCCCTCCCCAGGGCGTCGCGGACCAGCCGGATCGCCGACACGCCGGCCCGCTCGAGATCCTGGTCACCGGTGAGCAGCGCTATCCGCTGGAGCACCTCGGCGGCCACCGAGTTCCCGGACGGCACGGCGTTGTCGTAGAGCTCCTTCGGTCTGATCACGAGGGCCTCGACGTCGGCCCCGGTCTGGAAGAACCCTCCGCGCTCGGCGTCGGCGAAGAGGCGGACGAGGTCGTCGGCGAGCCGCCTGGCCTCGCGGAACCAACGAAGCTCCCCCGTTCGAGAGAACAAGGTCAGCAGGGCCGACGCGAGCAGCGCATGGTCGTCGGCGTAGGCCGGGCCGCCCGGCGCTCCGTCTCGCCAGGAGCGAAGGAGCCTGCCGTCGCCGCGGCGGAGGTTCGACAGCACGAACTCGGCGGCTCCCGCCGCGCTGCGGGTGAAGGTCTCGTTCCCGAACGCCCTGCCGGCTTCGGCGAACGCCTGGATCGCCATCGCGTTCCACGCGGTGAGCACCTTGTCGTCGGTCCCGGGGCGCACTCGACGTTCTCGCTCCGCGAAGAGGATCCGCCGGGCTTCGTCCAGATCGTGGTCCTCGGGGGTCGCCCCGTCGGGGCGCCACAGCACGTTGGTCCCGCTCCCATCCTCCCCGGCCCAGTTCCCCCCCGGCTCGGCCCCGAACGCCTCGGCCGCATCCTCACCCACGAGGCCGGCGAGCTCGTCCCAGGACCAGGTGAAGAACTTGCCCTCCACCCCTTCGGAGTCGGCGTCCTGGCTCGAGAAGAACCCCCCGTCCGGATGCCGCATCTCGCGGACGAGGTAGTCGAGGGTCTCGGTCGCGATGCGCCGATAGCGCTCCTCCCGGGTCACGAGCCAGGCGCGCGTGTACAGCTGCGCGAGCTGCGCGTTGTCGTAGAGCATCTTCTCGAAGTGGGGGACGAGCCAGGTGCCGTCCGTCGAGTACCTGGCGAAGCCGCCTCCCAGCTGGTCGTAGATGCCACCGGAGGCCATGCGATCGAGCGTCGTCGTGAGCATCGGAAGCGCGTCGGGCGCTCCGCGCGTCGCCATCCGGAGCACGAACTCGAGCGTCATCGGCTGCGGGAACTTCGGTGCCGACCCGAACCCGCCCCAGGTCGGATCGAAGGAGCGGTGCAGCTCGGCGAGCGCGGATGACGTGATCTCGTCGGTCAGCGGGTCGGGCGAGGCCGTGAGTGACGCGGCTCGAGAGATCGCGTCGATGACGCGCCCACCTTGACGTTCGATATCGCCTCGCCGCTCGCGCCAGGCCTCGTCGATCCCCTCCAGCACCTGGCGGAACGAGGGCATGCCGTGCGCCGGCTCCTTCGGGAAGTACGTCCCCGCGAAGAACGGTTCGCCGCGCGGGGTGAGGAACGCCGACAGCGGCCATCCGCCCTGGCCCGTCATCGACTGGACCGCGTCCATATAGATGGAGTCGAGGTCCGGCCGCTCTTCACGGTCGACCTTGATCGGCACGAAGTTCGCGTTCAGGAGCGCCGCGGTCGCTTCGTCCTCGAAGGACTCTCGCTCCATCACATGACACCAGTGGCAGGCGGCGTACCCGATCGAGAGGAAGATCGGGCGATCCTCGGCGGCGGCCTTCGAGAGCGCTTCCTCGCCCCACGGGAACCAGTCGACGGGGTTGTCGGCGTGCTGTAGGAGGTACGGGCTCGTCGCATCGGCCAGACGGTTCACCCACACAGTGTCCCGCAAGGGGCCGGTCGGACGCTCAGTTCGCGACCGCGAGCTGCCGATGTTCCCCCAGAGATGGACGAGATCCGGGTCCTCATCGTGGACGACGGCCTCGGTCTGGCACGGTCCGTGGTGCCGGCACTCCGCCGGCGACCGGGGCTGCACGTGCTCGACCCGGTCGCCGACGAAGCGTGCGCGCTCCAGGCTCTCGCGGACGCGCCGGTCGACATCGTGATCGTGGATCTGGATCGCGCGGACGAGCAGGGGGTCGCCCTGATCTCCGCGATCCGGACGGCCTCCGATATCCGGGTGATGGCCGCGACGCGACACGTCGCCTCACCGCTCGTCGAGCTTGCGCTCGCCGCGGGGGCGTGCGGCGTGGTGCCGGCCGAGCGGGAGCCCGCGGACCTGGTGGCGGCGTTCCGTCGCGCCCTGGCGGGCGAGCTGGTCCTGCCGGTCGCGGATCTTCCTTCTCTCGTCGATCGACTCTGGCACGCACGAGCTCGGCGGCCCGAACACGCCCTCCTCGCCACGCTGACGATCCGGGAGCGCGAGATCCTCGGGGCGCTGGCCGACGGAGCCACGACCTCCGAGCTCGCACGGGAGCTCGGGATCAGCCCGGCGACGGTGCAGACCCACGTGAAGAACGTCTTGAGCAAGCTGGGCGTGCACTCCAAGGTCGAAGCCGTCGGCACCGCGTGGCGCGCGGGCCTGACGCTCACCTCGCGATCCGCCTGAGCGGTAGCCTCGCCCGCATGACGGTGGTCCGTGCGGTCGTCGCGGCAGCACATCCGGTCGTGCGAAGCGTCATCGATCTCGCCTGCCGGGAGGCCGACGTCGCGGTGACCGCGAAGGTGGAGACGGCGATCGCGGCGATCGACGCCTGCCGCGCGAGCACGCCGGACCTCCTCGTCCTGGACCTCGAGCTGCCCGACGCGGACGGATTCCGGGTGCTCGCGGACCTCGGCGACGACGACCGCCCGGAGGCCATCCTCGTGCTGTCCGATCGCGCGGATGGGGATGTGGTGCTGCGTGCCCTCCGGCTCGGTGTCCGCGGGTACGTCACGAAGGCCGAGGGGCTCCGCGGGTTGTCGAACACGATCCGCCGCGTGCTCGCCGGTGAGCGCGTGATCGCTCCCGGCCTGGAGCAGGATGCGGTCCTCGCCCTCGGACGCTTCGCGCGCCGCGCGCGCGAAGGGGCCGAGGTCGCCGCCGACCTCACGTCGAGAGAGCGACAGGTGCTGGAGCTCCTGAGCGAGGGACAGACGATGCGACAGATCGCGACCAGGCTGAGCATCTCGCCGCGAACGGTGGAGACGCACGTCGCCAAGCTCTACCGGAAGCTCGGCGTGCGCACGCGGGTGCAGGCCGTGTCGCGCGCGGCCACGCTCGGTCTCGTGGAGCTGTAGCCTGGGCCGGTCGCGACGTCCCCGAGGACGTCGGTGAGCCCCGTCGCTCCGGAGAGTCGATGAGCGAACCGCCCGTGGATGGAACGAAGGCAGCCCGCGCTGCCCGGCGGATGGGCGTCGTCATCGTCGATCCGTTCCCGGTAGTGCGGGCCGGTCTCGCCTCGACGATCGAGGCAGATCCGGGACTCGAGGTCCTCGCGCAAGCGTCCAGCGCCGACGAGGCGATCGTCGTGGTCGCCAACGTTCGCCGCTCCCGCGTCGTCGTGCTCGTCGCGATGGGTCTCGCGGGCGACAAGGATTCCTACTGGTTGATCCGAACGTTGCGCGAGCGCTTCCCCGGGCACGCGATCCTCGGTCTCGGCGCGAACGCCGATCCCCACGTGGTCTCGCGAGCGCTGTTCGTAGGGGCCGACGGTTTCGTGGACAAGAACATCGAGCTGGACGAGTTCCTGGCAGCGATCCGCAGCGCGGGGAACGAGGAGATGGTGATCGCCGGCCCCGCCGCCGCGTCCGTCGGGCAGATCGCGGAGGGGATCGAGCGGCGTCGGAGCGTCGGCCTGCGGCTGACGAAGCGGGAGCGTGAGGTCCTCTCGGTGGCCGCGGAAGGCTTGACGGCGCGAGAGATCGCGGAGCGCCTCGGCGTTCGCGAGCGGACGGTGACGACCCATCTCGCCCGGATCTACGGCAAGCTCGGCGTGGGGAATCGCCTCGCGGCGTTGCGATTGGCGGCCCGATCCGGACTCGTGTCGATCGGGCCGACCGAGTAGCTCAGCGACGCACGAAGACGGATCCCGCCGGGCCGTCGGCTTCCGGTATCCACCCGCCGTCGTCGCGCAGCGCGCGAGCGAGGACGGCGCCCGGAGGCAGGACCACCCCCGCGATCTCGTCGCGGCCGAGGATGGCTTGCCATCCCTCGCCCGCGACGATCGCCGTGTCGTAGTCGCGCCAGACCTCGATCGGGAACAGCTCGATCCTCGAATCCACCATCACGGGATCGCCGGGAAGCGAGTACTCGAACCACGAGGCGAACGGCTGGAACACGAGGAGGCGCGACCCGGCGGGCAACGCCCGCCGGGTCGCGCCCACCAGGACCTGCGGAGCGTCCGCGGCGAGTCGCCGCGGCGCTCCGGTCACCGCGTCGGTTCCGGAGCGGACCGAGAAGGCCGCCACGAGGAGGATGACGAACGCGGCGCCGACCGCCGCCCTCCCGCGGATCGGCGTCGACGTACTGGAGCGATCTGTTCGCTCGTCCGGCACGGCGAGCCATCCGGCCACGATCGGGGGCGCCGCCAACGCCCACCACACCGTCGATCGGAGCGCCAGCGCGCCGAGCACGAAGAACACGACGAGCCGAGCGGCATCGAGCACATGCACCGACGAGCGCCTGGCGGTTGCGACCGCCGCGACGCCCACGCCCGAGAGCCAGAAGAGGGATCCGGCGCCGGTGAGCGGCGACGGCGGCCGCCATTCCGCCACGGTGTTCCGGACCGTGTCGTTCGTCGCCACGTCCGCGAAGTAGGACCACACGGTGGGACCGAAGGGGGTGACCGCGGTCGCCGCCAAGGTCGCGACGAGGATCGACGCCGATCGGCCCGGCGGCCTCCGCCCGACGAGGTCCTCGCCGAAGGCGAAGGCCGCGAGGACCGGCGCCAGCACGAAGCTCCCGTGCACGTTCGCCCAGACGACCGCCAGGAGGGGGACGAGCCACGTCCATCGATCCCGCCGGGAAAGGAGCAGCCACGTGCCGGTGAACAAGGGCACCGCCAGCGCCTGTGGGCGCGCCCCGAGCGAGCTCGCGCCGACCAGGAATCCGAGGATCGTGAGGACGGCGGCCGTGCGCGCTTCCGCCCCTGCACGGCGGCAGATCCGGTACAGGAGGGCGAATCCGGCCCCGAGCGCTGCCGCGTACGAGAGCGCAACGCCGGCCCAGCTCCAGACCCGATGCGCGGACGCGAAGACGATCTGAGCGCCCCATTGTTGGTTCAACCACGGGTGGCCGCCTCGGGTGAAGCTGTACGGGTCCTTGACTACGATTTCTCCCGTAGAGAGAGCGGCCTCTCCCGCCCTCACGTGGTAGGCCAGATCGACCGCTCGCATCCTGCCGATGAGGGCGGCCGCAGCCGGCATCACGGCAGCGGCTCCCGCCCAGGCAGCCTGCGACCAATGGCCCTCACGGGACCGAGGGCGGCCTATCCCAAAATCGGTCCCTTTAGGGGTTCCCATCGAGGCATCCTACGGGGTACCATCCGGCTCCCTCAGGAGCTAGGGGGGTGCGTACGTCGAAGTACGTAGACAACTCCAGTGGAATTCGGGATTCCCTGGGGCCATGGGGTTCTTCTAACGTGGTCATCGGCGGATTAGCATTTCGCCGGTGGGGCGCGAAGCGCCCCTGAGGACGGGATATCGGAGGAAGGGGGTGTACAGATGCTTCAGCTCTTCACCGGTCTCCAGACTTGGTGGGCAGAGCTCACGGAGCGTGCCTCGGAGGAGCGCGGCGCAACCGCGGTGGAATACGCGCTGATGGTTGCACTGATCGCAGTTGTGATCATCGTCGCGGTGACGTTCCTGGGTCAGTCTGCGAGCGACAAGTTCCAGCAGGTTGGGGACGCCGTCGCCAGCACCTAAGTCGAACCACGACAGCTAGAGCGGCCCCGTCGGCCGCTCGCGACGCCGCCTCCGGGCGGCGGCGCGAGGGGCCGACGGCCCTGTTCGGAGTCGATAAGAGATGAGCGTGCGAGCCAAGCTTCATAAGGAAGATGGCGCAGCCGCGGTCGAATTCGCATTGATCGTCGGGCTGCTCGCCATCCTCGTCTTCGGCCTGCTCGAATACGGGCTGGCCTTCTGGCAGGTGCAGAACCTCCGCGCCGCCGCCCGCGAGGGCGCGCGCGTCGCCGCCGTTCGCGGCTCCGACGCGGACATCAGGGCCCGCATGCAGGCCGCGTCCACCGGGTCACTGAGCGGCGGTTGGACGTTCACGAAGACCCCGATCGCGGGGAACCCGGTCTGTAACGACAACACGGCAGGCCAAGAGGTCACGATCAAGATCAACAACGCATCGCTGTCTGGCGCGGTGAAGGAGGCGTTCGACGTGTCCATCCCGTTCTTGCCACCCATCACGCTGAATCCCACCTTGAGCGGAACGTTCCGATGCGAGTGACCAAGTGGCTCGCGCGCCCGCGGGGCGACGACGAGCGTGGCGCCACCGCCGTGATCGTGACCCTCACGCTCATCGCGCTTCTCGGCATGATCATCTTGACCGTCGACGTCGGTCAGCTGTTGTACAAGCGCCGCGCGATGGTGAACGCGTCCGACGCCGCCGCGCTCGCGGCGGCGCAGTCGTGCGCGGGCCTCAAGGACTCCGACGTCCCGGGCGCGATGGCGAACATCTTCGCGACGGACAACGTGAGCGTCGCCACCGGCGGGATCACCGACGTGGTCGGATGTGACGGGCCGCCGTTCGGACACGTCACGGTCCAGTACCAGATGCAGCAGGGGCTCTTCTTCGCCGGCGTCCTGGGCTTCGACGGTCCGGCCGC
>OEKO01000109.1_pt1 | contig 8316 bp, 9 predicted proteins | sample 1487491 | NCBI WGS metagenome assembly OEKO01 (sample SAMEA104379575, study PRJEB20068) | metagenome | isolation source: 1998
GAGGTCGTGCTCGGAGCGGCGCTCGCGTCCTTCTTCGTGTCGCTCGGGCTCACCCGGGGGCTGGGCACGCTCTACGTGTCGCACGTGATGTTCAGCATCCCGTTCGTCGCCGTGACCGTGCGAGCGAGGGCGAGCGGGCTCGATCGATCGCTCGAGAACGCGGCGATGGACCTGGGCGCGGGTCCGATCGTCACGTTCTTCAAGATCACCCTGCCCCTGATCTTCCCGGGCGTGCTCGCCGGGTGGCTCCTGGCGTTCGCGCTCTCGATGGACGACTTCGTGATCAGTCAGTTCGTGCAGGGGCCGGCGACGATGTTCCCGACCTGGGTCTTCGGAGCGACGAAAGTGGGGATCCCCCCGCACGTCTTCGTCTTCGCAACCCTCATCTTCCTGACGGGTGTCGTGCTCGCGATCGTGATGCTCCTCGTGTCCCGTCGCCGGACCGTCTGAGGACGCGGGGTCGGTTGCCGGACGGCAACCGCCCCCGCAGACTGTGGCAACCGTGGCTGGGTACCTGATCGTCTTCCTCGTCGCCGCGGGCGTCACGTTCGGTCTGACGCCCCTGGTCAGGCGGCTCGCGGTGCGGTTCGGAGCGATCGATCAGCCCTCGGACCGGAAGTTGCACGTGGTCCCGACCCCGACGATGGGGGGTCTCGCGATGTGGGCGGGCTTCCTCGTGGCGATCGGGGTCTCCCGGTTCCTGCCGTTCTTCGACTCGATGAACGACACCGCGGCCGAGCCGCTCGCCGCCGTCGTCACGTGCACGCTGATGACCGGTCTCGGGGTGATCGACGACCGCCGGGGCACGTCGGCGCTCGCCAAGCTGACCGCCCAGATCTTCATCGCCGGGATCCTGGTCCTGCTCGGGGTGCAGCTCCTCTACTTCGTGCTCCCGGGGGAGGGGCTCGCCGTGCTCGGGACCGACGAGGCGGTGCCGCTCACGATCCTGTGGGTCGTGGCGGCGGCGAACGCGATCAACCTCGTCGACGGGCTGGATGGATTGGCGGCCGGGATGGTCGCGATCTCGGCCGCCACGTTCTTCATCTACCTCGTCCGTGGCGGCGACACGTCGGAGTCGGCCTCGGTCGCGGCGCTCCTCTCGGCGATCACCGTGGGGATCTGCGCGGGGTTCCTGCCCTGGAACTTCCATCCGGCGAAGATCTTCATGGGTGACACCGGCTCGATGCTCCTCGGCATGCTCGTGGCGATCGCGACGATCTCCGGGGTCGGCCGGAATCCCGTGCCACCTCCGCGAGGGGAGGTGGCGGTGATCGCCCTCCCACTGCTCGTGCCGCTGCTGGTGCTCGGGATCCCGTTCCTCGACGTGCTGCTCGCGATCGTGCGACGAACGCGCAAGGGTCTCGGGATCGCACACGCCGACAAGGAGCACATCTTCCATCACCTCATGGACATCGGACACGGGCATCGAGGGGCGGTGCTGCTGATGTACCTGTGGTCCGCGTTGGTGTGTGGGTCCGCGCTCGCGATCGGGGTGATCGACGGACGGCTGGTCGCGGGGGCGATCGTCGGCTGCGCGTTGGTCCTCTTCCTCGTGACGGCCCTGCCGCGGTTGCTCGAGCGGCGACGCAACGGGGTCAACGGCGCCCACGAGGCCGCGGCCCACGAAACGACTCGGGACGCGAACCCGGCCGACCGCATGTGAAAACCTTCACAAGCTCGGGCGACCGACCACCGAAATGGCCTCTGACCAGCGGAAATGCGTCTCTGTGGGTTTGACGGCGTGCAGCGCAGGCGTTTAGAGTGTCCGCTCCGATGAACGGACCCCGCAAGAGCGAAGCGTGGTCCGGGATGGGGATCGGCTGGGCGATCACCTCGACACTCGTCGCGGGGATCGCGTTCGTCGGGGGAGTGGGATACCTGCTCGACCGGCTCCTGGATACGGGATCCGGGTTCACGGCCCTCGGGATCGTCCTCGGGGCGGCCAGCGCGATCTACATCGTGTATCTGCGGTTCGGCAAGGAGACGAGTGACGACCACGGTTGATCCCGAGCGCGAGTTGGTGCGCCGGCTCCTGCCGTTCTCCGCCCCGGCGCTCGCCGTCGCCGCAGGAGCCGGCGCCGCGATCGGGGGGGCCGGGGCTGCCTGGTCGGCCGCGATCGGGATCGTCGTTCTCACGCTGAACTTCGTCGCCCACGCCGGGTCGATGGCCTGGGCGGCGCGGATCTCGCCGATGATCCTGATGGCCGTCGGATTGGGCGGTTACGTCGTGCGCCTGGCGGCCTTCACGGTCGCCCTCCTCCTCCTCGACCGTCTCGACTGGTTCTCGCCGCTCGCGTTCATCGCCGCGTTCGCCCCGGCGACGATCGCGCTCCTCGTGGTGGAGATGCGGCTGCTGGCCGGGCGGATGCAGGCCGACCTCTGGTACTTCCCGGAGAAGTCTTGGCCGGAGCGGACCACGTGATCGCGGCCGTCCTCGCCGAGGAGTTCCACCCACCGGGCACGAGCGACTTCGTCTTCGACTGCTACTTCAGCGTCCGGCTGTTCGGCGTCGAGATCTGCTTCAACTTCATCATCGCGCTCGTCGTGGCTTCGGTGCTGATCTACGTGCTCCTCTTCTTCTTCGCGTTCCGCAAGGCGCGCATCGTTCCCGGCAAGCTCCAGTCGCTGATGGAGCTGGGCCTCGAGTTCGTGCGCGAGCAGATCGCGCTGCCGATGCTCGGGCCGGCCGCCGACCGGTTCCTGCCGCTGCTGGTCACGCTCTTCTTCTTCATCTTCTTCATGAACATGTTCGAGGTCGCACCGTGGGTGAACTTCTCGGCCAGCAGCCGCCTGGCGTTCCCGCTGGTCCTCGCCGTGGTCGCCTGGATCACGTACAACGCGGTCGGGATCAGGAAGCACGGGTTCTTCGGATACCTGAAGTTCACGTGCATCATCCCGAGCGCGCCGGCGATCCTGCGCTACTCGCTGCTGATGGTGATCGAGTTCTTCTCGAACATCGTGATCCGGCCGATCACGCTGACGATCCGACTCGCTGCGAACTTCGTCGCCGGGCACTTCCTGCTGGCGCTCGCGTTCCTGGGGACCGAGTTCTTCTTCCTGAACGGAGGGTTGAGCTACCTGGGGCTCGCGGTGACCGCGCCGATCTCCGTGGCGCTCGTCGCGTTCGAGGTCTTCGTGGCGATCTTGCAGGCGTTCATCTTCGCCATCCTCACCGCCTCGTACATCGGCGGGGTCCTGGCGGAAGAGCACTAGACAAGCCGAAAGGCAAGGAGGAAATGGATGTTGGGGTTGCTCGCACAAGCCGCCAGTGATTTCTCGGGGCTGGACACGATCGGCAAGGGGCTCATCATCGGTCTCGCCGCGATCGGTCCGGGCATCGGGCTCGGGATCTTGATCGGGAAGTCGGTCGAGGCGATGGCTCGACAGCCCGAGTACGCGAACCAGGTCCGGACCACCATGTTCATCGGCATCGGCTTGATCGAGGCGCTCGCGCTGTTCGGCATCGCGTTCTCGTTCATCATCTGAGGAGCGGGCGATGTTCGCGTTGATCGGATCGATCCTGCTCCAGGCCGAAGAGGTCTCGGACGCGAAAGACCTCTACCCCAAGGCCGGCGAGCTGATCGTCGGGCTGATCGCCTTCGCCGTCCTCTTCTTCTTCACGTGGAAGTGGGTCATCCCGAGGTTCAAGCAGGTGCTCGAGGAGCGCCGCGAGAAGATCCAGGGGGAGATGGAGCGTGCCGAGGCCACCCGCAAGGAGGCCGACAAGCTCCAGGAGGAGTACCGCACCCAGCTCAACGGCGCCCGGGATGAAGCGAACCGCATCATCGAGGAATCCCGAGGGACCGCGGACCAGCTGCGCCGCGACCTCCAGGCGAAAGCCGAGGAGGAAGCACAAGGCATCGTCGCCAGGGCGCAGGAGGAGATCCGCGCCGAGCGCGATCGAACCTTCCAGGAGCTCCGCGCGCAGGTCGGATCGATCGCGGTGGAGCTCGCGGAGCGGGTCGTGGGGCAGTCCCTCGACGAGAAGACGCATCAGCGCCTGATCGACGAGTTCATCGACGACGTCGCGTCGAACGCGTCCGGCAAGACGAACGGCAAGAGCGACGGCACGGCCGCGGACAAGGGTGAGGCCTGAGTGGCGAAGGACGACGAGATCCGCGGATACGCCCAGGCGCTCCTCTCGATCGCCGAAGCGGAAGGGGTGCTCGACCGTGTCCAGGACGAGCTGTACGCGTTCGCGAAGGCCGTCGAACGCAACGGCGACCTGCGCGAGGCGCTGACGGACGCCGCGCTCCCGCCCGAACGCAAGAAGGCCGTGATCGACGAGCTCTTGGGTGAGCGCGCGCATCCGACGACCGCGACGCTCGTGGGATTCCTCATCGATGCGGGGCAGGCTCGCCGCATCGGGGCGATCGCCGAGGAGCTGGCGAAGGAGGCCGCCCACCGATCGGAGCGGACGCTCGCCGAGGTGCGGGTCGCCGTCCCGCTGAGCGACGCGAAGAAGTCGCTGCTCGCCGACGCGCTCGAGCGGGCCACGGGCCACCCGGTGGAGCTGAAGATCGATGTCGACCCCACCGTCATCGGTGGGGTGGTGGCCCGTGTCGGCGACGAGGTGTTCGACGGCTCACTCGCGAGCCGCTTGACCGAGGCGAAGCAGTACCTCACAGGGAGCGTGTGATCCGGATGGCTGTGGAAGCTGAGAGATTCGACCCGAAGGACATCGCCGACGCGCTCCGCAAGCACGTCGAGACCTGGACGCCGTCGGTCGAGCGGGCCGAACTCGGCCGTGTGATCGAGGCCGGGGACGGGATCGCCCGGGTGTCCGGTCTCCCCGGCGCGATGGCCAACGAGCTCTTGGAGTTCCCCGGCGGCGTCCTCGGGCTCGCGTTCAACCTGGACGTCGGCGAGATCGGGTGCATCGTCCTCGGCGACGCGTCGCACATCCAGGAGGGCGATCCGGTCAAACAGACGGGCCAGATCCTGTCGGTGCCGGTCGGCGACGGGTTCCTCGGTCGCGTCGTGAACGCGCTGGGCGAGCCGATCGACGACAAGGGCCCGATCCAGTCGCAGGACCGACGGATCCTCGAGGTCCAGGCGCCCAACGTGGTGAACCGGCAGCCGGTGAAGGAGCCCCTCTACACGGGCATCACGGCGATCGACGCGATGACGGCGATCGGCCGAGGCCAGCGCGAGCTGCTGATCGGCGACCGGCAGACCGGGAAGACCGCGGTCGCGGTCGACGCGATCATCGCGCAGAAGGAGCTGTGGGGGACCGGGGATCCGAAGAAGCGGGTGAAGTGCATCTACGTCGCGGTGGGGCAGAAGTCCTCCACGGTCGCCGAGGTCGTGGCGACGCTCGAGGAGAACGGCGCGCTCGAGTACACGGTCGTCGTGAACGCCCCGGCGTCAGACCCTGCCCCGTTCCAATACATCGCTCCGTACTCCGGGGCCGCGTTCGGCGCGCACTGGATGTACAACGGCGAGCACGCGCTGATCGTGTACGACGACCTGTCGAAGCAGGCGACGGCCTACCGCACGCTGTCGCTGCTCCTCCGGCGCCCGCCGGGACGCGAGGCGTTCCCCGGCGACGTCTTCTACCTGCACTCGCGTCTGCTTGAGCGGGCGGCCAAGCTCTCCGACGAGCTCGGCGGCGGCTCGCTCACCGCCCTCCCGATCATCGAGACGAAGGGCAACGACATCTCCGCGTACATCCCAACCAACGTGATCTCGATCACGGACGGCCAGATCTTCCTCGAGCCGGACCTGTTCTTCGCCGGCGTCCGGCCCGCCATCAACATCGGTATCTCGGTCTCGCGCGTGGGCGGGAGCGCGCAGACCAAGGCGATGAAGCAGGTGGCGGGGCGCCTTCGGCTGGACCTGGCGCAGTTCCGGGCGCTGGAGGCATTCGCCCAGTTCGGCTCCGAGCTCGACAAGGCGTCGCAGCAGCAGCTCGCCCGCGGCGCTCGTGTGGTCGAGGTGCTGAAGCAGCCGCAGTATCAACCGCGCCCGGTGGAGCGCGAGGTCGTGATGATCTGGACGGCCACCGGCGGCTACCTCGATCCGTTCCCCGTGGAGGACGCGAGGAGGTTCGTGGAGGAGTTCACGGCCTACCTCGACTCCCGGACGGACGTCCTCGGCACGATCAAGGAGTCGGGTGACCTGTCCGGCGAAACGGAAGCGACGCTGAAAGAGTCGGTCGAGGCGTTCGCGCAGACGTTCCAGACGAGCGAGGCGATGGCGGGAAGCGAGGCCGGCCGCGGCGCCGGAACGCCTCCCGACGAGGTCAAGCCGGACATCGGCTGGGATCGGATGTCCTCGGTCGACGACGACGACGAGGACCAGGAGTCCGGCGGACCGTCGCTCGCCGAGGAGGACGACGTCCAAGGGCAGGTTCCCCTGCCCGACGACGAGGACGAGGACGAGTCGGGGGCCTAGTGGGCGCACAGCTCCGCGTCGTCCGCCGGCGGATCCGCTCGGTCCAGTCGACGAAGAAGATCACGCGCGCGATGGAGCTCATCGCGTCCTCGCGCATCGTGAAGGCGCAGCAGCGCGTCGAGGCGTCCCGCCCGTACGCGATCCAGCTCACGAAGGCCATGGAGGATCTCGCGCGCCAAACCGGGTCGGTGCAGCACCCCCTCCTCGAAGACCGTGAGAACCCCTCGAAGGCAGGCATCCTCGTGGTGACGTCGGACCGCGGGCTCGCCGGCGCGTACAACGCGAACGTCCTGAAGATCGCCGAAGGGCTCTTCCGCGACGTCCGCGGTCGCGGGCTCGAGCCGGTGCTCTACACCGTCGGCAAGAAGGGGATCGGGTACTTCCGGTTCCGGGGCACCCCCATGCGAAAGAGCTGGCAGGGGTTCAGCGAGGTCCCGCCCTACGAGGAGGCCGAACGGATCGGCCGCACCCTCATCAAGGACTTCGCGGACGAAGAGATCGACGAGCTCCACGCCGCCTACACGGACTTCCGCTCCGCGTTCACGCTGCGCGCGACCGCGAAGCGGTTCCTCCCGATCGCCCCCGAAGAGGTCGTCGGGAAGGGCCTCGGCGTGGTCCGACCCGAGTATCTGTTCGAACCGGAGCCCGAGCAGATCCTCGATCACCTCCTCCCGCAGTACGTGGTGACCAAGGTCTATGCGGCGCTGCTCGAGTCGGCGGCGTCGGAGAACGCGGCCCGGCGCCGCGCGATGAAGGCAGCGACCGACAACGCGGAAGAGCTCATCAAGGTCCTGACCCGCCAGGCGAACCGGGCGCGTCAGGACGAGATCACGACCGAGATCATGGAGATCGCCGGCGGGGCCGAAGCGTTGGCCGCCGCAGCGGAGGGATGACGATGGCAGACACGGACAAGAAGAGCGGACACCCCGAAGGGCGGGTGGTCCGGGTGATCGGGCCGGTGATCGACGTGGAGTTCCCCCCGGCAGAGCTGCCGGAGGTCCACACCGCCCTGACGGTCGACCTGACCCTCGAGGGCGAGACGACGACGATCACGTGCGAGGTCGAGCAGCACATCGGCGACTCGACCGTCCGCACGATCGCCCTGCGACCGACCGACGGGCTCGTGCGCGGCACGCCCGTGAAGAACACGGGTTCGCCGATCCGCGTGCCGGTGGGCGAGGGGGTCCTCGGTCACGTGTACAACGTGATCGGGGAGCCGCTCGACGCGGATGCGTCGGAGATCCACGCTGCGGACTGGTGGCCGATCCACCGCGATCCGCCGCCGTTCTTCGAGCTCGAGCCGAAGCAGCAGATGCTCGAGACCGGGATCAAGGTGATCGACCTGCTCGAGCCGTACGTTCAGGGCGGCAAGATCGGGATGTTCGGCGGCGCCGGCGTCGGCAAGACCGTGATCATCCAGGAGATGATCCGGCGCCAGGCCGAGCAGCACGGCGGTGTCTCGGTGTTCGCCGGCGTCGGCGAGCGGACCCGTGAGGGCAACGACCTGTTCCTCGAGATGACCGAGTCCGGCGTGATCGAGAAGACGGCGCTGGTGTTCGGGCAGATGGACGAGCCGCCGGGCGTGCGACTTCGGGTCGCGCTCTCCGCGCTCACGATGGCCGAGTACTTCCGCGACGTCGAGCGCAAGGACGTGCTGCTCTTCATCGACAACATCTTCCGGTTCACCCAGGCGGGCTCGGAGGTGTCCACCCTGCTCGGCCGGATGCCGAGCGCCGTCGGCTACCAGCCGACCCTCGCCGACGAGATGGGCGAGCTCCAGGAGCGGATCACGTCCGCCGGCGGCCGGTCGATCACGTCGCTCCAGGCGATCTACGTGCCCGCGGACGACATCACCGACCCCGCGCCGCACACCGCGTTCGCGCACCTCGACGCGACGACCGTACTCTCCCGTGACATCGC
>OEKO01000566.1_pt4 | contig 8293 bp, 10 predicted proteins | sample 1487491 | NCBI WGS metagenome assembly OEKO01 (sample SAMEA104379575, study PRJEB20068) | metagenome | isolation source: 1998
GTGACCCGCTTTCGCTTCCTTGCCCCCCAAAGGGGCTGCGGCGGTGCCGGTCCGGGGGTTGACGGTTTGCGGGTCCCCCACAACCTCCGTAGTATCCCGTTCCGGGCATGAGTCGATCCGACACGGACACCGGCGTATCCCAGGCCGATCAGCTCGCGGTTGGCGGGCGCCCCGACCTCGAGGATGCCGCGCCATCCGCAGAAACCCCTGCGTCGATCATCGGCAGGAGTCCGTGGGAGATCTTCTGGCGGCACTTCCGCCAGGACCGCTTCGCCCTCGCGGGCCTGGTCATCATCTTCCTGATGCTGATGATGGCGATCTTCGCGCCCGTGATCGCCGACATCACGAAGCACAAGCCGAACCAGGTCAACCTCAAGTCGCTCGATTCCTACGGGCTCCCGTCGGCACCCCGCTGGTGGCCGGACAAATACGATCCCGTCACCGGCGAGAAGGTTACGGAGTCACCCCCCGGCTACCTGCTCGGGGTGGACGACACGGGGCGTGATCAGCTCGTGCGGATCGCGTACGGGGCCCGGACGTCGCTGCAGGTCGCCTTCATCGCGACGGGGATCGGACTCGTGATCGGCGTGCTCCTGGGCCTGACCGCCGGCTTCTATCGAGGGAAGACCGACACGATCATCTCGCGAGCGACGGACGTCGTCCTCGCCCTCCCGATCCTGCTCCTCGCGCTCGGGATCGCGTCGGCATGTGGCGCCAACCAAGAGGGCTGCTTCTGGGGCTTGATCAAACCGGGGCTCGGGCCCGTGATCTTGATCATCGGGCTCTTCGGCTGGCCCTACATGGCCCGTATCGTGCGCGGCCAGGTGTTGTCCCTCCGCGAGAAGGAGTTCGTGGAGGCGTCCCGATCGCTCGGCGCGTCCAACGCGCGGATCATCCTCCGCGAGATCCTCCCCAACGTGGCCGCCCCGATCATCGTGTACACGACGCTGATCATCCCGAGCAACATCCTGTTCGAGGCGGGCCTGTCGTTCCTCGGCGTCGGCGTGCCGGACACCACCCCCTCGTGGGGAGGGATGCTGTCCGACGCGGGCACCGCCTTCACGTTCGCCCCGTGGCTCATGATCTTCCCGGGACTCGCCCTGTTCCTGACGACCCTCGCGTTCAACCTCGTGGGGGACGGGCTCCGCGACGCCCTCGATCCTCGGAAGGGCGTCTGAGCGTATCGACAGGGGGAACCGGTACGAAAGGAGGACGACCCAGCCTCGAAGGTAAGCGCTTGTGAGATGTGAACAGGAACCATGAGAAGGGGGGTAGCTTTGAATCGAACACTCAGAGTGATCGCCGTGGTGGCGGTACTCGGGATGGTCGCCGCGGCCTGCGGCAACAAGACGGAAACACCAACGCCGTCTTCGCCCGGGTCGACAGCCAACCTGGAGGGCGGCACGCTGCACATGGCGATGCTCGCCGACGTCACCGCTGCGTTCGACCCACAGAAGGAGTACTACTCCGTCACGTGGGAGTACTACCGCTGCTGTCTGCTCCGGACGCTGATGTCCTATGAGGGCACGCCGACGGACCAGGGCGGCGCCGAGATCCATCCGGACCTGGCTTCGGAGGCGACGCAGTCCGACGACGGCTTGACCTGGACGTTCAGCATCAAGCCGGGACTGATGTACGCCCCGCCGATGCAGGACACGGAGATCACCGCGAATGACTTCATCCGCGCGATCGAACGGACGGCGAATCCGAAGGCGAACGTCGGCGGATACTCCTTCTATTACTCGGTGATCGAAGGGTTCGACGACTTCGCCGCCGGCGATGCCGACACGATCTCCGGGATGGCCGCTCCGGACGACCACACGCTCACGATCAAGACGACCACTCCGGTCGGCGACATCAGCTATCGGTTCGCGATGGGCACCACCGCGCCCATCCCGCCCGACGCCGAAGGTGAGCGGATGGGCGCTGCTGAGGGGCATGACCGGAACTACGGCCGGTTCCTCGTGGCCTCCGGTCCGTACATGTTCGAGGGGTCCGACACCATGGACTTCTCCGCGGACCCGAAGGACCAGACCGAGGCGCCGGGCTACGTCCCGGGACGTCAGATCGTGCTCGTGCGGAACCCCTCGTGGACGAGGGAGTCCGACGACCTGCGTGACGCGTACCCCGACAAGATCGAGGTCCGGATCGGTGGCGACAACGACGACCTCTACAACCAGGTCGCCCAGGGCGCCCTGGACTTCGTCGTCGACGGTGCCGTCCCGCCCGAGAAGATCCGGGACTACCAGACGAACCCCGACCTCCAGGACCGGATCAACATCTACGCATCGGACGCCGTCCGGTACGTGTCGTTCAACCTGGCGGTGCCGCCGTTCGACGACATCCACGTCCGCAAGGCGGTCAACTGGGCGTTCGACAAACAGGGGTTCCGACAGTTGCGAGGTGGCCCGTCGGTCGGTGAGATCGCGGGGCACATCATGGTGAACAGCCTGGAGGACAACATCCTGGCCACCTACGACCCCTATCAGACGGCCAACGCGTCAGGTGACATCGCCAAGGCCAAGGAGGAGATGAAGCAGTCCAAGTACGACACGGACCAGGACGGGGTGTGCGACGCTCCCGAGTGCAAGGACATCCTCACGATCACCGACCGCGAGGACCCGTACCCGGAGCAGATGGCGCTGCTCATCCAGTTCCTGGAGCCGATCGGACTGACGCTCGACGACAAGCAGCTGGAGCGCGGCACGATGTACAACAAGTGCAACGATGCCAACTCGCATCACGCGCTCTGCGCGGGACCGGGCTGGGGCAAGGACTACGCCGACGGCGTGACGTTCGCCGAGCCTCTGTTCAGCTCCGCAGGCTTGTGGGAGAGCTGCTGCAACTACTCCTTGCTCGGTGCGACCTCCGACCAGCTGAAGGGTTGGGGCTACAAGGTCACCGAGGTCCCCTCGGTGGACGACGAGGAGGCCACCTGCGCAGCACTGGAGCCCGGCGACGAACGATTCAAGTGCTGGGCCGAGCTCGACAAGAACCTGATGGAGAACGTGGTGCCATGGGTGCCGTACCTGTTCGACAACAGCGTCGACATCCTTTCGGACAACGTGAAGAACTACTCGTTCGACCAGTTCGCTGGTCTGGCGGCGTTCGACTCGTTGGCGGTTCCGGGCAACACCGCGTAGTTCGTTGAGTACGGCGGTGGAGGGGGTCGCGAACGCGACCCCCTCACCGTTCCAACGAGGGAGGGAGGCGAGATGGGCAGGTACCTGATCCGAAGAGCCCTCTTCATGATCCTCGTGATCATGATCGTCTCGTTCCTCACGTTCATGATCTTCGTCAAGCTTCCCGCCGGCGATCCCGCGAGGCGCGCCGTCGGGCGTACCACGACACCCGAGCAGATCGAGAACGCGCGCTTGGCGTTCGGCCTGGACAAGCCGCTGTACGTCCAGTACTGGCGGTTCCTCAAGGGGTTCATCCCGTGGCCGGGTCTCTGGCTCGATGAGACCGTGTATTTCTCCTACGGCAGCTTCGAGCCGGTGAAGAGCGAGCTGGGACGGCGGATCCCGATCACCGGCATCCTGGCGATCGGCGCGGCCGTGATCTGGCTCCTGATCGGCATCCCGATCGGCATCCTGTCCGGGGTCCGGCGAAGATCCGTCGCGGACCGCGCCGCGATGATCTTCGCGATCATCGGCGTGTCGATGCCGATCTTCTGGCTCGCCCAGCTGCTGCTGTACGCGTTCTGGTTCAAGTTACAGATCTTGCCCTCGAGCGGGATCCCCATCGGGTATATCGGCTGGGGCGGCGCCATGCGGGCGGCCCTCGAGGGCCGGTTCATCCTGCCCTGGGTCTCCCTGGCCTACATCAACGCGGCGTTCTATGCCCGGATGGTCCGCGGGAACCTGATCGAGACGATGAACGAGGACTACATCCGGACGGCGCGGGCCAAGGGGCTCTCCGAGCGCCGGGTGATCTACAAGCACGGGCTGCGTGGCGCCCTTACCCCGGTCGTGACGATGCTGGGACTGGACGTCGGACTCCTGCTCGGCGGCGCCTTCATCACCGAGACGGTCTTCGGGCTGCCGGGGATCGGGCAGCTGGCGGTCCAGTCGATCGGGACCAACGACTTCCCGACGGTGATGGGGGTCACGGTCCTGGGAGCGTTCATCATCGCGATCGCCAACCTGGTCGTCGACGTGGCGTACGCCTTCGTAGATCCGAGGGTGAGGTACACCTAGTGGCCCAACCCCTCCTCGAGGTCAAGGACCTCAGGGTCCACTTCCCGACCGACGACGGCCTCGTGAAGGCCGTCGACGGCGTGAGCTACTCGCTGCAGGCGGGAGAGACGCTCGGCATCGTGGGGGAGTCCGGCTCGGGCAAGAGCGTGAGCTCGCTCACGGTGATGGGCCTGATCACCCCGAAGCAAGCGAACATCACGGGAGAGGTCTTCTTCCAGGGTCAGGACCTGCTCAAGGTGCCGAAGGACGAGATGCGCACGATCCGCGGCGCGAAGATCTCGATGATCTTCCAGGACCCGATGACGTCGCTGCACCCGTTCTACAAGGTGGGATACCAGATCGCCGAAGCGATCCTCGAGCACCAGGACATCTCCAAGAACGAGGCCTTCGATCAAGCGGTCGAGATGCTCGCCCGCGTGAACATCCCGCACCCGAAGGACCGTGCCAACCAGTATCCGCACGAGTTCTCGGGCGGGATGCGCCAGCGGGCGATGATCGCCATGGCGCTCTCGCTGAACCCGGACGTGCTGATCGCGGACGAGCCGACGACGGCGCTCGACGTCACGGTGCAGGCGCAGATCCTCGACCTCATCGACCGGCTGAAGTCGGAGTTCAACGCGGCCGTGATCATCATCACGCACGACCTGGGCGTCGTGGCGGAGCACTGCGACAACATCATGGTGATGTACGCCGGGAAGGCCGCCGAATACGGCAACACCGACGACATCTACTACAAGCCGCTGCACCCCTACACGTGGGGACTCCTCCGCTCGATCCCACGTCTGGACGATGAGAAGAAGGAACGGCTGAATCCCATCCGAGGTCTGCCACCGTCCCTGATCCAGGTGCCGCCCGGATGCGCGTTCCATCCCCGCTGTCCGTACAAGTTCGACCCTTGCGATCGCGACGTCCCCCAGCTCTTGCCGGTGGACGGTCACCACGCGGCCGCGTGTCACCTGAGCCTGGCCGACAAGGAGAAGATCCGCGACGAGGAGGTCTTGGTCCGGCGATGAGCATCGAGGCGGAAGAGCTCCCGGCCCAACCACCGGCACCCGCTGGCGAACCCCTCGTGAAGCTCGAGGGGATCAAGAAGTACTTCCCGATCACCCAGGGGATCCTGTTCCAGCACCACGTCGGCAACGTGCACGCGGTCGACGGCGTCGATCTCGAGATCCTTCCCGGACAGACGGTGGGACTCGTGGGCGAGACCGGCTGCGGGAAGTCCACCCTCGCCCGGGTCGTGATGCGCCTCTTCGACGCCACCGAGGGGAAGATCTGGTTCAACGGGAGCGACATCACGAACCTGAAGGGCAAGGAGCTCCAGGAGCTCCGCGAAGACATGCAGATGGTCTTCCAGGATCCGTACGCGTCCCTGAACCCGAGGAAGACGGTCGGATCCATCGTCGGCGAGCCGTTCCGCCTGCATCAGACGGTCCCGAGGAACCGGATCAAGTCCGAGGTCCAGGAGCTCATGGAGCTCGTCGGGTTGAACCCCGAGCACTACAACCGCTACCCCCACGAGTTCTCGGGCGGTCAGCGTCAGCGGATCGGCGTGGCGAGATCCCTCGCCCTCCGTCCCAAGCTGATCGTCTGCGACGAGCCCGTGTCCGCGCTCGACGTCTCGATCCAGGCCCAGATCCTCAACCTCCTCGACGACCTCCAGGACGAGTTCAAGCTCACGTACCTCTTCATCGCGCACGACCTCTCCGTCGTGAAACACGTGTCCGACCGTGTCGCGGTCATGTACCTGGGCAAGATCGTGGAGATCGCCGAGGGATCGAACCTGTACCGGACACCGAAGCACCCCTACAGCGGCGCCCTGCTGTCCGCGGTGCCCATGGCCGATCCGGAGCTGGCCCGGCAGAAGCGACGGATCATCCTCCAAGGCGACGTGCCGTCGCCGATCGACCCGCCGTCCGGATGCCGGTTCCACCCGCGGTGCCCGCAGTCGCGCGCGATCGCCAAGGCCGAGGGCATCGACGGACCTCATCCGCGCTGTGTGGAGGAGGAGCCCGAGCTCACGAACCAAGGTGAGGGCCAGCGCGCCGCCTGCCACTTCCCGCTGGAGGGAAGTATCATCGGGGCTGCTGATGGCGAGGAACGTTCCGTGGACGCCATCGTCGAGATGCAAGAGGAGTTGCGCCAAGGCGAGGACTCCGCTCCGAGCTAGTCCGAACCCAACAGAACGCATGGAGGGATCCGGGTCGTGCTGAACGCCGTCGTGATCGTCATCGACATCATCGCGTCGCTCTTCCTCATCCTCACGATCCTGCTCCACTCGGGCCGGGGGAGCGGGATGTCGGAGCTCTTCGGCGGCTCGTCCACCCTCGCGGGAGGCACCGCGTTGGAGCGCACCCTCGACCGTGTCACGGTCGTCACCGCGATCGTGTGGGGTCTCTGCACCTTCTGGTTGGCGTGGAAGTGGACGCCCTAAGGGCTGGTAGCATCCCGCGCGGATCTCGTCGGAGTGGCGGAATTTGGTAGACGCGCTAGGTTGAGGGCCTAGTCCTCTTCACAGAGGGTGGGGGTTCAAATCCCCCCTCCGACACTCGAAGTCGCGGCAACCGCGTTGGCCCGGCCAGGACTTCTCGTTCCATCGGACGGCTCTACGACGAGCCGATGCACGCCCCGCGTTCCGTGTGGTACTGCACCACCATGTCGCCGCGCTGCAGGTTCACGGGATCGCCGCTCGGGCTCCGCCACTGCAACTCGAGGGAGTTCACGTGCACGGCGGCCGATCCGTTCGGCTCCACCCACTGATACGCGAACGAGCTGGATCCGTTCGGAACGAACCTCGTCACGCCTGGCCTGCTCGCGTGGGTCTGCGCTCCCACGTTGGTGCTGAGGACACGGAACTCCACGTCGGCGCCGGAGACGAGGGCGCTGACGTTGATCGAGATCGGGTCGATCGCGGCCGGATCGTCGGTGAAGCCCGGGACGGTGACGAAGTTCACGGACGACGTCGATGTGGGCGTGCTGCTCCAAACGCTGTCCATGCAGTTGACGGACGTCTGGCCTCTGCCCGTGCCGGCGACGGCGACCAAGGCCACCCCGCCGACGAGCGCCACCGCGGTGATCAGGACGAAGAACCTGCGCATGCTGACCTCCTTCACGAACGGACTCGCTCGGCGCGAGACACGACCGATGTCAGGACGCCCAGCAGCGGCATCCGGTTCCATGAAGCGTCAGCTGTGGAGCCGCTGAGGCGCTAGCGCGCGGCCGCTTCGACGGACTCCCGGGCACGACGGCTGCGGACCACGTCCCCGAACGAGAACTCGCCGACCCAGTTGCGCTCACGTGCCTGTTCGAGCTTGTGACGCCAGACGGAGAAGGCGACACACGCCAGAGCGATGGCGGCGAGGCCCAGCTGGAACAGGGCGGGGAGCGAGATCAGGAACCAAACGAGCATGGGGACGACGATGATCGCGAGCGCGATCGTGAACACGTTCCCGGAGATGGTCTTCGGCCAATGGGCCATGGAGTGCCTCCCTCGATCGAGGAACCGGGAAAGGCAAGGTCGCGAGATGATCGCGCGTGCGCCCCGTCTTGGGCGGTCCCACCAGTGGTGGACACACCCAATCTACCACCGGAGCGCCCGGCCCCGACCGAAACCTCAACCGGGACCCCTCGTCGTGTCAGCGAGGAGCCATCGCGGGAACGGGGACGGCCGGCGGGCTCTCGTCGACCTGAGAGATGTGGAACGGGACGCTCGTGACGACCACTCCCGGCTCGAAGAGCAGCAGACGCTTGAAGAACAGGGCGCTCTGCCCGTGCAGGAGCTGCTCCCACCAATGCGCGACCACCAGCTCGGGGAGGACGACCGTCACGATCGTGCCATCCCGCGCCGTGTGCCGGCGCACCTCTTCGAGCATCGGCTCGGACAGGTCCCGGAAGGGCGCGTCCACGATCGCGAGGGGTACGCCCATCCGCCAGTCGATCCAGGCGCTCGCGAGCTCCTGTTCGTCTCCCTGGTCCGTGGAGAGATAGACAGCCTCGATCTCGGCAGCCTCGAGCGAGAGCGCGTAGGACACCGCCCGAGCCGTCGCCGCGTGGACACCGGACACCGGGATCAGGACCACGTGTCGGATCGGCTC
>OEKO01000071.1_pt1 | contig 8087 bp, 8 predicted proteins | sample 1487491 | NCBI WGS metagenome assembly OEKO01 (sample SAMEA104379575, study PRJEB20068) | metagenome | isolation source: 1998
TGGGTCGGCCGCGCGACCAAGCAGATCCTCGGCGTGCCGCTCGTGGCGTCGTTCCACACGCTCGGCAAGGTCAAGAACTACTCGCTCGCCCGCGGGGAATCGCCGGAGCCGTACGAACGCCTCCGGGGCGAGGAGCGCGTGATCGGCGAGGCGGACATGATCCTGGCGCCGACGCCGGAGGAGGCCGGCCAGCTCGTCGGTCTCTACGGCGCCGACCCCGAGCGGATCCGGATCGTGCCTCCCGGTGTCGACCACTCGATCTTCCTCCCGACGGACAAGGCGGAGGCTCGCGCGCGCCTGCACCTGTCGGGCCTCCGGCTCGCGCTCTTCGTCGGGCGCCTGCAATCGCACAAGGGCCCGGACGTCGCGATCCGTACCCTCGCGGAAGTGGTCGCTCGGAGTCCCGAGGCCGCCGAGGACCTGGTGCTCGCGATCGTCGGCGGACCGAGCGGGGCGAACGCCGGCGCCGAGGTCGCCCGGCTGATGGAGCTCGCCACGGCGCTCGGGGTCGCCGACCGCGTGATGCTCTTCCCGCCGCAACCGCACGCCCGCCTCGCCGACTTCTACTCGGCCGCCGACGTCGTGCTGGTGCCTTCGCGTTCCGAGTCGTTCGGGCTCGTCGCGCTCGAAGCCCAGGCCTGCGGCACGCCGGTCGTCGCCGCGGCGGTCGGCGGGCTCCGGACCGTCGTCCGCGGCGGCGGGCTCCTCGTCGAGGGGCACGATCCCGCGGATCACGCGGAAGCGGTGCTCGCGATCCTCCGCGATCCGGCGTTCGCCGCGAGCCTCGGGGCGGCGGGCGCGCGAGGATCCATGGGCTTCACCTGGGATGCCACGACGTCGGAGGTCAGCGCCGTGTATCGGGAGCTCCTCGGGGCCGCCGCGTGATCAGCGGCGTGGAGGTGCTCCTCCGACCCGTCGAGGAGCGAGACCACGCGTTGATCCACGCCTGGCAGAACGATCCCGAGGTCTGGTGGTTGATGGACTACGAGCGGCCGTTCTCGATGGAGGACATCGCGGAGAGCGAACGGCGAGCCCGCGAGGAGGGGCACCCGTACGTGATCGAGGTCGACGGCCGGCCGATCGGGCGGATCGGACTGAACGGTTTCCGGCGCCGCGACCGCATCTGCTCGCTCTACGTCTTCATCGGAGAACGTTCGGCGTGGGAGCAAGGGTACGGGACCGATGCGGTCGCGGCGCTCGTCGACGAGGCGTTCGATCGATACGACCTCCGTCGCGTGGAGCTCTGGTCGTTGGCCGAGAACGAACGCGCGATCCACGTGTACGAGAAGGTCGGCTTCGAGCTCGACGGACGACTGCCGGAGCGATCGTGGAAGGACGGCGCGTGGGTCGATCGCGTCGTGATGTCGGTCACGCGCGACGGCTTCGCGGCATCGGCGGCGGCGTCCGAACTGCGACGACACCGCGAGCGTTGACCGTTCATCGATTTGTCACTCTTTGGTTCACGCCCTCTACCTGCACATTCATACTCTGACCTGCGGGAACGCGGAGTTGACTCACCTGGGGGCCGTCGCTATCTTTCGCTTCGCTCCAAGCAGTCGAGGTGATCGACGCGAGAGGGCCGGACGAGCGGCCGGGACATCGAAAGGTGAACCGGGCGCGAGGGACCAAGGAGGATCCGCGAGGATCCGAGAGGGTCCCCGACCATCGGAGAACGCCGCGAGGCCGGACCCGGTGGGCCTCGCCGGGGACACCGCGAGGTGGACCGGGCGGGGGGTCCGCGGGAGACGGGGCGCCGCGAGGCGATCCGGAGCCCGCGAATGACGGAGGAGCGCCGCGAGGCGAGCCACCGTCGGCGGTCCGGCAGCCGCGCGAAGAACGCGGAGGTTGCTTGGGGCACCAGAGCCCGAGAGGCTGATGGTGGCTGGGAGCTTCGGTTCCCAGCGAGCCGGAGGTCTCTCGGGTTCTCTTTTTCCCGCTCGGGTTCGCTTTCCGCTAGCGTCCTGTGGCCATGACCGACGCGCCGACCCGTCGCGAACGCATCCTCGAATCCGCGATGCGGCACTTCGCGGAGCGCGGCTACCGCGGGACCCGCGTCGAGGACGTCGCCACCGAGGTCGGCGTCGCGAAGGGCACCGTCTTCCTCGACTTCGGCTCGAAGGAAGGCCTGTTCCTCGAGGCCTTCAAGCGAGCGGTCTCGATGCTCCCCGCGTGGCTGGACGCGCCCGCGGAGATCGTCGACCAGGGGTTCTGGGCGGTGCTCGACTGGTGGCTCCAGCGCGCGGAGGACCTCGTGATCTCCGATCCGGTGCCCAACCGGGTCGCGCTGATCGCCCGGTACGACACCGGGCTCGACATCCGCCGGCCGGTCGACCGCTACATGCGGAGCGAGGACCCGTACGGCACCCTCGACTTCGTCGAGTTCGGGGTGAAGCGCGGCGAGATCCGCGACGACGTCGACGCCGAGATGATCGCGTCGATCCTCGACTGGATGGCCGAGCGCTTCCAGGACGCGCTCGTGTCCGAGGACCTCGACCCAGGATTGATCCACCGGCGTCCCGAGCGGCGTCCGATGCGGATCAAAGAGTTCGTCGAGGTGCTCCGCGGCGGGATCGCGCCCCAACCGGAGTGAAGGTGCTGGTCGGGGAGGGAGTTCCCGCTAAGGTGTGGTCCTTCCCTTCGAACCTGTTGAGGACCGGATGATGACGGAACGTTCGATCGCATTCCTGGGTGGCGGCCGGATGGGCGAGGCGCTCGTCGCGGGGCTGCTCCGCTCCGGCGGGCGGTCCACCGAGGAGATCCTCGTGACGTGCCGTCGCGAGGAGCGCGCCCGTGAGCTGACCGAGCGTCACGGCGTCGCCGCGACGCTCGATAACGCCGAGGCGTGTCGCTTCGCGAACGTCCTCGTCCTCATGGCGAAGCCGCAGGACTTCGAGATCCTCCTGAAGCAGATCGCGGAGCACGTGAACACCGAGCATCTCGTCGTGAGCTTCGCGGCCGGGATCCGGACCTCCTTCGTCGAACAACATCTCGCGTCCGACGTTCCCGTCGTCCGCGTGATGTCCAACGTCCCCGTGATGGTCGACGAGGCGATGTCGGTGATCGCGCCCGGCACGCACGCGGAGGACAAGCACCTGGCCGTCGCGGAGGAGCTGCTCGGCTACGTGGGCAAGGTCCTCCGTCTCGACGAGCGTTACCTGGACGCCGTGACCGCGACGAGCGGCTCGGGGCCGGCGTACTTCTTCCTGCTGGCCGAGGCGATGATCGAGGCGTGCATCCTGCTGGGTCTGTCACGCGACGTCGCGAGCCAGCTGATCATCCAGACGATGCTCGGCTCGGCCAAGATGCTCCGCGATACCGGCACGCACCCCGTCGAGCTCCGCGAGATGGTCACCTCGCCGGGCGGCACGACGATCGAGGCGATCCGCCATCTGGAGGAGGCCGGCGTCCGGGCCGCGTTCCTGAACGCGATCGACGCCGCGCGCAAGCGGAGCGAGGAGCTCGCCCGCGGCGGCGACGAGGACGAACGGGGGTAGGGATGGGACGCGGGGCGCTGGCGAAGGTTCGTTGGAAGCACGATCGCGAACGGAAGAAGAAGGCGCGCGACAAGCGCAAGGCGTCCGAGCGCGCGGCCGCCCGGAAGGAAGCCAAGAAGAAGAAGTAAGGGCGATTTCGCGTGGGCCTCTTCTCACGCGGCGAGTTTTCTCACGCGGCGACCTGTCAATGGCTTACCGATGAACACCGCGGACGATGTCGGTAAGCCCTTGACAGGTCTTGCCGACCCGTTCCCCACCCTTTCAGCCGCCAAAGATCCGCGGCCCAAGCCTGGAGTCGAAGAAGGTCCGTGCCCCGCCGGGCTACGGTCGCGCGCCCAACCGGTTCCTGAGCGTTCCGATCCCTTCGGCCGCGAGCTCTACCGTCGCCCCGGGCCACAGCCGCCGCCCCGGATCGTCGTCGCGGGCGGGGAACGGTCCGAGGGCGAACGCGTCGGCCCGCTCCAGTGTCGCCCCGCGCGATGCGGCCGCGATCAGCGCGAACAGGCTCCGCGCCGCGCCGTTCAGGTTCCCCTTCGCCATCTCCTCGCCTTCGACCTTGGCCTGCAGGAACATCGTCTGCGGATCGAGGTCGTCGGTCGTGACCACGCACGGGCCGATCGCGATCGGCACCCCTTCGGACGTTCCCAGGGGATCGCCCGACGCGTCCTTGGCCACCCAGTCGCTCACGAGCGTGTAACCGAAAACGTACTCATGCACGGCCTCGGTCTCGACGTCGGTCATCTCGAGGCCGAGCACCGCGGCGACCTTCGGCTCGTAGTCGAGCCAGGCCGCTCCCGCGGGCCAGGGGATCTCTTCTTCGGGCCCCGCGATCCGGCGCTCCCCGTCGTCGCCGTCGTCGCCCGCGAGGCTTCCGGGAGCCGACGGGATCAGCAGCGAGCGGGGGAACAGCGGGGGGAGGATCCGGGCCCGCTTCACGACGTGGTCCAGCACATCTTCGCGAGCGAGGGCGGCGAGGGCGGCGTCGAGCACCGTCCCCCGGCTGCTCTGAACGAACGCCTCGAGGGTGGCAGGAAAGGCCGGGTGCCCGACGGCGTCGGGCAGATCGACCACCCTCCCATCGAGGATCGCCCCCAGACGCCGGAGCCCCCTCCGGTCGTAGGTCACGAGCCTCATCTTCAGGGAGCCCGAGCATACGCCCGGCCATCCCGAGAATCTCCGGTTCGACTCGCGAAATCAGGGGACCGACGACGCCGTGCGCGCTTGACTCGCCCGGCGATACCATCCCCTCCGTTCCCCAGAGCGCCGAGAAGAGCAAAGGAGTCATCCGATGGCCCAGGATTTCCGGATCACGTACGCGACCCTGTCCGCGGACAACGAGGACCTGCAGCGCAACTACGACGAAGCGGTGGAGCGCGTCCGCGCCGAGCTGGGCAAGGAATGGCCCTTCGTCGTGAACGGCGAGGAGCGCTGGACCGACGAGAAGTACGAGGAGCCCTCGCCGATCGACTCCGACATCATCATCGGCCGCTTCTCGCAAGCGACCCCCAAGGACGTCGACGACGCGGTCGCGGCGGCCAAGGGGTTCTCGCTCGAGTGGGAGCGGATGGGATGGCAGGAGCGCGTCCGGATCCTGCGGAACGTCGCCGACGTGATGGAGGACCGGCTCTTCGACCTCGCCGCGATGATGGCCTTCGAGGTCGGGAAGAACCGGCTCGAGGCCCTCGGCGACGTCCAAGAGACGGCCGAGCTGATCCGGTGGAACTGCGACGAGGTCGAGAAGCACGAGGGCTTCCGCGTGCCGATGTCCGGGCTCGGCGCCGCCGGCGACTACTACGACGTGATGCGGCCCTACGGCGTCTGGGGAGTGATCAGCCCCTTCAACTTCCCGTTCGCCCTGGCCGGCGGACCGTCCTCGGGTGCGCTCGTCGCCGGCAACGCCGTGGTCCTCAAGCCCTCGAACCAGGGCGCGCTGATGGGCTACAAGCTCTACGAGTGCTACCGGGACGGCGGCGTGCCGCCCGGCGCGTTCCACCTGATCCTCGGCAAAGGTTCGGTCGTCGGCGAGCACCTCTGGCGTCACGCCGACGTGAATGGGATGACCTTCACGGGTTCCTACGGGGTGGGGATGGACATCTTCAAGAACTTCGTCCAGGACGTTCCCAAGCCGGTGATCGCCGAGATGGGCGGGAAGAACCCCGCGATCGTCACGAAGAACGCGGATCTCGACGTGGCGACCGACGGCGTCCTGCGGTCGGCGTTCGGCTTCGGCGGGCAGAAGTGCTCGGCGAACTCACGCGTCTACGTCGAGCGCGAGGTCTACGACGACTTCGTGAAGCTCCTGAAGGACAAGACCGAGAAGCTGAAGGTCGGCAACCCGCTCGAGCGCGACGTGTTCATGGGCCCGGTCGTGAACGAAGAGGCGATGAACACGTTCGAGCAGGCCGCCGGCGAGGCGAAGAAGAACGGCACCGTGATCACCGGCGGCGAGCGGATCACCGACGGCGACTTCGAACGCGGGCTCTTCGTGCAGCCGACGATCGTGGAGGCGCCGGACGACAGCTGGCTCTGGAAGAAGGAGCTGTTCGTGCCGTTCCTCGCGGTCGCGCCGTTCGACGAGCTCGACGACGCGATCGAGAAGGCGAACGACACCGAGTACGGGCTCACCGCCGGGTTCTTCAGCAAGGACCGGCACGAGATCGAGGACTGGCTCGACAAGATCCAGGCCGGTGTCGTCTACGTGAACCGGCGAGCGGGTGCGACGACGGGCGCGTGGCCCGGGGTCCAGCCGTTCGGCGGCTGGAAGGCGTCGGGGACGACCGGCAAGGCCGGCGGCGGTCCCTACTACGTCATGCAGTACCTGCGGGAGCAGTCCCGGACGGTGATCGAGGAGTGAGCGAGGGTCTCGAGCGGGCCGAGGCGCCTCGGCTGGTGACGGAGCTTCCCGGGCCGAAGGCCCGGGAAGTCCTCGAACGGGACGCGCGCACGACGTCGCCGTCGCTGCCGCGCGCGTATCCGTTCGTCCCCGCGCGCGGCGCCGGCTCCGTCGTGGAGGACGTCGACGGCAACATCTTCCTGGACGTGAACGCGGGGATCGCGGTCACGTCCACCGGGCACTGCCATCCCACGGTCGTCGAGGCGATCCAGCGACAGGCGGCCGAGCTGATCCACTACTCGGCCTCGGACTTCTACCTGCCGATCTACTCGGAGCTCACCGACCGGCTCGCGGAGGTCGCGCCGATGCCGAACGCCCGCTCGTTCCTCACCAACTCGGGGACCGAGGCCGTCGAGGCCGGGATCAAGCTGGCCCGCTGGTCGACGGGGCGCCAGTACGTGATCGCGTTCTACGGCTCCTTCCACGGCCGCTCCTACGGGAGCGTCTCCCTCACCGCGTCCAAGGCCACGTACCGGGCCGGCTTCGGACCGCTCCTGCCGGGTGTGCTCCACGCCTACTACGGCGACGGGCGCGACATGCCGGTGCCCCCGGCTCCCGACGCCGAGGGATTCCCGACGCTCGATCACATCGAGGGCTTCCTGATGAAGAAGATCGTGGCGCCCGAGGAGGTCGCGGCGATCGTGGTCGAGCCGGTGATGGGGGAGGGCGGCTACATCGTGCCGCCCGACGGCTGGCTCCAGGCGCTCCGCGAGCTCTGCGACCGCCACGGGATCCTGCTGATCTGCGACGAGGTCCAGTCGGGGATGGGCCGCACCGGGAAGATGTGGGCGGTCGAGCACTTCGGTGTCGAGCCCGACATCCTGCTCGCCGGCAAGGGGATCGCGAGCGGTATGCCCCTCGGCGCGATGATCGCGAAGGACTCCGTCATGACCTGGACGAAGGGCACGCACGGGTCCACGTACGGCGGGAACCCGCTCTCCTGCGCCGCCGCGATCGCGACGCTCGACGTGATCGCCAAGGAGGAGCTGTTGGAGAACGCCGCCAAGGTCGGCGACCTCACGATGAACGGGCTGCGGGACATCCAGACCCGCCACGACGCGATCCGCGAGGTCCGCGGGCTCGGGTTCATGATCGGCGTCGAGCTGCCCGACCACGAGACGCAGGCCGCGGTCGAACGCGCAGCGTTCGAACGCGGACTGCTGATGCTCGGGTGCGGCGAGGCGTCCATCCGGATGTCCCCGGCGCTCGTGTTCCGCGAGGACCAGGCGCGCGTCGCCCTCGAGCTCTTCGAAGAGGTCGTCGCCGAGAACGCGCTCGGCCCCGGGGCCTGAGGGGAGCGGCGGGTGGCGCTCGCGCTCGACTCGGTGACGTTCGACTGCGCCGATGTGATGCGCGTCGCGCGCTTCTGGGCCGACGCCCTCGGATGGGAGCTCGACCCGGAGTCCGAGCCCGACGGCGCACGCGTCCTCCGGGATCCGTCGCGGCGTTCCGAAAGCCTCTACTTCCAACCGGTCCCGGAGTCGAAGGTGGTCAAGAACCGTCTGCATCTCGACCTGCGCGCCACCGGGTCGATGGCGGCCGAGGTCGAACGCCTGGAAGGCATCGGCGCCACGGTCCTCCGGCGGGTCGACGAGGAGGGCAGCTTCTGGACCGTGATGCAGGATCCCGAAGGCAACGAGCTGTGCGTGCTCCGCGGGCCCGAGGACGGATGGCCCGGCTACGCGGAAGCGTGAGCGCCG
>OEKO01000024.1_pt1 | contig 8038 bp, 8 predicted proteins | sample 1487491 | NCBI WGS metagenome assembly OEKO01 (sample SAMEA104379575, study PRJEB20068) | metagenome | isolation source: 1998
ATGTGCTCGGTGCCGATGTAGTTGTGTCCGAGCTGGAGCGCCTCGCGGAGGGACAGCTCGAGGACCTTCTTGGCGCGCGGCGTGAACGGGATGTGACCCGTCGGCGCGGCCTGACCCTGCCCGATGATCTCTTCGACCTGTTGACGGACGGCCTCGAGCGAGATGTTCAGCGACTCGAGCGCCTTGGCGGCGACACCCTCGCCCTCGTGGATCAGGCCGAGCAGGATGTGTTCCGTTCCGATGTAGTTGTGGTTGAGCATCCTCGCTTCTTCTTGGGCGAGGACGACCACCCGCCGTGCTCGGTCGGTGAATCGCTCGAACATGCGCTACATCCCTCCAGGCGGCGACTCGTCCGTCCGGCCCCGAGGATCGTCGGACCACGTCCTACCCTCGAGGTACATGAGGCGCCGCTCCCTTCCGGTCACAGCGCCTCTCTGCACGCAGTATACCCAGCGCCCCCGATACGCCAGCACGTCACGCCACATCCGTTCCGTCCTTCCACGAGCCGTCCCGTCGCAAGATCCGTCTCTCACCTCTGTCTTCGGAAGAAGTCCGTCCGGGGATGAGTTCTCCGGGTGAGTTCTGCGAGAGAAGTCGGTCCGGAGATGATGCGACGGCATGGGGGAGCCGCAACATAGACCATTCGGACCAGGTGAATCACCCCGGAAGGCCGTGGCACGAGAACGCGTCGACTGGCAGCATCGGAGGAAGCGCTCCTCGTGTCCCCGCACGGGAGCCTCCCCGCTGCTTCGGCGCCGGTTCGGCGTCGACGAAGGAGAGCCAGAGAACCCGTGCGCGTGCTCGTTGTCGACGACCACCCCGCCTTCCGGAAGGCGCTCTCGTCGGCGCTCCGCCTCGTCGCCGACATCGAGGTCGCCGGCGAGGCCTCGGGCGGCGAGGACGCGTGCATCGGGGCGAAGGAGCTGCAGCCCGACGTCATCCTGATGGACCTCTCGATGCCGGACATATCCGGCATCGAGGCGATGCAGCGGATCCACTCCTCGGCGCCCGACCTGCCGGTGATCATCCTCACGGCGCACGCGGACGAAGGGGTGGAACGGGCCGCACGCGGCGCCGGTGCGTCCGGATTCGTCGCCAAGGGCAAGGGTCTCCAGGACATCCTCTTGGTCCTCCACGAGGTGACGGCCGACACGGGCTGAGCCGTCGGGATAGGGTCCTCGCGTGGGCTGCCTGATCGTCCTGTTCGTTCTGTTCCTCCCCCGGACGATCATGGTCGTCCTGTGGCTCTTCTCCAGCTACCTCGCGACCGCCTACGGGACATGGGTGTGGCCGCTGATCGGCTTCTTCATCCTTCCGACGACGACGCTCGCGTACGCGGTGGCTCAGAACCGCTACGGAGGCGTGAAGGGCGTGGGACTCGTGTTGGTGATCCTCGGCGTGTTGATCGATCTCGGCGCGATCGGCGGAAGCGGTCGGGGCGTCGGCAAGCGCTGGGCGCGCGATCGGTGATCGAGCGGTCCTGAGAGCGGATGGGGGCCGGCTCGCCGAAGGCGAGCCGGCCCCCACGGATGCCCCGGGTGCGACGGGGCCACCCCCTGTTTCCCCGGCGAGCGCGCCGCTCATGGTCGGCGGCGCTCCGAGGCCATTCCTTCGCCGACTCCACCGACGTATCGATCGAGTCGGTCACTCCGGAAGGTAGCGCCAACCTCCTGCCTGGCGATGTGACGCGGGCGACACGCGAACGGTGATGTTCGGTACCACCGGAGGAACGAACGTCCGGGTCGCTCAGTCGGTGGCTTCGGATCGCTGCGTGGGGAACATGATGAGGTCACGCAGCGACGGCGCGTCGGTGAGCAGCATGAGCAATCGGTCGATGCCGAGCCCCAGCCCGCCGGCCGGCGGCATCCCGTGCTCCAACGCGCGGAGGAAGTCCTCGTCGAGCGGATGGGTCTCCTCGACGCCCGCCGCCTTGAGCTGCTGCTGGAGCTCGAACTTCGCCCGTTGCTCCAACGGGTCCGTGAGCTCGGAGAACGCCGTCACCAGCTCGACGCCGCCGATGATGAGGTCGAAATGCTCGGTGAGCCCCGGGTCCGATCGGTGGGGTCGGGCCAGCGGTGACACCTCGCGTGGGAAATCGCAGAGGAACGTGGGCTCCGCGATCGTCTCCTCGACGAGCTTCTCGAACAGCTCGACCACGATCTTGCCCGGACCCCAGGTGTCGTCGATCGGAACGCCGTGCCGTTCCGCGATCGCCGGGAGATCGGTGCGATCCAGGGTGATCTGCTCCCCCGTGGCCGACGAGACCGCGTCGAGCATCGTGAGACGGCGGAACGGCGGAGCCAGATCGATCCCTCCGCCTCGCCAGGGGATCGTGAGCGTCCCCGGATCGCGGCCCATCACCTCGTTCACGGCGCGAGCGCCCTCGCGGACGAGGACCTCCGAGAGCTCCATCATCGTCGTGTAGTCGCCGTACGCCTGATAGGCCTCGAGCATCGTGAACTCCGGGTTGTGATCGCGATCGATGCCCTCGTTCCGGAAGTTGCGGCCGAGCTCGTACACCCGCTCGATCCCACCCACGAGCAGCCGCTTCAGGTAGAGCTCCAGCGAGATCCGGAGCTTCGTCTCGATGCCGAGCGCCTCGTGGAACGTCGTGAACGGGCGGGCGTTGGCGCCCCCCGCCACCGTCTGGAGCATCGGACCCTCGAACTCGACGAACCGACGGTCGTGGAGGACCTGGCGCAGGGCTCGGAGGAGGGCCGCGCGCGCCCGCAGGTAGCGGCGCGGCGTCTCGTCCGCGATCAGGTGGAGGTAGCGCCGGCGCTGCTGGAGGTCGGGATCCTTGAGGCCGTGCCATTTCTCGGGCAGCGGCCGGAGGGACTTGGTGAGCATGGCCCAGCGTTCGACGAAGATCGACAGCTCCCCGCGTCGGGTGGTGCCCACCCGTCCGGTGGCGCCGATGATGTCCCCGAGGTCCACCTCGTCCAGGAGCGCGAAGGTCGCCTCGTCCAGCTCCGTCTGATCGCACACGAGCTGGATGTCGCCGCTCCCGTCCCGGAGGGTCAGGAACTTCAGCTTGCCCATGTCCCGCTTGAGGACGACGCGCCCGGCGACGGTGGCGATCTCCTGCTCCCGGTGATCCGACGGGAGCGACCCGAAGCGCTCGCGGAGGACCGCGGCCGACGTCGGTTCGTCGACACCCAGGACCTCGCGGAGCGTGAGCGCGAACGCCTTCTCGCCAAGCCGCTCCAGGGACGCGCGCCGGGCGAGCAGGACCTCCTCTTCGCGGGACCGTCCGCCCACACCGTCCTGCTCAGGCATCCAGGTTCTTCCCGTGGACCAGCCGGAGGCCTTCGAGCGTGAGGAACGGCTCGTGATGATCGATCGTCCGGCAGTGCGGGATCACCACCGGGGCGAGTCCGCCCGTGGCGACCGTCGTCGCGCCGCCGAGCTCGGCGCGGATGCGCTCCACGATCCCGTCGACCTCACCGGCGGTGCCGAAGACGAGGCCCGACTGGATCGCCTCGACGGTGTTCTTGCCGATCACCGACGGCGGCGCCTCGAGCTCGACGCGGGTGAGCCTGGCCGCCCGTTGTACCAAGGTGGCCGCGGAGATCTGGAGGCCGGGCGCGATCACCCCCCCGAGGAACTCACCGTGCTCGGAGACGACGTCGAAGTTCGTCCCGGTGCCGAAGTCGACGACGATCGCGGGGCCGCCGAAGCGCGTGAAGGCCGCGAGGGTGTTCACGATCCGGTCCGCTCCGACCTCGCGCGGATTGTCCGTCAGGATCGAGACGCCGGTCTTCGTCCCTGGACCCACGACCAACGGCTCGAACGAGAGGTACCGGGCCGCCATCTCCCGGAGCTGCTGGGTGACGTCGGGCACGACCGAGGCGATGCACAGGCCGGAGAGCTTCTCGAGCGAGAGGCCGCGATGCTCGAGCAACCCGGAGAAGACGAGGGCGAGCTCGTCGGCGGAGCGCTCGGGTTGGGTCGACAGGCGCCACGTCTGCGCGAGCTCGGGGCCGTCGAAGACCCCGAGCACGGTTTCCGTGTTGCCGACATCGGCGGTGAGCAGCATCGCGGGCTCCAGGCACAGATCGTGCGGTCGGTGGAGGAACGGTCCATCGTGGCCCACGGACCGGGCGGCGACAACTCAGCCGGCGGCGGTGGGGAGACGCAGGTTGTCGATGAGCCTCGCCGACGGGAACCGCGCCGCGACGATCGCCCTCGCGGGGACGTCGACACGGGTGATCGGTTCGAACGTGCCATCGGCGACGACGGCCGCGTAGTCGAGCCGGGCGAGCGGCGTGGCGCCGATCTCGCGCGCCATGGCCGCGACCAGGATCGCCGCGTCCGTCTCGCCGGCGCGCGCGAGCGCAGCGGCCTCGGTCAGCGCGAGGAACAGACACCCGGCCTGCTCCCGCTCCTCGGGGCCGAGCCGGGCGTTCCTCGAGGAGAAGGCGAGCCCGTCCGGCTCGCGCACCGTCGGGCAGCCGACCACCGTGACGGGCAACCCCCGCTCCTCCACCATCCGGCGGACGACGAACAACTGCTGCGCGTCCTTCTCCCCGAAGTAGGCGCGGCACGGCCCGGTCACGTCGAACAGGCGATGGACGACCTTCAGCACGCCTCGGAGGTGACCGGGCCGTGCCGCGCCCTCGAACGTCTCGCCGATCGGGCCGGGGTCGGGCTCGACCAACGCCGCGCCGGGAGGGTAGACCTCGTCCTCGGAGGGAGCCCAGACGACGTCGACGCCGAGCCGGCGGCAGATCTCGAGGTCTCCGTCCTCGTCACGCGGATAGGTGGCGAGGTCCTCGCCGGGCGCGAACTGGGCGGGGTTCACGAAGATCGAGACGACCACGTGCGCGGTTTCGTCCTTCGCGCGCCGGATCAACGACACGTGTCCCTCATGGAGGGAGCCCATCGTGGGAACGAGTCCCACCGGGGCCGCGTCTCCGGGTGTCGCATCGCGCCACGAGGCGGTCGTGCGCCGCAGATCGTCGGCGGCTCGGATCAGCTCCATCGGTCGAGCACGTCCTCCACCCCGGCCCGCGATCCGGCGGGCAGCCGCCCCGACCGCTCGGCGAGATCCAGCGTCGCTCTCGCCATCGCGACGTAGGGAGCGATCCGCTCCGGCGCATGCCGCTCGAGCGCCTCGAGGTTCCGCCGGATCGTGCCGGCATCGCCGCGCACCGCCGGACCGGTGAGCGCGCTCGCCGCTCCGAGTCGCTGGATGTTGTCGAGGGTGGCGCGCTGCAGCGGTGCCATCGTGCGCGCGGGGTCGGGCACGCCCGCCGCGGCGAACAGCGACTCGGCGATCGCCGATGCGGTGACCACGTAATTGGACGCGAAGACGGCGGCCGCGTGATACAGCGGCCGGAGCTCGTCGGACAGACGGAACGGCACGCCCCCGAGGTCGCCCGCCAGCCGCTCCCCCAAGAGGAGTCCCTCCTCGTCGTTCGCGGTGACCGCGATCGCGCATCCCGGGAGGCGCGAGAGGGCCGTGGCCACGTCGGGGAAGGTCTGCAGCGGATGGATCGCGAGGACCCGCGCGCCGGCCGCGACCGCGGGACGGAGGACGTCCAGCCCGAGCGACCCGGACAGGTGCGCCACCCACGTCCCGGGACCGACGGCCGCCGCGGCCGCGAGCGCCTCCGCGATCGGTTCGATCACGTCATCGGGGGTGCCGATCACCACGAGCTCCGCCGCGGCGGCCGCCTCCGCCGGCTCGAGGAAGGATGCCCGCGGCAGATGGGCGCTCACCCGACGACGCGTCCCCTCCCGCCCCGAGACACCCACGACCTGATGCCCCTCCGCCTCCAGAAGCACCGCGATCGCCGTGCCGAGCGTTCCCGCGCCGACCACCGCGACCTTCATGGGGTCGAGTATCGCAACACATCTCCGTGCGACTCGGTTCGAGCCACGGCCTACCCGCTCGCCGTCGGCTCGCGCGCGATCCAGGCCAGCGGGCCGTTCGGCACCGGAGCACCTTCGGGCATGTCGAGCGGGGTCAGGCGATGGTCCCCGAGCAACCACAGACGCCCCTCGGTGACCACGAACGCCGACCCATCGCTCGCGTAGGCGGCGGCGGTGACCCCTCCGACATCGGCCACGTACCGAGGCGTGGTCGACTCGACCCTCTCGACACCGAGCGGGAGCTCCCACAGCCCTGGGCGGTCACCGCCGAGGCGTCCCACCACGAGCGCGATCGCGTCGCCGGGTCCGTAGGCGAGCACCTCGTCCACCCGGAGGGCGACCCCTCGGACCAGATACGGCACCGGAGGTCCGCGGAACTGCCGATACGCGAACGCGGGCCCGGCGATCCACGAAGGTGGTGGGTCGTAGTCGCCCGTCACCGGCCGCGTCGGCACGATCGTGGGGAGGAAGGCCGTATCGGGCGTCACCAGCATGTCGCCGCCTGGCGAGATCGCGATCACGCCGAAGCCCTCGAGGAGCACGCCCGCATCCGGGTATCCCTCGCCGACGACATCGACCCGCCCGAGCCCCTGCTCCGTCAGGAAGTATCCGATGCTCGTCCGTCCGGCCGACAGGACGTCGCCGCAGATCGTGTCGTGTACGACGACCTCTGTGCCCTCCACGCGTACCTGCTCGACGAACACCGAGATCTCTCGCCTGCACCCGTCGAGGAGCGGTCCCCGGTCGACGAAGATCGCGGAGGTCCCCTGTCGAACCCACGTGATGAAGTCGGCCCGGCCGAGGGACGTGGTCACGGCATCGGCATCGAGTGAGTCGAGGACGATGGCCTCCCGCGTCCCGTTCCCGACGTCTGAGGTCACCCCCAGCCGGCCGTCGTCCGGGGACCCGACGTTGACCAACGCGAGCGGCTCGCGGATCCGCGGACCCTTCGCCACGGTCCCCCTCTGGAGGTTCCAGCGCCACAGACGGGTCGTTCCCCGTCGGTCCGGCGCCGCGTACACGAGCAGGCCGCTCGACCGCACGCGAGCAGCCGAGGACGGGGAGACGCCCCTCGGCTCGGCGTCGGGACCACCTCCCCGCGTCAGCAGGAACGCGAGCAGGGCGAACACGACTCCGACGACAAGGAACACGGATCGGTCGCGTGTGGGAGCGGTACGTCCGGGCAACGAGGGACGACCCTCTGGCGGGTCCCCGGCGGGCGGCGGCTCAGGATGGTGCGAGAGACCAGGAGACGGGGAAGCCAGGTCGGGTCGAGCTCCGGCGCGCGGTTCCGGATCGGGTGCAGGCGTGCGATAGAGCTGGGCTCCGCACGAAGGACACGCCGCACCCCCGGTCTCACCGACCCAGTCGCATCGGAGGCACGTCGACGTCATCGGCGCACGGCGAGCGGCGGCGCCGAGGGCGTCACCCCGTCGGTCTCGACCCGCACGTCCTTCAGCCGCGTACCGTCCGGCAGCATCGGGTCGGGCTCGAGCTCGAGCAACGGCAGCAGGACGAACGCTCGCTCCGTCATCCGGGGATGCGGCACGACGAGGTCGGGCTCGTCGATCTGTTCCTCGTCGAAGAGCAGGACGTCGACGTCGATCGTGCGGGCGCCCCACCGCTCCTTCCGGATCCGTCCCAGGCGCGATTCGACACGTCGGGCGACATCGAGGAGATCCCGGGCGGAGAGATCGGTCTCGATCCGGACCACCGCGTTGAGGTAATCCGGCTGCGGCGGCCCGCCGACCGGCGTCGTCTCCCACACGCGGCTCGACGCCGCCACCCGGAGCCCGGGCTCCGCCTGGAGGGCGTCGACCGCGGCCTGCAGGTTCGCCAAGCGGTCACCGAGGTTCGAGCCGAGCCCGAGGAACCCCACGACGGCCATGGCGACCTAGCCGCTCGCGGCGGATCCCCCGGTCGCCGTCGCGGCGGCCGCCACACCGTCGATGCCCAGCCGGGCTGCCGCGTTCGGCTTGTGCACGACGGCGGTCGCCGTCGTGACCGGCGCGATCGACGCGACCCGACGCGCGATCGCATCGGCCATCGACTCGATCAGATCGAACGACTCCCGTTCGATCACCTCGCGGACGGCGTCGGTGATCCCTCGGTAGTCGGCGGTCGCCTCGATCGAGTCGTCGTGGACCTCGACCTCGAGGTC
>OEKO01000158.1_pt1 | contig 7873 bp, 5 predicted proteins | sample 1487491 | NCBI WGS metagenome assembly OEKO01 (sample SAMEA104379575, study PRJEB20068) | metagenome | isolation source: 1998
GTCCGGGACGATCACCCCGGCCACGCCCGCCGCGGCCGCGTCGTCGAGGAACGGGCCCACGCCGTGCCGATACACCGGATTGACGTACGTCATCACCGCGACCGGGACCTCGGTGGCAGCGTCCCTGATCGTTGCCAACACGTCGGTGAGCCGGGCGCCGCCGCGGAGCGCCTCCGCAGAAGCCTCCTGGATCACGCCGCCGTCCATCACGGGATCGGAGAACGGGATCCCCACCTCGATCGCATCCGCGCCGGCGCCCTCGAGCCGCCGGAGCAGATCGGGGTCCACGCCGGGATAGCCGCCCGTCACGTACGGCACGAACGCGCGACCCCCCGCGTCGCGCCGGGCGCGCAGGGCGGCTTCGAGCCGTCCCATCTACGTGATCCCGAGGCGGGTCCGCACCGTGTCGAGGTCCTTGTCGCCTCGCCCGGACAGGCACACCAGCACCGACGAACCCTCGGGCAACGGTTTCCGGAGGAGCCACCCGATCACGTGCGCCGGTTCGAGCGCGGGGATGATGCCCTCGGTCTGTGCGAGGGCCTGGAATCCGGCGAGCGCGTCCTCGTCGGAGGCGCTCACGTACTCGGCGAGCCCGGCGTCTCGCAGGTAGGCGTGCTCGGGGCCCACGCCCGGATAGTCGAGCCCGGCCGAGATCGAATGGGTGCCCGCGACCTGTCCGTCGTCGTCCTGCAACAGGTAGCTGAGCGCGCCGTGGAGGATGCCTGGCTCCCCCTGGGTGAGCGACGCGCAATGCTCCCCGAGGCTCGTGCCGCGGCCCCCGGCCTCGACGCCGATCAGCCGCACCCCCGGCGCGCCCACGAACGCCGTGAACATCCCGATCGCGTTGCTCCCCCCGCCCACGCAGGCCGCGACGACGTCGGGCTCGGCGCCGCCGTTCGCCTCCAGGAACCGCGGGCGCGCCTCATCGCCGATCACGCGCTGGAGGTCCCGCACCAACACGGGGAACGGGTGCGGTCCCACGACGGATCCGATGATGTAGTGCGTCGTGCGGACCGAGGCCGCCCAGTCCCGGAGGGCCGCGTTCACGGCTTCCTTCAAGGTCTTCGAGCCCGCGACGACCGGCACGACCTCGGCGCCGAGGAGCTTCATCCGCGAGACGTTGGGCGCCTGGCGCCTCGTGTCCTCCTCGCCCATGTACACGACGCACGGCAGACCGAGGAGGGCGCACGCGGTCGCGGTCGCGACCCCGTGCATCCCGGCGCCGGTCTCCGCGATGATCCGCTCCTTCCCCAAGCGCTTCGCGAGCAGCGCCTGGCCGAGCGCGTTGTTGATCTTGTGGGCGCCCGTGTGTGCCAGATCCTCCCGTTTCAACCAGATGGCGTATCCCAGCTGCTCGGATAACCGCTCGGCTTTCGTCAGCGGCGTCGGCCGGCCGACGAAGTCCCTCGACAGGCCGGCGAGCTCCGACCGGAAGCCGGGGTCGTCGCGGAGCTCCGACCAGGCGTCGGCGAGCTCGTCCAGCGCGGGGATCAACACCTCCGGGACGTACCTGCCACCGTACGTGCCGAACCGGCCGCGAGCGTCGGGGAGAGCGGTGGCGACGGTCATGTGCGGAGTTCCCTCCAGAGGAGCTTCCTCACGGCGCGGGCGGGGTCGTCCGCGCGCATCAGCGCTTCGCCCACCAGGATGGCAGACGCCCCGGCCTCGAGCGCGGCGTCGACGTTCGCTCGTGTCGAGATGCCGCTCTCCAGGACCGAGATGCGATCGTCGGGCACGCGCCCGACCCGGGCGAGCGCGCCGGCCACGTCCACGTCGAGCGTCTCGAGGTCCCGCGCGTTCACCCCGATGATCCTCGCGTCGCTCTCGACCGCTCGCCGGAGATCCTCGTCCGAATGCGTCTCCACGAGCGTGGCGAGCCCGACGTCGCGGGCCGCTTCGAGGAGCGCCCGGAGCTGGGGGTCGCTGAGGGCGGCCACGATCAGCAGGACCGCGTCCGCGCCCGACGCCCGCGCCTCGATCACCTGCGACGGGTGGATCAGGAAGTCCTTCCGGAGCACCGGGATCGAGACGGACGAGCGCACCGCCTGGAGATCGGCCAGCGAGCCCTGGAAATGCCGGGGCTCCGTGAGGACCGAGACCGCCGCGGCCCCGCCCGCCTGGTACCCGCGGGCGAGCACGCTCGGGTTCACGTCCTCCGCGATCACCCCGGCGGAGGGCGACGCCCGCTTCACCTCCGCGATCAGCGCCGGCGGCTCGGCGGCCGTGATCGCGGCGGCGAGGTCCTTCGCCGGCGGCATCGACGAGACGCGCGCCATCAGCGCGCTGTCATCGAGCGGATGCTCCTCGAGATCCCGCTGCAGCCGTTCCACGATGTCGGTGAGGAAGCCCATGGGGCGGCGAGTCTAGACGGCGGTCGGGTCGCCCCCGGAGGACTCGGCGATCGCCGCCGGGAGGTCGAGCGACCCGTCCAGGGAGGCCCGCCCCACGACGGCCCCCACGGCTCCGGCCGCCCGGAGGTCCCGCAGGTCCCCGAGGGAGGCGACGCCGCCGGCCGCGAGCACCGGGCGGCCGGCGCGGACCACGCGGCGGACGAGCTCGAGGTCCGGGCCGGCGCGCTCCCCCACCCGCGCGGTCGACGTGACGAGCAGGGCCGAGGCGCCCGCGGCGACCACCCATCCGAGGGTCTCCATCAACGGCAGGTCGACGGGGTCCCGGCCCCGCGAGCGGACGCGCCCCTCGTCCACCTCGATCCCGGCCACGAGCCGGGATCCCTCCGCCGCCAGCAGCGCGGTCGCGAGCGGCTCGTCCGCGAACGCGGCCGATCCGAGGACGACCCGGGCGGCTCCGGCTTCGAAGAAGGCTCGAACCCCCTCCGACGACCGCACACCGCCGGCCGCCTGGACGTGGACGGGAAGCGAGGCGATCGCCGCGACGACCTCGAGGTTCCGGGCTTCGCCTCGGAACGCGAGATCCATGTCCACCACGTGGATCCATCTCGCCCCGGCGGACACCGCCGCTTCTGCCGCCGCGATCGGATTCCCTCCGTACGCCTCCACCGGGGCGGGACCCGCCGACGAGAAGGTCGCGAGGACGCCGTCGCTCACGTCGATCGCGGGGATGACCTCGAACACGGCGAGACGATAGAGGCCGCGCGCCGGCGCCGCCCGGACGACCTCAGCCGACGCGCTCGACGCGGGCGGCGCCGGTCCCCAGCAACCCGATCAGCTCCCCCATGAGCGCGGCGGAGGAGTCGACGCGGAACTCCCCCATGTCGAGCGGCCGCACGCCCTCGGCCGAGTGGAACCGCACCTTCACGGGCGCGGGCCCGGGGCGCGATCGCAGGAGCTCGGCCATCTTCGCCAGCACGGCATCGGTGCACGCGGCCGCCGTGAGGTCGATCACGACGGATTCGGCCGTCGCCGCCGCGACGCCGGCGAGGATCGGCTCGCGGACGTCGTTCGCCCGGATCTGGAGCTCGCGACCGCGGCGATCGATGCGTCCGACCACCAGGACGATGCGGTCCGCCGAGATGAGGTCGGGGTCGGACTCGTAAACCGAGGGGAACGCCACCACCTCCACGCCCGCGGCGAGACCCTCGAGGCGGAACTGGGCGTAGGGCTCCCCGCGCTTCGTGTACTTCCGGGAGACGCCGCCGATGATCCCGCCGACCGTCACGAGCTCGCCGTCGTCCGCCGCGTCGAGGTCGCCGATCTCGTGCGTCGTCTGCGCGCGGAGCGCGTCCGCCACCTCGAGGAGCGGATGGTCCGAGACGAAGGATCCGAGCATCTCCTTCTCGAACCGCAGGAGCTCCGGCTTCTCGAACTCGTCGCCGGCGAGGACGGACTCGTCGATCTGGCCGACCTCCGAGTCACCGCCGAACAACGAGAACTGCCCGGCGGCCTCGGCCTTGCGCTCCGCGACGATCGGGCCGGAGACCTTGTCCTGTGCGATCAGCAGTGCGCGCCGCCGGTATCCGAGGGAGTCGAAGGCGCCCGCGAGGATCGAGGACTCCAGCACCCGTTTCGTGAGCACCGACGGGTCGACCTTCCGGCAGAAGTCGGAGAAGGACTCGAACCGGCCCTTCGCCGCGCGGGCGTCGAGCACCTGCTGCACCGCGGCCTCGCCGACGTTGCGAACGGCGGACAACCCGTAGCGGATCGCCTGTCCGCCCCCGGTCGCCGGCGCGAAGTCCTGGGTGGAGTCGTTGACGTCGGGCGGGAGCACCTCGATCCCCATCGCCCGGCAGGCGTAGAGGTAGTAGGGCTTGCGATCCTTGTCGTCCTTCACCGACGTGAGGATCGCGGCCATGTACGAGACGGGATGGTGCGCCATCAGGTAGGCCGTCTGGTACGCGACGAGACCGTACGCGCAGGCGTGCGAGGCGTTGAACCCGTAGTCGGCGAAGGGGACGAACATCTCGAACATGTCCGCGGCGGCCCGCTCCTGGTAGCCGCGCTCGACCGCGCCCTTGACGAAGCGCTCCTTGAACGGCATCAGGTACTCGATCTTCTTCTTGCCCATCGCCTTGCGGAGCGTGTCGGCCTCGCCCATCGAGAAGCCGGCCATCGTGACGGCGATCTGCATCACCTGCTCCTGATAGACCATCACGCCGTAGGTCCCTCGCAGGATCGGTTCGAGATCCGGATGCGGGTAGGTCACCGGCTTGCGTCCGTGCTTTCGCTCGGCGTATTCCGTGTGCAGCCCGTTGTTGAGCGGCCCCGGTCGGTACAGCGCCACGAGCGCCATCAGGTCCTCGAACCGATCCGGCTCGAGGAGCTTGATCAAGCTGCGCATCCCGCCGGATTCCATCTGGAACACGCCGGTCGTCTCCCCACGGCAGAGCATCGCGTAGGTGTCGGCGTCGTCGAGCGCGAGGTGATCGATGTCGAGTTCGATCCCGTCGGCGCGGAGATGCCGAAGGGTGTCCTCGATCACGGACAGGTTGCGGAGGCCGAGGAAGTCCATCTTCAACAGGCCGAGCTTCTCGACCCCGTGCATGTCGAACTGCGTCACGATGCGCTTCGAATCGTCGCGCGAGTCCTTCGACAGCTTGAGCGGGAGATAGCGCACGAGCGGCGCGTCACCGATCACCACGCCCGCGGCGTGCACCGAATCCTCGCGGCGCAGTCCCTCGAGCGCGCGGGCCGTGTCGACGATCTCCTTCGCCTCCGGCTCACGTTCGTACGCGGTCGCGAGCTCCGGGGACAGCCGCAACGCCTCCTCGATCGGATGGTCCCGGCCCATCACCGGGGAGGGATACATCTTGCACAGGCGATCTCCCACCGACGGCGGGAAGCCGAGGACGCGAGCAGCGTCGCGGATCCCCTGCTTGCCCTTGATCGTCTGGAACGTGACGATCTGCGCGACGTGGTCCGCGCCGTACTTGACGCTCGCGTAGCGGATCACCTCGTCCCGGCGGCGCTCGTCGAAGTCCATGTCGATGTCCGGCATCTGGATCCGCTCGGGGTTGAGGAAGCGCTCGAAGATCAGCCCGTAGCGCAGCGGATCGACGTCGGTGATGCGGAGGCAGTAGGACACGACGGAGCCGGCGGCCGACCCGCGGCCCGGCCCGACGCGGATGCCCTGCTCCCGCGCGAACCGGATCAGGTCCCAGACGATCAGGAAGTAGCCGGCGAGCCCCATCTGGAGGATCACGCTCATCTCGAAATCGAGCCGGTCCCCGATCTCGGCCGGGAGGGGATCGCCGTAGCGCTCGGCGGCGCCCGCGAGCGTCAGCTCCCGGAGGTAGCCCTCGAGCGACCGCTCCCCCGGCACCTCGAAACGCGGCAGGTGGTAGCGCTCGTCGAGCGGCGCGGCGTCCCCGTAGATCAGCTCGAGGTCCACCGTCTCCGCGATGGCGAGCGTGTTGTCGCAGGCCTCCGGGAGCTCCGCGAAGAGCGCTCGCATCTGCTCCGCCGACTTGAGATAGAACTCCTCGGAGTCGAACCGCAGGCGCTTCGGGTCCGTCTGCAGCTTCTGCTGCTGGATACACAGGAGCACGTCGTGAGGCTTGGCGTCGGCGGCCGTCGTGTAGTGCAGATCGTTCGTCGCCACGAGGCCGATGCCGAGCTCGCGCGAGATCTCCACCTGGCGTGGCGTCACCCGTCGCTGCTCGGCCAGGCCGTGATCCTGGAGCTCGATCCAATAGTTGCCGGCCCCGAAGATGTCCCGATACTCGGCCGCCACCTCCCGAGCGCGGGCCTCCTGGCCGGCGAGGAGCAGCTTCGAGAGCTCCGATGACAAGCAGCCCGACAGGCAGGTCAGTCCCTGCGCGTGCTCCGCCAACAACTGCTTGTCCATGCGGGGACGGTGATAGAAGCCCTCCAGGTGCGCCGCCGACACGAGCTCCAGCAGGTTGCGATATCCCGTCTCGTCGCGTGCGAGGAGCGTGAGATGGTGGTACTTCTCCTCGTTCTCGCCGGGCTCGCGGTCGAAGCGCGAGCCCGGCGCGACGTAGGCCTCGACACCGAGGATGGGCTTGATGCCGTGCGCGTGCGCGGCCTCGTAGAAGCCGAGCGCCCCGAACATCACGCCGTGGTCGGTCACGGCGATCGCCGGCATCGCCATGCGCTCGGCTTCCGAGAAGATCGTGGGGGCCGCTCGGTTGGCCGCGGGCGGTTCGATCCGGGCTGCCCCGTCCAGCAGCGAGTACTCGGAGTGAACGTGCAGATGGACGAAACCGTCTCGCGCTGCCGTGGCGACCTCCGGAGAGGGGGTTTTCCACATCCGCCCCGGTCGGTTGTGGAAACTTACATGACTGTGATTCGACGAGGCCTCAACCTACGTCGCCCCTCCAGCGCCGTCAAGCGACGCCGGTCGTCGGCTGCGGGCCAGGGCGGATGCGAGGTCCTCGGGGAGGTCTTCCTCGAGCTCGATCCGTGCTCCCGTGACCGGATGCACGAACGACAGGCGCCAGGCGTGCAGGAACGGGCGATCCAGGCCGGCCCGGCGGGCATCGTCGCCGCCTCCCCCGTACCGGCCATCCCCCAGGATCGGATGGCCGATCGCCGCCAGGTGCACCCGGATCTGGTGCGTGCGGCCCGTCCGCGGGAGGGCTTCCAGGAGCGTCGCGCGTCCCAGACGCTCGCGGACCTCGAACCGAGTCTCGGCCCGGCGTCCTTCCGTCGCGTCCACCACGATCTTGGCCGCCCGGCGGCCGAGCGGCGCATCGACCGCGAAGGCATCGTTCGCCACGGTGCCCCGTACGAGCGCGAGGTAGGCGCGATCCACGGCGTGGGCGCGGAACATGCTCCGAAGGGCCGCGCCGGCGGCGTCCGTCTTCGCCACCACCATCAGTCCGGAGGTCCCCGCGTCCAACCGGTGCACGATCCCCGGCCGCAGGGGACCGCCGGCCGGCGCGAGCGGGACGCCCATCCCGAGCAACCGGTTCACGAGGGTCCCGCTCCGCCGGCCGGCGGTGGGATGCGAGAGCACGCCGGGGGGTTTCACGATCACCGTCAGGAACTCGTCCTCGTAGCGGATCGGGACGGGGGGTCCCTCGGGGGCGAGCGGGGCGTCGCCCTCGATCTCGATCGTCACGCGCTCGCCCCCTCGCAGCGGGAAGGACTTCGGTCGAGGGTGGCCGTCGACCCGGACCTTGCCGCCGGCGATCGCGCGCTGCACATCCGCGCGCGCCTCGCCGGTCATCCGGGCGACGACGGCGTCGAGCCGACCCTCCTCGGCGTCCAGGGTCCGCCTCACGTCGGCGCCGCCGTCGACTCGGGCTGCTCCTTCCCTTCCCCTGATCCCTCCCCCGGCCGCTCTTTCAGTCCCGTCACGGCGAGGAGGATCGCGCCGATCACGATCGCGCTGTCGGCGAGATTGAAGACCGGCCACACATGGAAATCGATGAAGTCCACCACGCGGCCGCGGAGCCCCGGACCGCGCAGCGCGCGATCCGTCAGGTTGCCGA
>OEKO01000566.1_pt2 | contig 7576 bp, 5 predicted proteins | sample 1487491 | NCBI WGS metagenome assembly OEKO01 (sample SAMEA104379575, study PRJEB20068) | metagenome | isolation source: 1998
GGACGTCGACTTCATCGAGGGCCTCTCGCCGGCCATCTCGATCGACCAGAAGTCGACGTCGCGCAACCCTCGGTCCACCGTCGGGACCATCACGGAGGTCTACGACTACCTCCGGGTGCTGTTCGCCCGGATCGGTCACCCGCACTGCTACAACTGCGGGCGACCGATCGGCCGGCAGACGCCCGACCAGATCGTGGATCAGGTCCTGCAGCTGACCGAAGGCACGCGCTTCCAGGTGCTCGCCCCCGTGGTCCGTGGGCGGAAGGGGGAGTACGAGAAGCTCCTCCAGGAGCTAGCCCGGAAGGGGTTCCCGCGCGCCCGGATCGACGGCGAGGTGCGGGAGCTCTCGGAGCCGATCAAGCTTCCCAAGACTTACAAGCACACGATCGAGGTGGTCGTCGACCGCCTCGTCGCGAAGCAGGGCATCCGCCGCCGGGTCGCCGACAGCATCGAAACGGCCCTCGAGCTCGCGGAGGGGATCGCCTCGATCGCGGTCATGACGCACGAAGGACACGAGGAGCTCCAGACCTTCTCGGAGAAGCTCGCGTGCACCTACTGCGGTCTGTCGTTCGACGAGCTGGCGCCGAGGAACTTCTCGTTCAACTCGCCGTACGGAGCCTGCCCCACCTGCGACGGGCTCGGTACCCGGCTCGAGGTGGATGCCGAGCTGGTGGTGCCGGACGCGACGCTCTCGATCAACGAGGGCGCGCTCGCACCCTGGGCCAGCAACACGCTCGAGTACTGGTACCGGGTGCTCGACGCCGTGGGCGAGGTCCACGGCTTCTCTCTGGACACACCGTGGAAGAAGCTCCCCAAGCGGGCTCGCGACGTGGTGCTCTCCGGCTCGGACGAGGAGATCTACGTCCGGTACCGCAACCGGTACGGACGCCAGCGCTCGTACTACACCACCTACGAGGGCGTCCTCCCCAACCTCGAGCGGCGCTACAAGGAGACGGACTCCGACGCGTCGCGGGAGAAGCTCGAGCAGTTCATGCGCGAGATCCCGTGCCGGGCGTGCAAGGGCGCTCGGCTTCGGCCCGAGACCCTCGCGGTCACGGTCGGTGGGCTGAACATCTCGCAGCTGACCGATCTCTCGATCCGCAAGACCCTCGGGTTCCTCGACCCGATCGAGCTCTCGGAGCGCGAGCAGATGATCGCCGAGCGGCTGCTGAAGGAGATCCGCGCCAGGCTCGGGTTCCTGGTGGACGTCGGCCTCGACTACCTGACGCTCTCACGGCCGGCGGGGACCCTCGCGGGCGGGGAGGCGCAGCGGATCCGGCTGGCGACCCAGATCGGCTCGGGGCTCGTGGGTGTCCTCTACATCCTGGACGAGCCGTCCATCGGGCTTCACCAGCGCGACAACCGGCGGTTGCTCGACACGCTGATCCGCCTGCGGGACCTCGGGAACACGTTGATCGTCGTCGAGCACGACGAGGCCACGATCGTGGAGGCGGACCATATCGTCGACATCGGACCGGGGGCCGGCGAGCACGGCGGTGAGATCGTCTATTCGGGCGATCTCAAGGGATTGCTCGACGCGGACGGGTCGGTCACCGGCGCGTACCTCTCGGGAAGACGATCGATCCCTGCGCCGACCTCGCGGCGCAAGCCCGATCGATGGCTCCGCCTCGAGGGCGTCCGACAGCACAACCTGAAGGACATCACCGCGCGGATCCCGCTGGGCGCGTTCGTCTGTATCACGGGCGTGAGCGGCAGTGGCAAGTCCACGCTGGTCCAGGACGTGTTGCTCCGCGCGCTCATGCAGAAGGTCTATCGCTCGCGCCTGATGCCGGGGAAGCATCGGCGACTGGTCGGCTGGGAGCAGGTGGACAAGGTCATCGACATCGACCAGTCGCCGATCGGCCGGACGCCGCGCTCCAATCCGGCCACGTACACGGGCGTGTTCGACCACGTCCGCAAGCTGTTCGCCCAGGTGCCGGAGGCTCGGCTGCGCGGCTACCAGCCCGGCAGGTTCTCCTTCAACGTCCGCGGCGGGCGGTGCGAGAACTGCGCGGGCGACGGCCAGATCAAGATCGAGATGCACTTCCTCCCGGACGTCTACGTGACCTGTGAGGTCTGCAAGGGGCGCCGCTACAACCGGGAGACGCTCGAGGTGAAGTACAAGGGCCGCACGATCTCCGACGTCCTCGAGATGAGCGTCGACGAGGCCCTCGAGTTCTTCCAGAACATCCCCCCGATCAAGCGGCACATGCAGACGCTCTCGGACGTGGGACTCGGCTACATCAAGCTCGGACAGCCGGCGCCGACGCTGTCCGGCGGCGAGGCGCAGCGGATCAAGCTCTCGAGCGAGCTCCACAAGCGGGCGACCGGGAACACCGTGTACATCCTCGACGAGCCGACGACCGGCCTGCACTTCGAGGACATCAGGAAGCTCCTCCAGGTCCTCCAGCGGCTCGTGTCCACGGGCAACACCGTGATCGTGATCGAGCACAACCTCGACGTCGTGAAGACGGCGGACTGGCTGATCGATCTCGGGCCCGAGGGGGGAGACCAGGGTGGACGCATCGTCGCCGAAGGTCCGCCGGAGGCCATCGCCGCCAACCCCGACTCCCACACCGGGCGATTCCTCGAGGAGGTCCTCGGGGTGCTGCCGATCGGGGCCGGCGCGTCCGCGTGAGCCTGCGCGGGGCCGGCGCCGATGCTTGCTAGGATTCGCCCCGTCGTGTCGAGCCCATCCGTTCCCATGGCCGCGGGCCACGCGGATCCCGCGACCCGCGGGCGACTCACGGCGGCACTCATCTGTCTCGCGTTGCTGACCGCCGCCTGCGGGGGAGCCCTTCCGACGCCCGAGGTCGAAGGCCCTCAGGGACGTCAGTTCGTCCCGATGGTGCCGGACTCGATCGACAACGTCGGGATCGCTCCCTCGATCACCATCGACGGTCAGGGTCTGCCGACCATCTCGTACTTCGGATTCCCGGCGAAGCTGGCGGAGGGCGACATCCCCATCTCGCGGCCGGTCGGCTCGCCGTTCCTGCAGACGGAGGACGGGACGAACGCGGGGGCCGTGCTGCTCACGACCTTGTCCCCCGATCAGATCTGGACCCGCGGCGCCGTGGCCCAGCCGAGGGAATCTCCTCCGGGGGTGCCCGTTCCGTTCGAGCCGGCCGCCGATCCCTCACTCAGCAGCCTGACGCCCGCGCGGGCGAAGGGGACCGACATCGCCATCACCGGGACCGACATCGATGTGGTCTGGACCGCGAGCACGGGCGTCTGGTACGGCGCGGGTCCGTCCTTCGAGATCGGGCCCGTGGAGAAGACGCCCGAGGCCGGAGCTCCCTCGATCGTCGTGACCGGGGCAGGCACGCCGATCGTCGCGTACACGGTCGCGGGAACCCGGCCCGAGGTGCGCATCGCCGAACGCTCGGGGGATCGTTGGCGGATCACCCCCGTGACGACCCTCTCGGCGTGCGGGTCCGCATGCCCCCCGGCCACGTACCTCGCGCTCCTCGGAGACGAGCCCCTCGTCGTGGTCGCCGATCCGGCGTCCGGTGACCTGATCGCGGCGCATCGCGAGGGCGGCACCTGGGCCACCGAGGTCGTGGCGTCCGACGTCACCGGCGGCGCGTCCCTCGCCACTGCCGGCGACAGCGCTGCGATCTCCTTCTACACGGCATCCGGCGTGTCGGTCGCCACCGGCGGACCGGGCTCCTGGTCGATCGAGGAGGTCGCTCCGGTGGCGAAGACGGGCGGAGCGAGCACGGGCGAGACCTCGACCCCGCCCGGAACCGGCGTCGCGATGGACGGGAAGGGAACGATCTGGGTGGCCTGGCAGGACGGCGAGGGCATCCATCTCGCCTCCGGCGCCAAGGGGAAGATCGACGAGATCGACACGCCCGACACCTCCGGTGGCGTGAGCCCGGCGGTGGCGGTCACCGAAGACGGCGCCTCCGTCTACCTCGCCTGGTACGACACGGAGGAGGGCGACCTTCGGCTCGGCACGTACGGGGAGCTGCCCGACCTGAAGATCGGGGTCCCGAGCCCCGCGCCCAAGGTCGAGACAGCACCGGGGCCCGCGAACTGCGGTGACGACGGCAAGGTCGTCCTCGATATCGTGGCCCAAGGCTCCACATTCACCCCGCAGTGCCTGGTGGCGAAAGCCGCGAGTCCCTTCACGATCAACTACGACAACAAGGACCCCTTCGTCCACAACATCGTCATCGCCACCGATGAGGCAGCGATCTCGAGTGATCCGATCTTCAAAGCTCCAGACATCCTGGGTCCCGATCAAGTCGCCGTTGACGTCCCGGCGATCGATGCAGGCAACTACTTCTTCCAGTGCACCTACCACCCCACGACGATGAAAGGGACCCTCGCCGTCATCAGCGGCTAGTCACCTCGCGTTCCCGGCCGGGTCGCAACCCGGCGCTACGATGGGAGCGTGAGCTTCACGAAGCCGGTGTCGTCCAGCATCCCGGACGCTCCCGGCGCCTACCTCTTCCGGGACGAGGACGGGCGGGTCGTGTACGTGGGCAAGGCCAGCTCACTCCGGAAGCGCCTCGCCAACTATTGGTCCCGACCCCTTCATCCTCGGACCGAGGCGATGGTCGACGCGGCCGCGAGCGTCGAGTGGATCGTCGCGTCCGGCGAGGTCGACGCGCTGATGCTCGAGTTCAACCTGATCCAGCAGTACCTGCCCCGGTTCAACATCCGCTATCGCGACGACAAGTCCTATCCCTACCTCGCGCTCACGGTGGGGGAGAAGTGGCCGCGCGCGCAGGTCCTGCGCGGCACCAAGAGGAAGAAGGTCCGGTACTTCGGGCCGTACGGGCACGCGTGGGCGATCCGGGACACGCTCGATGCGATGACCCGGGTCTTCCCGATCCGGACCTGCACCAACCACTTCTTCGACCAGCGTGCGAGGGCGGGCCGGCCCTGCCTCTATTACGACATCGGCCGCTGCTCCGGGCCGTGCGTGCCGGCGCAGACGGGGATCACCGAGGAGGCTTACCGGCGCGATGTCGAGGCGCTCGGGGACTTCCTCGCGGGCAACTCGAAGCCCGTCCTGCAGCGGCTCGACCGCCAGATGAGCGAGGCCTCCGATCGCGAGGAGTACGAGCAGGCCGCACGGTTCCGCGATCAGCTGCAGGCCGCGCGGCGGGCGCTGGAGAGTCAGGAGATGGTCCTGGTCCGACCCGAGGCGCTCGACGTGGTAGCCCTCGCGGAGGACGACCTCGAGGCCGCGTTCCAGGTGTTCACGGTTCGAGGGGGACGCGTCCTGGGGCGTAAGGGCTGGATCGTCGATCGCGTCGAGGACCTCGACCGGCCCGAACTCGTGGCGTCGTTCCTCCGGCAGCTCTACATGGAGCGCGAGGACGTGCCTCCACGCATCCTGGTCCCGATCGAGCCCGCCGGCCGCGAGGTGTTGGAGACGTGGTTGTCGGGGCGACGCGGCTCGGCCGTCACGATCGCCGTCCCGGCGCGTGGCGCGAAGCGCAAGCTGATGGAAGTCGTCGGCAGCAACGCTGCCGACGCCTTCCATCGGCACAAGCTCCGTCGCGCCTCCGACTTCGGCGCGCGCTCGCGCGCCTTGTCGGAGCTCGCCGACCAGCTCGGGCTGGAGCAGGCCCCGCTGCGGATCGAGTGCTACGACATCTCCAACCTCGGGCCGACCGACACGGTCGGGTCGATGGTGGTGTTCGAGGACGGTCTGCCCAAGCGAGCCGACTACCGACGCTTCGAGATCAAGAGCGTCCCCGGACAGGACGATTTCGCAAGCATGGAGGAGATGCTCACCCGGCGGTTCTCCCGGCTGCTCAAGGAGAAGGACGAGGCGCCGGGTGGCCGGAGGCGATTCTCCTATCCCCCCGCGCTCGTCGTGGTGGACGGCGGGCGGGGCCAGCTGAGCGTCGCCACGAAGGTCCTGGAGAACCTGGGGCTGCACATCCCTCACATCGGTCTCGCGAAGCGACTCGAGGAGGTCTACTTCCCGGACCGTCCGGACCCGCTGTCGATCCCGCGGGGATCGGAGGCGCTCTTCGTGCTCCAGCACATCCGGGACGAGGCGCACCGGTTCGCGATCACGTACCACCGCCAGCGGCGCGATCGACGGGCGCTGTCTTCCCCGCTCGACGAGATCCCCGGCGTGGGACCGTCGCGCAAGCGGTCCCTCATGAAGCGCTTCGGTTCCCTGACGAAGATCCGGCAGGCGGAGCCGGCCGAGCTCGCCGCGACCCCGGGGGTCGGCCCGCGGCTCGCGGACGAGATCCACCGCCGTCTCCATGCGGTCGGGGTCTCCGACCGGCGGGAGAGCGCCTGATGGCACGGAGACGCCGGGCCGACACCGAGACCGTGACCCCGCAGGGGATGCTGTTGATCACAGGCCTCTCGGGAGCGGGCCGGTCCGAAGCCGCGCGCAGCCTGGAGGACCTCGGCTACTTCGTCGTGGACAACCTGCCGCCGGCGCTGCTGCCGAAGATGGCGGAGCTCGCCGCGAGCCCCGGCGGACCGGGCCGCGTCGCGATCGTCGTGGACGCTCGCGGCGGCGTGTTCTTCGGCGAGCTCTCCCGGGCGCTCGAGGAGCTTCGGGAGCAGCGCGTGCCGTCGCGGATCGTCTTCCTGGACGCGTCGGACGACGACCTCGTGAACCGCTACGAGGCGACCCGCAGACGACACCCGCTCGCGCCCGCCGATCGGGTCGGCGAGGGCATCCGCAAGGAGCGCCTGATGATGGAGAGCTTGCGGGCCGACGCCGATCTCGTGATCGACACGAGCGGGCTCACCCCCCACGATCTCCGCGACCGGATCCGCGAGATGTTCGCCGATGCGCCGCCGGAGGCCGGCCTCCTCGTGACGGTCGTCTCCTTCGGCTTCAAGTACGGCAGCCCGCGCGACGCCGACCTCGTGCTGGACGTGCGGTTCCTCCCCAACCCGCATTGGATCGACGAGCTTCGCCCCCTCCCGGGCACCAACCAGAAGGTGCGCGAGTACGTGGAGGGCCAGGAGGAGTACGGCGCCTTCATGAAACGGCTCGAGGCGCTCCTGGACGTCGTCGTGCCCGGGTATGTCGACGAGGGGAAGTCCTACCTCACCGTGGCGATCGGGTGCACGGGCGGCCGTCACCGTTCGGTCGTCGTCGGCGACGACCTCGCCGACTACTTCCGCGAACGCGGCCATCGCGTCTCGGTGGACCACCGCGACATCGATCGAGACTGATCGGGATCCTCACGGATCTCAGTGGTCGGGGAACGCCGACCCGAGGGTTCCGATGTGCTCGCCTCGATGGATCGAGCGATCGACGAGCCGCTGACCTCCCTCGGCGACGAGCTCTGCGACGACCTCTCGGTCGAGTCCTCCGATCAGATCGTCCAGCTCGCGACCCGCCGCGAGGCACTCCGCGACCGCGGCGCGGGGCGGGAGCGCGAGCCATTGGGGGAGTGCGGCGAGATTGGCTCGATCCCACACCTCGCCGTCGAGCGGAGCCGGCCTCCGGTCACCCCGCTCGTGGGCGAGCCGCCAACGCTCCAGCACGAAGCGGTCCCAGAAGGCGATGTGCGCGAACAGCGCCCCTGGCGTCCACGGCGGATCGATCACCCGGGCGAGTTCGTCGTCGCGGAGC
>OEKO01000190.1_pt1 | contig 7558 bp, 7 predicted proteins | sample 1487491 | NCBI WGS metagenome assembly OEKO01 (sample SAMEA104379575, study PRJEB20068) | metagenome | isolation source: 1998
CCGACCGTCCGCCGAGACGGCGGGGCGACGCGCCGGCCGCCGCCGACCGGGTCGCCCTCCTCGCCGATCGCGTCGAGCACCACCACGGTGATGTTGTCGATGCCCCCCGCTCGGTTCGCGGCCTTCACCAGGCGGTCGGCCGCCTGCTGCGGCTGCTCGCTGGTCTCGAGGATCGCCTGGATCTGATCCTCGGTCACCATGCCGGTGAGACCGTCGCTGCACAGCAGCAGACGGTCGCCGTCGACCAGCGCGATCGAGTCCTCGTCCACCTCGACCTGCTCGTCGGTGCCGAGCGCGCGGGTGAGGACGTTCTTGTGCGGATGCACTTCTGCTTCGGCTTCGGTGATCTCGCCGGATCGCACCATCCGAGCGACGAGGGTGTGGTCCGTCGTGAGCTGTCGCAGGGAGCCCTCCCGCAGGAGGTACGCGCGCGAGTCGCCGACGTGGGCGATGAGGGCGCTGCCCCCGTCGATGCGGGCCGCTGTGAGCGTCGTCCCCATCCCCGCGAGCCGCTCGTCCTCGACGGACCGGTCCCAGACGGCGCGGTTCGCCCGGCGGACGTGCTCGGCGAGCGAACCCCCGTCTCCGGTCTCGAGCTCCTCCATCGCTTCCAGCGCGACCTGGGACGCGACCTGCCCACCCCGGTGGCCGCCCATGCCGTCCGCGACGACGTACAGGGGCGGGTCCACCAACATCGAGTCCTCGTTGCGCTCCCGGACGCGGCCGATGTCGGTCGCGGATCCGACCTCGATCCTCATGGTGCGGCTGCATTCATCGGCGCAGCTCCATGATCGTCTGGCCCACGCGGACCTTGTCGCCGGGCTGGAGCATCGCGGGGGCGGCGAGCTTCTGCTCGTTCACGAACGTGCCGTTCGTGGAGCCGAGGTCCTCGACGAACCAGGAGTTGTTCTTCGCGAAGAGGCGCGCGTGCTGTTGCGACGTGTAGGTGTCGTCCAGGCGCAGCTCGCATTCCGGCGCCCGCCCGACGGTCATGCTCGCCGACAGCTTCACCGTCCTCGGCTTCGCGTCCGACTGACCCTGGACGAGGAGGGTCGAGGGTCCGGGGGGCAGCGTGGGCGCGGCGTCGCGGGGGCGGCGGCCGCCGCGTTCCGCGGCGGCCGACGCCTCCGCGACCGACAGCCCGCGGACGACCCATCGCATCGAGCGCCAGATGAACAGGAAGAGCAGAACGAACAGGCCGTACTTCAGCGCCGACAGGGCGAACGGCGTGATCGTGTCGGCGAGCACCTACGCCCTCCGGAACTCGATCACGGTCGTTCCGATCGTGATCTTGTCGCCGTCGGCGAGCTCCCTCGATTGCACCGTCTGCCCGTTGAGCCGCGTGCCGTTGGTGGAGCCGAGATCGTTGAGCGTCCACGCACCGTCACGGAGCTTCAGCTGCGCGTGCTTGCGCGACGCCCCCTTGTCCTTGAGCACGACGTCGCAATCGGCCAGGCGCCCGATCGTCACGGTGTCGGATGACAGCGCGACCGTGCGCTCGGCGCCGTCCTCGTGGATCACGACCGCCGCGCGTCCGCCCGCCGTCCGTTCGTCGTCCTCGCCCTCGACCAGGGATGCCACGCACGCGAGGTCGCCCTTCTTGAGGTCCTCGTCGACGACGAACTCGACCTCGGGCGGACCGACGAGCCCCCATCCGCGTTCGGCGGCGGACTCACGGATCACCCGCTTCAGCTCGGAGACGATCGCGTCCTCGGCCTGCTCGTAGCGAGCGGCGTCCTCCGGCGACAGGGAGAGCTCGAACCGGTTCGGCGCCCAGACCTCGGAGACGCCGACGCTGCGCCCGGCCTCCATCTCGCGCATGATCAGCTTCGCGATCTCCACGGGCTGCACGCCGCTGCGGAAGGCCTTGGAGAACAGGCCTTCGACGAGTCCACCGAGGCGTCGTTCGAAATCGCGGAGGATCGGCACGTCGTTCCGATGAGCGCGTGGGGTGGAACGCGCTTCGCGACCTATCCTACCGCCGGGGTTCCTCGGCTCCCTCGAGGGGTGATCCCGCGAGCTCCGACGTGCGGGGGTGCTCCCAGATCGGGCTCGCGAACCCGTATCGCTCGTCGGGCGGGAGCCGGCGCCAACGCCACTCCTGCAGCTCCCAATAGGTCCGGCGTGCGAAGACCACGATGAGCACGGCGAGCAGGAACCGGAGCGTCGCCTGCGGCGAGATCCGAACCAACCCGAGCGCGAGGCCCGACATCGAGACGACGGTCCAGGCGGTGAGAGCGGCGAACCCGACCACCGTCAGGTGGCGCATCAGTTCGTCGAAGTCGACCTTGGCGCGCGCGCTCATCTGTCCTCGGGTCTCCATCGGCCGGCGGTCGACCGGGACTGGATAGGTCGCCGGTCGATAGTCGTGTCCGCCGCTTCGCGCGGCGCAACGGCCGGCCGACCTACGGTCGGCCGGCCGTTGGGCCGCTGCTACGATGGCCTCGCCCTCGGGCGAGTGGCGGAATTGGCAGACGCGCACGGTTCAGGTCCGTGTCCGGTAACCCGGGTGGGGGTTCAACTCCCCCCTCGCCCACTCCTACTGGCGGAACCGCTGCGGTCACGGCTATCGTCCAACCCATCTCTCGCGGGCGACCCGCGGGACAGGGGGTGTCACCAGTGTCGACGCTTCGCCGGTCTCCGCTCGTCCTGTTCGCGATCGTTCTGCTCCTCCCGCTCCTTTCTTCTCCGGCGTCGGCTGCGCCCGACGGCAACCCGCATCTCGGGCTCCGCGCGGCCTCTCCGACCGTGGAGCTCATCCGCTACGGGAGAGGACCCGTCTGGCTCGATCTCGGGATCTCGGTGGTCGCGACGGAAGCGCCCTTCGAGCTCCGCGTCCGGCGCGACACCTACGACGACCCGATCCGCGTCTGGCAAGAGTTCCACGGATCGGGGGGCGTGGTGGAGGAGGAGCTCCCGTCGGACATCCTGCAGGGGTGGACCGGTCTCGATCGCTTCCTCCGCATCGCGATCTTCGATCGGGACGGGAACTTCGTCAGGAGTCGCGTGCCCGACACGTGTCTCGGCGGCTGGCAGACCGAACGCGTCGACGACTCCGGTCCCTTCGACCCCACGTATCCGGCCGGCTGCGGCTTCAATCCGCTCTCCCTCGGCGCCGTGTGGGGGATCGACCAGGGGTGGAGTGTCACGCCCCAGCTCAACAACGCGTTCGTTCGGATCCCCGACGGCCGCTATGTCGTCAAGGTCTCGATCGCCGCTCGCTACCGGGCCCTGTTCGGGGTCGCTCCCGAGGACGCCCGGGTCAGCATCGCGGTTCGGGTCCGGACGGAGGCCGGATGCGACTTCTGTGGGAAGGGGCCGGGCCCCGCCGACTCGCCCGCGCGACGCAGTCTGACGCCGGCGGTCACCACGTCGGCTCCGGATCCCACGACCGTCCCCGACCTGGTCGCGCTCCCCGCCTACGGGATCGCCATCGGTCACGAACGGCGGCGCGACTACCTCCAGTTCGGCGCCGACGTGTGGAACCGCGGACCCGCGTCGCTCGTGGTGGAGGGGTTCCGCGCACCGGGCGAGGCTCGGATGGACGCCTACCAGTACTTCCTCGACGACGGCGCGATCGTCGGACGAGCGCCGGTCGGGTCGTTCGACTACGACGACCGGGTCGGCCACCAGCATTGGCACTTCCTGCAGTTCGCGCGCTACCGGCTCTTGGACGCCTCGCAGGTCGCGATCCGGAGTCGCAAGCAGGCGTTCTGCCTCGCACCCACGGATCCGATCGATCTCACGGTCGACGGGGCGATCTGGCGACCCGACCAGGTCGGGTTCAGCCAATGCGGCGGGAGCACCTCGATCTGGATCCGCGAGGTCCTGCCGACCGGCTGGGGTGACACCTACTACCAGAGCGTCCCCGGGCAGTCGTTCGACATCACGGACCTCCCCAACGGGTCGTACTGGATCGAGGTCCATGCCAACCCGGCCGGGGTGCTCTTCGACGCGGACGCTTCGAACGACCTCGAGCTGCGAGAGGTGATCCTCGGCGGCAAGCGGGGCGCGCGGACGGTCTCGGTCCCGCCGTACCACGGGATCGACACCGAGTCGGCGATCGGTTTCGGAGGGTAGCCCCCGTCGGTCGCCGGCAACGACCTGCGTATACTCGCGAAACCCCACGTAGATGCCCGCATCCGCCCTCATCGCCGCGATGGAGCTCTCGCGCTCCACCCTCACGCTGGTCACGCTCGTGGCCATCGGGTTGTCCATCGTGGCCGTGCTCTACGCGATCGCGAACGCCGGACGAGCCGGGGGCGCCGTCGGGGGACGTGTGCGGCTCGACGAGACGCTTCGGGGGATCCTCCAGGGTCAGTCGGAGCAGGTGCAGCGCCTCGAGCGCGCGATCCGGGCGCTGCACGCGACCGACAAGAAGCAGCAGACGCAGATCGAGGGATCGGTCCGCAACGTGGCGCTGCTCCGCTACGACGCCTTCGAGGACGTGGGCGGCCGGCTCTCGTTCTCGTGCGCGCTGCTCGACGACCAGGGCAACGGGGTCGTCCTCACCTCGATCAACGGACGGCAGGAGACCAGGGTGTACGCGAAGCCCGTGAACCTGGGAACCAGCTCGCACAACCTCTCCCTCGAGGAGGAAGAGTCGATCCGGCGAGCGCTGGGTGCCCGACAGGCCAACGTGGAGGCCGGATGATCCGACGACGGGAAGACGTGGAAGGTCCGGGCCGCGGCGGCGGCCGGGGCCACGATCGAACGGAGGCAGTCATGGGAGAAGAGGGCGAGGTCACGATCGTCGGTGCCGGGGCGCGGCTGGAAGGCAACGTCGTGTCCGCCGGGAACCTCCGCATCGACGGCCAGGTGAAGGGACAGATCAACGCCGAAGGGGACGTGGCGCTGTCGCCGCAGAGCCAGGTCGAAGCGGACATCCGCGCGCAGAACGTCAGCGTGGCGGGGCGCTTCAAGGGCTCGATCCTGGTGAAGGGCAAGGCCCACGTAGGGAGGGGTGGCCGCGTCGACGGCAACATCACCTCCAAGACCCTCGTGGTCGAGGAAGGCGGGGTCTTCCACGGGCAGAGCATCATGGACGGCTCGACCCCGGTGGAAGCCGCCCGTCCGCAGCAAGCGCAGCAGCAGGCCGAGGAGCAGCGGGACGAACCGGAAGTGAAGGTTCCGTAGTTGCTCGACATCAAGCGGATCAGGGAGGACCCCGATCCGTTCCGGGCCGCGCTCGCGAGGCGGAACCTCGCCGATGCCGTCGACCGTTTGCTGGAGGCCGACGAGCGGCGCCGATCGCTGACGGCCCGGGTCGAGGAGCTGCGAGCGGAGCAGAACCGCGCGTCCAAGGCGATCGGCGCCGCGAAGGGCGACGAGAAGCAGACGCTGATCGACGAGGTCTCGAAGGTCTCCGCGGAGCTGAAGGAGCTCGAGCCGAAGCTCACCGAGGCGGAGGATGAGCTCAACCGGCTGCTCGCGGAGACCCCGAACGTCCCACACGAGAGCGCGCCCGACGGGTTCACCGAGGAGGACGCCGTCGAGGTGAAGCGGAACCACGAGGAGCCGCCCGCGTTCGACTTCGAGCCCCGCGATCACGCGGAGCTCGGGGAGCTGCTCGGTGTCCTCGACACCGAGCGCGGAGCCCGCACGTCGGGCTCGAGGTTCGTCTACCTCATGGGCGATCTCGTGTTCGTCCAGTTCGCGCTGATGCGCCATGCGATGGACGTCGTCGTCGAGAAGGGCTTCGCGCCGATGATCCCGCCGGTGCTCGTCCGCGAGGAAGCGATGTACGGAACAGGGTTCCTGCCGACCGACGCGGTGAACATCTATCTGACCCGCGAGGACGACCTGTACCTCGTGGGGACCTCGGAGGTCCCGTTGGCGGCGTTCCACCTGGGCGAGATCGTCGAAGAGGGCGACCTTCCGATCCACTACGCCGGCTACTCCACGTGCTTCCGGCGGGAGGCCGGTTCCTACGGCAAGGACCTCGGCGGGATGTTCCGCGTGCACCAGTTCGACAAGGTCGAGATGTTCGTGTTCTCCACGCCCGAGACGTCCTGGGACGAGCACGAGCGGATCCTCGCGATCGAGGAAGAGATCATCGGGAACCTCGAGATCCCGTACCGCGTGGTGAACATCGCGGCGGGCGACCTCGGCGGCTCGGCGGCGAAGAAGTACGACATCGAGGGGTGGCTACCGGGACAGGGCCGCTACCGGGAGCTCACCTCGTGCTCCAACACCACCGACTACCAGGCCCGGCGGATGCAGACGAGGGTGCGTCGCGGCGGGGGTGACGTCGAGGTGCTGCACACGCTGAACGGCACCGCGACCGCGATCGGCCGGACGCTGATCGCGATCATGGAGAACCACCAGCGCGCGGACGGCAGCGTCGAGATCCCGGAGAAGCTGCACCCGTATCTCCCCGAGCGCGCTCGGGTGCTCACGCCCCGGTCCGCCGCCTAGCGGCCTTCCGCGGAGGCGGCGTCCGAGGCGGACGAGGTCCGGTCGGTGGCACCGTGATCCTGCGTCTCGACCGGCGCCAGCTCTCGCTCGTAGGACGCGGTGACGTCGATCGTCACGCCGTGCCACTCCTCCGGCACGACGCCCTCCGGCGAGGAACGTCGACCGAACGAGTGGAGCCATCGGATCCGCCCATCCCGCCGGAGGACCCGGTAGGTGTCCTCCCACAGCCCCGTCTCCGCGGCTCGCAGGGCGGACTCCCTCACGCGAGCCCGATCGTCGGGATGCACCATCCGGGGGAAGTGCCTCCGCTCGACCATGAGCTCCTCGGGGGTGTATCCCAAGATGTCGAGCGCCTGCGGGCCGATGTAGTGGTACCGCTCGGATCCGGTCCCGGGATCGATCGTCTCGGACCACGGGACCGCGAGCGCGCTCTCCAGCGCCTGCCGTTGCAGCTGCTCCGAGGTCTCGAGATGCGCCCTCGCTTCCTCGTCCTCCGTCACGTCGAGCAAGACGCCTTGGAACGAGGACGGCCTCCCGAGCGCGTCCCGCTCGAGCATCCGGCCCGTGTCCAGGAGCCAGATCACGGATCCGTCGGAGCGGATGAGGCGGTATCGGGTGGCCCAGGGCACACCGGTTCGGAAGTTGTGCTCCGTCGTGAGGGCGACCCGCTCGCGATCGTCGGGGTGGATCATCTCGAACCAGACCTCCGGACTCCCGAGCCATCGGTCGATCGGCGTGCGGACGAGATCCGCCGCCTGCGGGCTGACGTACGTCACCCCGACCGAGGGCGGCGAGTCCTCGTCGTCATACGAGAGCTCGAACGAATAGATGACGGCCGGCCCGCGCTCGGTGAACGTGCGGAATCGCGTCTCGGCTGCCTCCGCCTTCGATTCGGCATCCTTCCGGGCGGTGATGTCGAGGATCACGCCCTGGAAGGTGGCTGGATCCCCGCTCTGCGATCGTGCGATGAGCGAAGCGTGATCCAGGACCCAGACCACGCTCCCGTCCTTGTGGAGGAAGCGGTACTCCATGAGGAACGCATCGCCCGTTCGACGCGACCGATCGAGCGCTTCGGTCACCCTCGCCTGATCGTGCGGGTGGATCCGGGACGATGCATCCCATTCCTCGGGCGAGAACCCCA
>OEKO01000291.1_pt2 | contig 7450 bp, 8 predicted proteins | sample 1487491 | NCBI WGS metagenome assembly OEKO01 (sample SAMEA104379575, study PRJEB20068) | metagenome | isolation source: 1998
CGCCGACGGCGACGCCGACGCATACCGCCAGGAGCGCGATCATGACGTCGTTGGTCATACGATCACCTGCTCTGAGGTCGGGTCGAGGGGGTCATGGCGCAACCGTACCCCCGGAGAGTGACAAGACCTGGGAGGCGTGCCCGCAGAGGGATAGCATCCCCCCATGACGCCCCATCCGATCGAGCTCTACCGGGTCGCCGGCACGCACCGTGAGGTCGGGATCCAGATGGGCGAGCTGGGCGCCGAGCAGATCCAGCATGGGATCGAAACCTTCGACGCGGAGCTCCCCGACGGGAGGACACGCGAGGCCCAGCTGGCGCTCGCGCGGGCCTATCGGGACATCACCGTTCCCTCGCTCGCCTGGCTGGTCGAGGAGCTCGACGGCTGCGCGGAGGGCGCGGGCGTCGACCCGATGGAGTTCTTCGCGCTGACGGTCGAGGAGCTCTGGTACACGCCCTACCCGAAACAGACGGAGGGGAGGTGCAGCGACGTCGTCGCCGGACCCGGCGCCACCGCCGACGGACACCTGTGGGTGGGCCACAACAACGACCTCAACCCGGAGGTCGAGGCGAAGATCGTCGCGATCGAGAAGGCCGTCGAGGACGACCCGGTGATCCTGCAGATCGGCGGTGTGCCCTGGATCAGCGTCGGCTGGAACCAGGCGGGCCTCTCGCTGACCGGCAACGAGCTCAGCCCGAACGACGAGCGGGTGGGGATCTCTCGATCGCACCAGGTCTTCGAGATGCTCCGTGCCCACAACCTCCACGAGATGATCGCGAACGCGATCCGGTCCGACCGCGCCTCCTCCTACAACAACGTGCTCGCCGACCGCCATGGCGACGTCGCCAACATCGAGGGCAGCGCCACCGACGTCGAGATCTCGCATCTCGACGAGAACGACCACCTGACGCACACGAACCACTACGTCAGCGAGCGGATGCGGCCCTTCGAGGGCGACCCCGACTACGCGGTCCGGTCCGACGTCCGGTTCTGCCGGGCTCGAGATCTGCTGGCGGAACAGCCGCCGGGGACCGTGACACCCGAGGTGCTCCGCGGCATCCTCTCGGATCACGAGAACCAACCGAACGAGGTCTGCCGCCATCCCGAGTGGGACCATCCGACGTCCAAGACCGTGTTCTGGTGCATGGCAGACGTGACCGATGGCCGGGTGCTGTTCGGTCGCGGGAACCCGTGCGATTCGATGGAGCAGGAGTACGTGTTCTCGGACTACGGGGCCGCCTGAAGCGCCGACCTGATCCGGTCCACCGTCTGCTCATCGCCGTTCTCGGTCGCGAGCTCGAGGACGCTCCGCCCCTCGTCGTTGGTCGCGGTGGGATCGGCGCCCGACGCCAGGAGGAGCTCGATGCTGGTCACGTCCCCGTTCGCCGCCGACGAGTGGAGCGGGGTCCATCCCGCCGACTGACGCACGTTGGGGTTCGCGCCCGCTTCCAGGAGGATCCGGACGACCTCCGACTGCCGCCTGCTCACCGCGGAATGCATCGGCGTGCCGGTCATCCATCCCCGGCCGAACGCATCGACCTCGGCGCCTCGCTCGATCAGCAGTGCCGCGGCCTCGAAGCGGCCGAAGAACGCGGCGAAGTGAAGCGCCGTGAAGCCGTCGCCCGAGTAGGAGGTCACCAGCGAGGGTTCGGCCGTGAGCAGCTCCGTGAGCCGGTCGACGTCGCCGAACGCGGCGGCTTCGAAGACGTCGAGCTCGCCGACGTCTCGCTTCACCCGCTCGATCAGCGGCTTGTCGAAGCGATACAGGGCTCGCATCAGGGCGGACACGCCGCTCGCGTCCCGGGAGGACGCGAGCGCCGGATCCGCCCCGAGGATCGCGTCCACGGCCGCGGCGTCGCCTGCCTCGATCGCCTGGAAGAGATCCTCAACGGTGCTTGCCATCGTGCGCCTCCCGTTATATTTAGGTAGCCTAACGAAATATCGATGACCACGTCAAGGCGGACTTCCCCGACGCGAGAGGTGGGCCGGGTTGCGGACCGGCTCCATTCGGCCGCGATCCATCTCTTGCGGCGCCTGCGCGTGGAGGACGAGGCGCTGGGCATCTCCGCCCCGCGCCTCTCCGCTCTCTCGGTCCTCGTGTTCGCCGGCCCGAAGCGGATCGGTGAGCTCGCGCGTCTCGAACAGGTCGAGCCGCCCACGATGACCAAGCTGGTCGATGCGTTGGTCCGCGACGGCCTCGTGGTCCGAGAGCCCGATCCCGACGACGCGAGGGCGGTGCAGGTGCGGGCGACGCCCACCGGCGCCCGCACGCTTCGGCGCGGACGAGCGAAACGGGTCGAGACCCTGCGCGCCCGGCTCGCGACCCTCTCCTCTGCCGAGCTCGCCGCCCTGGGTGAAGGGGTCGATGTCCTGGAGCGGATCCTCCAGGACCGCTAGACGGGGACGCCGGCCCGCCACACGCGCTTCCGACCCAGCAACGTCGGTGGGTCCTCCACCGGGTCGCCGTCGACGAGCAGCAGATCGGCTCGCTTGCCCACCTCGATCGTCCCGACATCGGAGAGCCGGAGCAGCTCGGCGCCGTTCGCGGTCGCCGCGCGGAGCGCGTCGAGCGGGGCCATGCCCCACTCCACCATGAAGACGATCTCCTGCGGCGCGCTGCCGTGCGCGTTGAACGGGGTGCCGGCGTCCGTCCCGCACACGGGACGGACGCCGGCCCGGATCGCGATCCGATGTGACTTCTTCGAGTCGGCTTCGATCTCGCGGGCTTTCTCCACGGCGTACACGGGCACACGGTCCGCGTGATCGAGGATCCCGCGGACCGCGCAGATCGTCGGCGACCGGAACGTGCCGCGGGCCACCATCTCGCGCGCCGTGGCCGGCGTCAGCTGGTTGCAATGCTCGATCGAGTCCACGCCGGCCAGGACGGCGGCGCGGATGCCGTTCGCCCCGATCGCGTGCGCGGCGACGGAGAGACCCCGCTCGTGCGCCTCTCGGACACCGGCCTCCAGCTCCTCCGCGGTGAACGCGCTGAACGTGGCAGGGATGCCGGGTGTCAGCACCCCGCCCGTCGCGATCAGCTTGATCGCGGTCGCGCCGGCGCGGATCTCCTCACGGACGGCAGCGCGAACCGCGTCGGCGCCGTCCACCTCTCGCGAGAGGGCGATGTTGTGGCCGTGGCCGCCGGTCACGGTGAGCGCGCGCCCGGCCGCAAGGATCCGTGGCCCCGGGATCAGGCCGGCGGCCACGGCTCTCGCCACATCGATGCTCGCGCCGCCCATCCCGCCGAGGTCCCGGACCGTGGTCACACCGGCGTCGAGGTTCCGCTTCGCGTTGTTCATCGCCTTGATCGCGGCGAAGCCGGCGCTCGTCAGTTCCTTCGACTCCTTCTCGAAGTCCGCGCTGCCGTCGAACTGGAGGTGCACGTGCACATCGATCAGGCCCGGCAGCACGGTCTTCCCGGCGCCGTCGACCTCGCGGGCGGCGCTCGCTCCCTTCGGAGCTCGCGCGTGCGGGCCGACCCACTCGATCCCTTCGGTTCCGAAGAGGACACCCTGGCGCTTCTTGAGGTTTCGCCCGTCGAACATCGTGACGTCCGCGACGTACGTGGACTTCGCCATCACGGCATCATGTCACCCGGCGGATCCGCGGATGGCCTCCGTAGTAGGCTGACCGCTCCAACGGCCCCCAGGGAGGATCGATGCTCGTCGGCGAGATCATGCACTCCGACGTCAAGACCGCGAGCGCGAGCGATTCGTTCGCGGACGTCGCCAAGATGATGCGTTCGAACGGCATCTCCTCGGTCGTCGTGCTGGACGGGAAGAAGCTCGCCGGCATCGTCACCGAGCGCGACATCGTGACCCTGGTGGCCGAAGGCGGAGACCCCAACACCACGACCGTCGAGGGAGGCATGACCCGCCTCGACCTGATCACGGTCGATCCCAAGACCGAGCTCTCCCACGCGGCGGAGCTGATGGTCTCGAACAACATCCGGCACCTGCCGATCGTCGACGGCGGCAACGTCGTCGGGATCGTGTCGATCCGAGACATGACGCGGTGGGCAGCCGATGAGCTGTCCGGAGGTCACGAGATGCCGGACATCGCCGGATCGCACGCGGCGCTCCAGGCGGCCAGTCAGCTCCAGCGCAAGCGCGGCGCCTGAACCGACCGCTCAGGCGGGCCGATCGTCCGACGCCTGTTCGAAGGGACCGCGCGGTCGCGCCAGCGAGCCGAGCTGCGCCAGGTCCCGTGGGAAGAGCAGCGCCACCGTCCAGTCCATCGCGATCTTCACGCGTCGCGTCCAGGTGGGCATCGCGAGCAGATGGTACGAGCGGTGCAGGAACCATCCGAGGAACCCTCGGAACTTGAGCCCCTTGACGATCGCGACGCCCTTGTAGCGGCCGAGCGAGCACACCCCGCCGATGTTCGCGTAGATGAACGGCTGGAGCGGATCGCCGGTGAGGGTCGCGGCGATGTTCGCCGCGACCCGTTTCCCCTCGCGGAGCCCGTGTTGCGCGGTCGGCGGCGACACTCCCCCGGTGGTCTCGTCGGGGACGGAAGCCGCGTCGCCGGCGGCCCACACGTCCTCGACCCCTTCCACGCGAAGGTAGCGGTCGACGAGAAGTCGGCCCTGCTCGTCCACCGGCAGCCCCGATGCCCGAGCGAGCGGCGACGGCTTCACCCCCGCGGTCCACACCAGCGTCTCGGCGGGGAACGCCTCTCCGTCCGACAACCGGATCTCGCCGCCCTCGGCCGACTCCAGCCGGGTCGAGAGCTTGATCTCGATCCGGCGTCGCTCGAGGAGATCTTGCGCGTAGGACGCGAGTCCCTCCGGGAGCTCGGGAAGGATCCGGTCGGCGGCGTCGACGAGCACCCAGCGCATCTCGGAAGCGTCGAGGTCCGGATAGTTCTCGATCGCGTCGCGTGCGAGGTCCTCGAGCTCGCCGAGTGCCTCGACGCCGGCGTACCCGCCGCCGACGAAGACGAACGTGAGCGCAGCTCGACGTCGCGCGGCGTCCTCCTCGGACGCCGCGACGTCGAGCTGCGCGAGGACGTGGTTCCGGAGGTAGATCGCCTCCTGGACCGTCTTGAAGCCGATCCCGTGCTCGGCGAGCCCCGGAACCGGAAGCACGCGCGACCGGGATCCGGGAGCGAGCACGAGGATGTCGTAGCCGATCGTCCGCTCGTCCCCGCTCGCCGACCGTACATGGGCCTCACGTGCGCCGTGATCCACGCGGATGACCTCGCCGATCAGGATCCGGCAGTGCCTCAAGACCCGACGGAGCGGCACCACCGCCGCTCTCGGGTCGATCGTTCCGGAGGCGACCTCGGGCAGGAACGGCTGATATTGGAAGAAGCTCTCCTGGTTGATGACGGTCACGCGATGGCCCGCGGCCACGGCGCCCTTCAGTCCCATCGCCGCGTACAGCCCTGCGAACCCGGCACCGACGACGAGGATGTGTCGCGAGCCGCCGACGGTGTCGCTCATGCCGACGACAGCCTCTCCAGCTCGACGGGAAGCTCCGCGAGACCCCGGATCGCGCCGTCCGTCTCCGCCAGCTGTTCCGGCGTAGGGTCGTCCGGCGCTTCGCCTCGGAGCATCCAGATCACCTTCAGGCCAACGTGTTTCGCGGGCCGGATGTCGTAGTCGAGTCGGTCGCCGACCATGACGCCGGCCTCCGGCGCCACGTCGGCCGCCTTCACGGCGAGCTCGAAGAGCGCGGGATCCGGCTTGCCGACGCCGAGCTCGTCGGACACGCCCCAGACCTCGAAGAATGGTTCGAGGCCGTCTCGTCGCATCGCCGTGCGGACCTCGCCGGGCTGGTTGGCGATCACCCCGAGACGGTAGCGACCGCGCAGGTGCTCGAGGCACGGGATCGCATCCTCGTAGAGCGCGGTGGGCGGGTAGTGCCAGAAGCGGGCGGCGAGCGTTTCCAGCTCCCGGAGGTCGCCGTCGGGGAGGAACCGCGCGACGAGTCGGCGCCGGAACGATCCCGATTGCGCGGTCCGAGCTCGTGTGTATTCCTCGTCGAACTCGGCGTCGGTGAAGCGCGCGCCGGCATCGCGCAGAGCGCGATGCCAGGCGCGCGCGTACACGGTGTCGTCGTACAACACGCCGCCGATGTCGAAGAAGACCATCTCGATCGTCATCGGGCGAGGCTCACATCCGATCTCGGTTCTCGAAATCCCTAGCGGCCCGCGCGCCGCTTCAGCTCCGCGAATGTCTCGGCATCCGTTCGCTCCGCGCCCATCCGGAAGCCGTAGCGCTCGCCGTGACAATCGGAGGCGGCCGTCGCCACCAGGTCGAGGCGCTCCGCCATCGCCGCGTACTTGTCGCGCATCTCCTCGTCGTGATCGGGATGGCGGACCTCGAGGCCCACCATGCCTCCGGCCGCCATCTGCTCGATCAACTCGTCGGGAACGGTGTCGTTCCCTCGCCACATCCCGGGGTGGGCGAGCACACACACGCCCCCGGCCTCCCCGATCAGGCGGAGCGCTTCCATCGGCGGGAGCGCGTGCTTCGGGACGTACGCGAGCCCTTCGTCGGAGATGTAACGGTCGAAGGCCTCCTTCTCGTCCGCGACGATCCCCGCCTCCACCATCGCCTGGGCGATGTGCGGTCTCGCGATCGCTTCCCCACCGGCGAGCTCGAGGACCCGTTCGAGCGAGACGTCGAAGCCGAGCTCGTGCAGCTTCTCGACGATCATCTCCCCGCGCCGGAAGCGCGTGGCCGTGAGTCGGAGCAGCTCGGCCTCGATCGCGCGGTCATCGGGGTCCACCCAGTACCCGAGGATGTGGAGGCTCGCGCCGTCGTGCTCCGCGGAGAACTCGATCCCGGGCACGAATTCGAGGTCCAGTTCGTCCGCCGTCGTCGCGGCCTCGCGGAGCCCGTCGAAGGTGTCGTGGTCGGTCAGGGCGACGCCGGCGAGGTCGCGTTGCGCGGCGAGCACGATCACCTCAGCCGGGCGGAGCGTCCCGTCCGAACGGTTCGAATGACTATGGAGGTCGTAGCCGGGCATGAAGGGAGGGTGTCAGACCGCCGCCGGAACCGTCCACGGACGAGCGATCAGGGGGCGGGTGCGACGAGATCCCGGCCGATCTCCGAAACCGTCCGACAGCCGGTGAGCGCCATCGCGTTCTCGACCTCCGCGCGGAGGATGCCGAGGACGCCCGCGACGCCGTCCTCGCCCTCGGCGGCCAGGCCCCAGGCGGCGGCCCGTCCCACCATCACCGCCGCCGCTCCGAGTGCGATGGCTTTCAGCACGTCCGTCCCCCGGCGAACCCCACCGTCCATCAGGGTCGGGAGCCGCCCGCCGACCGCCTCGACCACCTCGGGCAATACGTCCAGCGAGGCCGGGCACGAGTCGAGCTGCCGCCCCCCGTGGTTGGACACGACGACGCCGTCGGCCCCGTTTTCGACCGCCAGCAGCGCGTCCTCGGCGGTGAGGATCCCCTTCACCAAGACGGGGAGGCCTGGCGCGTGTTCGCGGAT
>OEKO01000116.1_pt1 | contig 7223 bp, 6 predicted proteins | sample 1487491 | NCBI WGS metagenome assembly OEKO01 (sample SAMEA104379575, study PRJEB20068) | metagenome | isolation source: 1998
ACCCTGGACCATCGCGTCGATTGGAGGCTCGAAGCCGAGCTCGCGCTCCGCGCGCGAGGCGACGTGGAGGCGTCCTCCCGGAAGCCCGAGCTCCTCGAGCGCTTCCTGTCGGACGCCGCCGACGAGCACTCACGGGCCGGTCCGACGACGGTCGCCGAGGATGCCGAGCAGCGTCGCAAGGAGTGGATGACCAAGCGGCTCGTCGAGTACGGGCGTCAGCGGGCTCGTTCGCTCGGCTGGCCCGACGTGTACACGTTCACGAAGGCGATGGGCGAACGCGCCGTGGAGGAGCTCGCCGCCGACGAGGGCGTCCCGCTGTCGATCGTGCGACCGTCGATCATCGAGTCCGCGTTGCTCCACCCCGCACCGGGATGGATCGACGGGTTCAAGATGGCGGACCCGATCATCCGGGCGTATGGCCTGGGACAGATCCCCGAGTTCCCGGGGATCCCGGAGGGGATCGTCGACATCATCCCGGTGGACTTCGTCGTGAACGCGATCCTCGCGGTGGCGGCGAACCCGCCGCCTCCGGGCGAGCCGGCGCACTACCACATCTCCTCCGGGGACCGGAACCCGTTGCAGTTCCACCAGCTGTACGCGCTCGTCCGCGAGTACTTCGAGGCGCACCCGCTCCCCGAGCGAGGCCGGGGCGAGCACAAGGTTCCCGAATGGACGTTCCCCGGCAACGTCACGGTCGAGAAGATGCTCCGCCGAGCCGAGCAGCTGACCGACGTCGCCGAGAAGGTGGTGACGCACCTCCCGAAGTCCAAGGCGATGCGCGACGCCGTGGGCCGTGTGGATCGCGACAAGGCCCGGGTCGACTTCGTGAAGCGCTACTCCGATCTCTACGGCGCCTACACGGAGGCCGAGGTGATCTACACCGACGACGTGGCGATGGCCCTGTACGGCAGCCTGACCGCGGAGGATCGAGCTCGGTTCCCCTTCGACGCGGCGGCGATCGACTGGAAGCACTACCTCCAGGACGTGCACTCGCCCGCGGTGACCCAGTCGCTCCGCGAGCTGGCTCGCAAGGATCGGGTCCGCCCCACGGTGAAGATCCGGGAGCGCGAGGAGCCGGTGCTGGCCGTGTTCGACATGGAGGGGACGATCATCTCCTCGAACGTCGTCGAGTCCTACGTGTGGGCGAGGATGGCCGACCTGGAGCCGGACGAGTGGCCGGGGGAGCTGGCCGGCGTGTTCGGGCGGATCCCTCGGTACCTGGCGATCGATCGCCGGGACCGGGGCGACTTCCTGCGGACGTTCTTCCGCCGGTACGAGGGCGCCTCCGTCGAAGGCCTCGATCGACTGATCGATCGCCACGTCGGGGAGTTCATGCTGCAGAAGGCCAGCCCGGGAGCGATCCGTCGGATCCGGGAGCATCGAGCGGCCGGACACCGCACGCTGCTCCTGACCGCCGCCGCCAACGCGTTCCTCCGGCCGCTCGATCCGCTGTTCGACGTGGTGATCGGGGCGGACCTCCAGGTGGACGACGAGGGCAGGTACACGGGGTTCATGTCGAGCCCGCCGCTCGTCGGCGAGGCGCGCGCCGCGTGGCTCCGCCGTTACGCCTCGACGGAGGGCGTCGACCTGAAGCTCTCGTACGCCTACGCCGACTCCTATTCCGACCTGCCGCTGCTCCGCGCCGTGGGGAACCCCGTGGCGGTCTCCCCGGATTCCCATCTCTACCGGTTCGCGCGCCGGCGCCGCTGGCCGATCGAGGAATGGGCGATGTCGAAGGGGATGCCGCGCGTCCGCTTCCCGAAGCCGGCGAGGAGGTAGGGCTCGTGGCGTTGGCACTCGAGTTCTACCGCTCCGCGCCGAAGTACCTCGGCACGCGAACGCTCGGGTCGAAGGCGCCCGGATTGATCACGGCCGGCCTGGCGCCCCTCCGCCTCGTGACCCAGAAGGATCCGGAGCCGAAGCGCGAGGGGTGGGCGCGGGTCAAGCCCCGGCTCTCCGGCATCTGCGGGAGCGACCTCTCCACGATCGCCGGGAGGTCGTCCCTCTACTTCTCTCCGCTCGTGTCCCTGCCGTTCGTGCCCGGCCACGAGGTCGTCGGCGACCTGCTCGACGACGTCGGCGACCTCGTGGCCGGGCAACGGGTCGTGATCGCGAGCGTTCTCGGGTGCGCGGCGCGCGGCGAGGATCCGCCGTGCGAACACTGCGCGACGGGGCAGGTCGGCCGCTGCGACCGGGTCACGGTGGGGCATCTCAAGCCGGGACTCCAGACCGGCTATTGCACCGACACCGGAGGCGGGTGGAGCCGGATGATGCTCGCGCACCGCTCGCAGCTCTGGCCGGTCCCCGATGGGATGAGCGACCAGACCGCCGTGCTGATCGAGCCGCTGGCGTGTGCGATCCATGCCACCTTCCGCGCCGAGATCCCCGCCGGGGGGACCGTCCACGTCGTCGGCGCCGGCACGGTCGGCATCCTCACGTTGATCGCGATCAAGGCACTCACGAACGCCGATCACGTCGTCGTGGCGGCCAAGCACCAGCGTCAACGCGCGGCGGCCACGATGGCCGGCGCCGACGACGTCGTCCGGCCGGAGCACGCCGTGAAGGCGGTGCGGCGGACCGATCACGCGGTGAAGCTCACGCCCGAGCGCGGGATGGACTTCCTGCTGGGCGGCGTCGACGTCGCGATCGAATGCACCGGATCCAGCAGCGCCCTCGACCTCGCGCTCCGGACGACGAAGGCGGGTGGGCGCGTCGTGGTCTCGGGCATCCCCGGCGGGGGCGCGGACCTCACGCCGTTGTGGTTCCGCGAGCTCGAGCTGGCGGGCGCGTACACGTCGGGGGTGGAGGACCTCGGGAAGGGCGTCACGCGACCTACCTTCGAGATGGCGATCGAGCTCGCGTCGAACCTGCCCATGCTCGAGGAGCTGGTGGGCGCCACCTACCCTCTCGACCGCTGGCGCGAGGCCCTCGATCACGCGATGGGCGCCGGCAAGCTCGGCACCTTCAAGGTGGCGTTCGCGCCGCAGGACTAGACGAACGAGAACAGGAGAGACGACACATGCCCAGACCCGGATTCGTGTTGGAGGTGGACGAGCGAACGCCCCCGCTGCTCGTCCACGAGGGGGAGGGGTTCCGCGTACAGAAGTTCCCCCTGGGCACCCGGGTCGTCTACCCACCGGATCCGCTGCCCGGCATCAGGGACGTCAACGCGGCGATCCGCCACGCGCTCCTCCACCCGACCGGGGACTCGAAGCCTCTCCCGGACCTGTTGAAGGCAGGGATGAAGCTCACGATCGCCGTGGACGACATCTCGATCCCGCTGCCGCCGATGACGCGTCCCGACATCCGCCAGCGGATCCTCGAGCAGGTCATCGAGCTGGCGGCGCAGAAGGGGGTCGAAGACGTGCAGATCATCGTCGCGACCGCCCTCCATCGCCGCATGACCGCCGACGAGATCCGGCGGATGGTCGGCGAGCGGGTCTTCCGTTCGTTCTGGCCCAAGGACCTGTACAACTTCGACGGCGAGGACAAGGACGCGCTCGCGGTCGTCGGCACGACCGACAAGCACGAGGTGGTCGAGATCTCGAAGCGCGCCGCGGAGTCCGACCTGCTCGTGTACGTCAACGTGAACCTGGTGGCGATGGACGGCGGCCACAAATCGGTCGCGATCGGGCTTGCGGGCTATCGCTCCCTGAAGCACCACCACAACGTCGACACGATGATGCACTCGCGCTCGTACATGGACACGCGTCCGGGGCACAGCGCGATCGCGGATTCCGCCACCCGGATGGGTCGGTTGATCGCCGCCGATGGCCCGACCGTCTTCCAGATCGAGACCACGGTGAACGCCGAGACGTTCCCGAAGAACCTCGGCTTCCTGAACAAGCGGGAGTGGGAATGGTCCGCGTACGACCAGGGGCTCATGATGGCCGCCCGGAAGGCGAACCGGATGGCGCCGCCGCGGGTGCGACGAGAGTTCTACCGTCGTGTCGAGGCGCCGTACAAGATCACGGGCGTCCACGCCGGCGAGGTCGAGGCGGTCCACGAGCGAACGCTGGAGAACCTCCACCGGCAACAGCTCGTGGAGGTCCGCGGACAGTCCGACGTCCTCGTGCTCGGCCTGCCGTACCTCGGGCCGTACAACGTCAACTCGATCCTGAACCCGATCCTCGTGCACTGCCTCGGGCTCGGCTACCTCTTCAACATGTACCGGAACATGCCGCTCGTGAAGCCGGGGGGTGTCGTGATCCTGTATCACCCGGTCCCGTGGGAGTTCCACCAGATCCATCACCCCTCCTACATCGATTTCTTCGAGGAGGTGCTGGCGGAGACCACCGATCCGTCGACGATCGAATCGAAGTACGAGGAGAGATACGCGACCGACCCCTGGTACACGCATCTGTACCGGACCTCGCACGCGTACCACGGCGTCCACCCGTTCTACATGTGGTACTGGGGAGCACACGGTCGCGACCATGCCGGCGACGTGATCTTCGTCGGCGGAGAGCCGAAATCCGTGGCGCGACTCGGGTACCGCGCGGCCGGTTCGTTCCGCGACGCGCTGGAGATGGCGAAGGACACCGTCGGCTCGTCTCCGTCGATCACGTATTTCCACGCCCCCCCGATCATGATCGCGGACGTGGTGTGAAAGGGCGCGGATGAGTTCGATACGGAACACCATGAACGATCTCAAGGCGATGGCGGACGGGTTCCGATGGGGCCGGCGTCCGCTCGTGCCTCGGTCGGCCGAAGAACACACGGAGCCGAAGGTCGACCGCGTGTTCCCCTCCGATTGGGCACGCACCGACGCCGGGGTGGCGGCCCGACAGGTCTTGCTGAAGGGGGCGATGCATCCGATCGTGCGGAACGAGCTCACGCTCCGCGTGTTCGGCCGAGACAACCTCGAAGGTGTCGAACCACCGCTGATCTTCTATTCGAACCATTCGAGCCACCTGGACGCGACGCTCATCATGTGCACGCTGCCGGACGCGTGGCAGGCCAAGACCGGGGTTGGAGCGGCGCGCGATTACTTCTTCGACGTGTGGTGGCGCCAGGCGTTCACCGCGCTCGTCTACGGCGCGTTCCCGATCGATCGGACGCGCGGCGCGAAAGGCGCCGTCGACAAGGCCCGCGAGCTCCTCTCGGAGGGGTGGAGCATCGTGGTGTTCCCCGAGGGCACGCGCTCGGCCGACGGCCATCTCCAGCGGTTCCGCCACGGTGCCGCCCGGCTGGCGCTGGAGACCGGCGCCGGCCTCGCGCCCATCGCGATCGTGGGCGCGTTCCAGGCGATGCCCAAGGGACGCTTCTGGCCGCGCTCCGGACGCCCGCCGGTCACCGTCCGCTACGGCGAGCCGTTCTGGCCGCAGGAGGGAGAGACGCATCAGGATCTGTCCCGGCGGATGACCCAAGCGGTGACGCAACTGTTCCACGAGGAGCGCACGACCTGGTGGGAAGCGCTCCATCGAGCGAATCGGGGTGAGACTCCGTCGCTCGTGGGGCCGCAGGGACCCGACTGGTTGCGGCGATGGGAGGGCTCGCGTCCGGTCGCTCGCAAAGGTCCCGCGAAGGTCTGGGAGTAACCCCGGATGCCGAGGACCGGCGGCGAAGAGCGGCGTTCGACCCTCATCGAGGAGGCGATCCGGCAGTTCGGGCGCGAGGGCTACGGCGGTGCGAGCCTGGACGACATCGCCGGGGCGGTCGGCGTCCGCAAACAGACCCTCCTGTACTACTTCCAGAACAAGGACGCGCTGCTGGAGGCATGCCTGCAGGCGGCCGGGATCCGGCTCGCCGAGGTGATCGCGGTCGCCCTCGAGGGCAAGGAGGGCTACTGGGAGCGCGCGGAAGCGGTGATCCACTCGGTCTTCGACCTCGCCGCCGAGTGGCCGGAGTTCCCGATGTTCATCCGAGAGGCGGGCCGGCTCGGTCCGCTCGCGTTCGAGCGCTTCGCGGACGTCCTGGATCCGCTCCGGCGCCGGGCGGTCGACTTCCTCCGCTCCGGGATGGACGACGGTCAGGTTCGCAAGCAGGACCCGACGATGCTCCTGTTCACGTTGTACACCGCGGTGGTCGGGTCCCTCACCGAGGCGAGCGTGCTCAACGCCGTCGTGGGCGCCGACAAGAGCCGGGCGTCCCTCCGACGGCGGGAGAAGGAGGTCGTCGCGTTCGTCCGGGCCGCGCTCGAGCCGGCGGGGGACCGCTAGTTGGGGATGATCAACGCCACGAGTGCGGCCACGACGATGATGGCGAGGATCAGGACCACGAGGGCGATCCGGCCGATCACGCCGTCGTCGTTCTGCAGACGCCGGACGAGGTGCATCAGGTGGTCGGTCATGTCCCTGGTGTATCCGGGCCGCCGGCGGAGGAAACCTCCGGCGTCAGGTTCCAGAACGGACCCGTGAGTCCGATGGACCCGAAGATGGCGTGAGCCTCCTCGGGTGACTTCCGTCGCCAGTCCGGTGCGAGTCGATCCTCGAACCACGCGGTGGCGAGCCTCCATCCTTGTTGCGGGGTGAAGGTCGCGCCGATCGGTGAACGCCGATCCCTGGACCACCGCCTGACGTGCTCTTCCGACCGGAAGAGGAGCATGCTCGCTCAGGTGGAGCCGATGTCTGCCCACCACTTCGCGGCGGGGACGGCGAAATGGATCGTGGCGTCCGCCGGCGCCTCGAGCTCCGAGCCTCGGACCTCGATCGAGAGGGGTTCGGAGCAATCCGGGCAGAACGTCCGGATGCGCGCGTCGGCGTGGAGGCAGGCGGGGATCCCCAGGGCGTCCCAGATGCAGTTGCCGAAGTAGCGACGGTCTCCGACCTCGACCTCGAAGGGTGTCGGGATCGCGGAGAAGGGGTTCGCCATCCAGACGTAGGGCGTGCCCGGCGCGAGCACGAGGACGTGGCCGTCCGCGAGCCGTCGCAGTGAGGCTTCGACGCTCGCGGTGTCCACCCCGAGCGCGAGGGCCATCTCCGGAGCCGTCGGCGGTCGGCCCTCGTCCACGATCTTCCGGTAGACGGCGAGCCGAACGTCCCGATCGAGGGTGGAGGCGTCGCCGGAAGGGGCGACCATGTGTCCTAGGAGTAGAACTCGACGACGAGGCGCTCCTCGAGCGTCACCGGGAGCGGGATCTCGTCCCGTTCCGGGATCCGCGTGAACGCGCCCTTGATCTCGTCCTTGTTGCGATACAGGTAAGCCGGCGGCTCGGGCGTGATCTGGATCGCTTCCCGCACCGAGATGAAGTTCCGCGCCTTCTCGGTGAGGCTGATCTCCTG
>OEKO01000586.1_pt2 | contig 7217 bp, 9 predicted proteins | sample 1487491 | NCBI WGS metagenome assembly OEKO01 (sample SAMEA104379575, study PRJEB20068) | metagenome | isolation source: 1998
GAGGTCGTCGACGGGCTCACCCCGGCCGGAGAAGCGTCGGGCGAAGTACTCCGCGAGCGGCAGGAACTCCTTGGCGAGCTCTTCTCGCGCCGCCGGATCGGGCAGGCGCGCGAAGAGTTCCGCGATCTCCTCCTCGGGCCGGGAGGGTTTGGTCGATCTGCTCACCGATCCGCACGCTCGAGACGTTTGGTGAAGCGGATCGACGGGCCATCGCCATCGTGTCGCTCGGCCGCGATCTCGTCTGTCAACCCCTTCACCACGAGCCATGGCCAGGACGAGAGCGCCCGATCCGACGGCCAGGGGTCCACACGCCCGTCCGAGCTCAGCCTGACTTCGAGGACGTCGGTGTCGCGACCGATCGATATCCGGAGGGACGCCGCCTCTCCCTCGTCCAGGAGCAGCGAGGCCGCCTCCGTCACCGCGAGACGGACCTCCTCGATCTGATCGATCGGCATGTCGAGCCGAGCCGCGACGCCCGCCGCGAGGTTGCGGAGGACCTGCACGAACTCAGGGGTCGCCGGCACCTCGGCGGAGACTGCTGTCGGGAGGTCGGTCACGGTGGCGACCTATACTAGCGGCGAGTTCCCGACACCCCCCGAGACGGAGGAGGAAGCCCATCTTGGACCTGTCCCTCGAGAGACGCGCGCACGGAACCTGGGCCGTGGTCGACGTCGGCGGAGAGCTCGACCTCTACACCGCACCCAGTTTCCGGGAGTCCGTCCTCGAGGCAGCGGGTGACACCGACCCGCCCAAGGTCATCGTGGATTTCCGCGGATTGGGCTTCATCGACTCGTCGGGACTCGGAGCCATCGTGGCGTGCCTGAAGCATCTCCGCGAGCGAGGCGGAGACCTGGCGCTCGCCGCCCCGGAGGGCTCGGGGCTTCGGCGGCTGCTGGATCTCACCGGCCTCGACCGGGTGCTCACGCTCTATGCGAGCACCGACGAGATCCCGGAAGGCTGACCGAGCCCCGGTGCCGACCACTCGCCTCCGTGTCGCTCGGGAGCCGGCGCTCGCTCTCGTCGTCCGGATCTTCGTCGGATCGGTCGCGGAACGCTGGGACATGGCGGAACCCGCCAAGGAAGACCTCCGTCTCGCCGCATCGGACCTGTTCTCAGGCGCGGTGGAGGCGCGAGGCGAAGACCTCGTGACCTTCGAGCTCACCTCCGAGGGCGGCGCGATCGAGCTCCGCGCCGAGGACGTCGTCCCGCCTGCGGAGGGGACGACCGAGGACGAAGCCTCGATGGGGCGCTTCGACCTCGTCCGGGCCTTGTTCCCCGACGTGGAGATCGGCGAAACGGTCCGGATCCGCGTCCCGGCTTCCGCCTAGAACGGTTCGCTCGCAGCGCTTCTGCGTGTGATTGCGCCCGTCGCGACCTGGGTATACCCCCCGAGACAGGCTTGTCAGACAGACGAGCCCTGCGTGCGAAGGAGGCAAGACATGTCTGCCATCCATCAGCACCACGATGCGGACGCAACGACGACACAGACGAGGGCGGTGAGTGAGTCACCCTCGCCATGGCTCGCGGCCCGCGTGATCTTCTCCGTCGGGGCGGCCGTGCTCCTGCTGCTCGGCAGCTTCCTCGAGTGGGCGGGCGGCACCGACGGTTCGGCGCTCGCCGTGCAGGGCTACTGGGAGACGGACGCGGGTACCGCCGCGTTCTTCCGGTCCGCCGGCTTGGTGACCGCGATCTGCGGCGCCGTCATCATCCTGGCGCTCGCGTTCAAGGGCGGCTGGCTCACCCGGTTCGCAGGCGCCGTCGCGCTCGTCGCGTTCACGCTCGTCGTGATCCAGCTCGGACGCGCCGGTTCGCTCGACACGCTCCAGGACGTGGGCATCGGACTGTGGCTGGTGCTCGCCGGTGGCGTGCTGGCGCTCATCGGTGGCTTCTTCCCGACCACAAGGGTCGTGGCAGCCTCCACCGCTGTGGAGGACACCGATCGCGACGAGACGACGTCGCGCACGGTCGTCGACGACGACTAGTCGACGCGCGATCGATCCAGGTTCCGACCGTGACCCGGCCGTTTAGGGCCGGGTCACGGTGATCTTGGTGCCGTTGCTGTCGCCGTCCGGGTCGTGGTTGCTCGCGGGCACGTAGACGTATGACGCCTTGGAGAGGCCGAGCACCGTGAACACGATGCTCGCTTTGGTCTTCTTCAGGTCGCGGGTCAATGTGCACCCGCCGCCGGTGCCGGTCGTGCAGGTGAGCGCCGCGCCGTTGGGGCCGAACCTACCTCGAACCACGACGCCCGGGAGGACGGCGTGATCGCCGTCGTGGACCCGGATCGTCACTCGTGCCCGCCACCGCGTGGCGGACAGGCTGACGGACGTCCGATCGAGATCCCCCACGTGCATCGACGGTGGCGGCGGAGGCGGCGGCGGCGGAGGCCCGTCTCCGGCGGGTCCGGTGGAGAGGTCGAGATCGAACGCGCCTCCCAGGCCGTCGTTGGGAGCGCCGAGGTACGCGTAGACGTGGATCCGATACGTGCCGGCGACCGTCGGCATCGCGTGGAGCGTCTCCTGTCGGCCGAACCCGCATTCGTCGCCGTCCATGCATTGGCTCAGGTCGATCTGGGCGCCGTTCGGGTCGAGCAGCTCGGCGTCGAGATCCGGCGACCACTGACTGTCCAGGCAACCGAATCCCGGGAAGAAGAGCTGGCATTCGCCGTCGAGGACGATCGACGCCGCGATCGGCACGCCGAGGTCGGCGGCCGAGACGGCGAACGGGTAGGTCCATCCCCCGCCGTCCGGCACGACACCCGTCACGTGGACGTGGGTCGGGAACGAGGTCTCCCCGGTGGCTCCCTTCGCGGCGGCGGTGAGCGCGAGCACGTCGATCAGTCCCGCCCCCCAATCCGGATCCTTGCCCGGCGGACCGAAGTCCTCGGCCGTCGCTTCGAGCGCCGTCTCGACGTCGTTCGCCGTCCACGCCGGGTCGGCCTGGAGCGCCAACGCGATCGACCCGGCCGCGAAGGGAGTCGCCATCGACGTGCCGCTGTGGACGATGTAGCCGTTGCCGGTGTTCGCGTTCGCGGCGTCGATCGTGACCCCGGGCGCGATGATGTCCGGCTTCATGTCAGCCGCGAACGTCGGCCCGCCCCGTCCGGAGAAATAGGCGAGATAGACGCCGTCCGAGTGGTTCTCGGCGCCGGGTGCCGCCGACCACTCCGAGGCCGCCCCGACGGTGATCGCGTCGGCGGCGGCGCCCGGCGCCGCGATGGAGTCCGGGGCGTCGCCGGAGTTCCCGGCGGCCACCACGACGACCTTCCCGTCGGCCACGGCCGCGTTCGCCGCCATGCTGAGCGCGTCGGAGCCGTCGGACGGGAAGACGGTGCCGAGACTCATCGAGATCACATCGACGTCGGGGTCCGTGGCGCACCAATCGACGCCCGCGACGATGTCGCTCTCGGAGCCGGAACCCTGTCCGTCCAACACCTTGCCGGCCCACAACCCCGCTTCCGGGGCCACGCCTCCGAACCGCGCGGCCTGGGGCCCGCCGACCCCGTCGCCGACGGCGATCGAGGCCACGTGGGTTCCGTGCCCGTGATCGTCATAGGGAGTCGCCGTGCCGGTCACGAAGTCCGACCAGACGATCGACTTCGAATCGAGCTGCTCGTGCGCCGGATCGACCCCGGTGTCGAGGATGCAGACGTTCACACCGGCACCGGTGAGCCCGAACTCCTGCCGGGCGGCGTCGACGCCGTAGTCGGCGCGAGCGGCGTCCATCGTCACGTGCACCGTTGCGTCGTGGTCGATGCGGAGGACGCCCGGCGTCGACGCGAGCCGGCGGATCTGCCCCGGGGTCAGACGGCCGGAGAACCCGTCGATGATGCGCAGCTTGCGGGAGACCGGGAACCCGCCGGCGGCGCGATGCGCCCCCGCGAGGCTGAGGGAACCGTCGGTTGCCACCACGACCGCCTGGCGACTGCCGCGATCCGCCTTCTGCAGGCGACGCTCGAGGATGTCGTCCACGCGATCGCCGTCCACGTCGGCGAGCCGCGCGTGGCCGTTCCCTGGGTGCTTCGAGCGTGGTGCCGCGCTCGCAACCGCGATGGGGGAAGCGACAAGAGACAACGCGAGAGCGGAGCCGACGAGAGCGCGGCGCATCTGCAGGGAACCCTCCTTCCCGGGACGAAGTGAGCCTGAGACCGGGAACCCCTCGAGTCAATCGGGCGAAGGACGACCCCCGGAGTCGGGAGGACCTCACCCGAACGGCGGAGGGGCCCCGAACCCGGCCGAGACACCACTCTCATCCATCCGCTCGTGTGCTCGGTCCCTGCTCGATGCATGAACTTGCCCTGGCGGGGGAAAAGGGGGAGCACAGGATCGCAGATCAACCAGATGGAGGACCCGTGACCGAAACGACCCGGTACCGAGAGCTGCTCGAGGAAGAACGTGCGCGACTGCTCGGTCTCAAGGAGAACCTGACCGAATCGACCCAGGACGCGGAACATCGTTCACCCGGCGATCCGAGCGCGGGCGGAGACATCGCCGACGCCGGGTCGGAGTTCTTCGAACGGTCCCGGGACCTGTCGATCGCGGAGGACGTCGAGGGACAGCTCGCGGACATCGAACACGCGACCGCCCGCCTGGCGAACGGGAGCTACGGATCCTGCGAGGCGTGCGGGCAACCGATCGATCCGGCGCGGTTGATCGCGCGTCCGGCCACGCGGTTCTGCCTCGATGACCAGCGAGAGGCCGAGCGAGAGGTCCAAGTCCGAACGGCGTGACGGAAGGCCAAGATCTGAGAAGAGAGCGAACCAGACGAGGAGGAGGTGTTGAGCCGTGCCCGACAAGCGGCCGAGCGTGAAGAACGAGAAGCAATACGAGGCGCTGAAGGAAAAGGGGATGTCCAAGGAGCGCGCCGCGAAGATCGCGAATTCACCGGGAGCGTCCAGCCGTGGAGGCAAGAAGTCCGGCTCGGGTGTTCGGAGGCGAACCACGAGTCAGGGAGGCACGACCGCGCAGAAGAAAGCGGCCGGACGCAAGGGCGGCCGAGCGACCGCGCGGAAGCGGGCTTCGTGAGATCCGGAGACGACATCGCGGTCGTTCGGGTCACCTCCGACGGTCCGTTGCTGGTGCGAGGTCCGCTTCGCCTCGTCGACGAAGAAGGGCGCGAGGTCTTCACGAGGCGACGGATCAACGCGCTCTGTCGCTGCGGTCGCTCGGCCGTCCAGCCGTTCTGTGACGGCACCCACAAGATCGTGCCGTTCAGCCCGCGAGCGGTGAACGGATCCTCTTCCTCAGCATCCGGGACGGAGTCGCCGCACGGCGGATGACGGTTCCACGATACGGATAGCCGCCTCCGATCAGTCGACGAGCGAGCGCGACCCACGAGAAGATCGCTCGCTCGACGAACCACAGGGGCGCGAGGAGCGGTGAGACCCGATCGAAGACGAGGCGCCCACCGTGTCGGGCACGACCGACGCTGGCGGCCCCGATCGCGAACGCGGCACCGAGGAGGACACGCCGGGGACGGCGCGCGGTCACGGCCGCGACGGCCGGGCCGGCGGCGAGGAACAGCGCGAACCGGATCGGCTGGGCCCGATCCTCGTAGGCCTGCCGGGGACGTTGCTCGAGGAATCGGGCGAACGTCGGCGGGCGACGGCGGATGAAGAGATCGGGCGCATCGATCACGCGGCCGCCGGCCGCCGCCACCGTCCTGATCAGTTCGAGGTTCTCGAACAGCACGTCCCCGTCGTATCCCCCGATCGACCGAAGGAACGAACGTCGGATCCCCAACGTTCCCGGGAAGTCGCTCCCGAAGGCCCGGTTGCACAGGATCCGGGCCGTGTCCCACCGGGCAAACCAAGGGAGCGGATCGAAGTGGTTCTGCGGCCGGACGAGGTCCGCCTCCGCGAGGAGGCGCGCCATGGCGTCGAGGCCGTCGTCGTCGTAGCGGACGTCATCGTCCGCGACGACGACGGCGTCCGCGGCCGCGATCCGGAGTCCGGTGAGGACCCCGCGAACCTTGCCGTTCAGGCACCGGATGTCGGCGGCGGGCGGCACATGCGTGGCGAACGTGGCCCACCGTCGCCGGTTCGCCTCGAAGCCGACCGGTTCGGAGCCGTCCACGATGACCAGGTCCACTCGTTCCCCGAGCCAGGTCAGGTACTCCGTGAGCTCATCGATCTCCCCGTCGCGGGAAGGCGATCGGAAGGGCAGGACGTAGGAGAGACGGCGATTCACCGCGAGACGAGCGTCTCCCCGATGAGCGCCGACGCCCCCCGACGCCACGATCCGACGAGCGCTGCGGAGAAGCGGTCTTCGAGGAGCGCGAGGGCCTTCGCCCCGAACACGACGTCCGCCGCCAGCGGGGGCTCACGCGAGGCGACCTCGACCGCGAGGTCGGACGCGAGCACCTCGTGCACGGAATCGGCTTCGACGTGCTCGTCGAAGAAGCGCGTCGCCTCCGCGTCGAACCCGAGCCGGCGGAAACCGACTCCGTAGGCCCGGTTCGGAAGCGTCGACGACATCTCGAACCCGGCGAGGTGACCGACGAGCGCTCCTCGCCAGCGGCGGTGGAGGCCGAACAGCGAGATCAGGTTCACCGTCGCCAGCGTGACCCCCGGTAACCGGTCGACGTAGGCGCCGTAGGAGCCGTCGAGGCCCGCTGCCACCATCGTCTGGCGGAACAGCTCCGAGTGCATCCACGACGGGTCGCCGCTGCCGTACTCGTCGTATTGGACGTCCATCACCATCGTCTTGGGCGGGCCCTCCAGGCGCGGGATCACCCACGAATGCGGATCTGCCTCCTTCAACTGGTAGGCCGACCGGTGGATCAGGAATTCTCGGTAGTGCTCCAGGGTCGCCTCGCGTTCCAGGAACGAGGGGAGCGAGTCGCCCTCGGTGGGTGCCGTGGTCGCCCGGAGCGTCTCGGCGACGTCCACGGTCTCCGCCTCCGAGACCTGGATCTTGCGCTGGAGCCCCGACTCGAACACCTCCTCGAGCTCCCGGCGAACCTCCAGGAGCGGTGGGTCCCATTCCCGGTCGTCGTCGATGCCGGGCAGACCCCGGTAGTGGAGCTCGTAGGCGAGGTAGAGCGCGAGGTGCAGGTCGTCATCCCCGAGCGGGTCCTCGGGCGCGGGGGGCCGGCGGCCCTCGACGTCGCCGCCGCGCAGGAGCTCGAGGATCGCTTCACTGAAGGGGCCGCGGGCCTTCGCCGGCGGGGTCGCTTCGCGGGCCCTCGATCGATCGAGCATCAGTTCACGCATGGCG